>Ga0316217_10000437_pt1 | contig 59617 bp, 48 predicted proteins | sample 1anoAmetaG_FD_203633 | JGI IMG/M metagenome (GOLD analysis project Ga0316217, IMG submission 203633) | Freshwater microbial communities from Trout Bog Lake, Wisconsin, USA - 1anoA | ecosystem: Environmental > Aquatic > Freshwater > Lake > Hypolimnion/Profundal zone | place: USA: Wisconsin... | reverse complement strand
CGTGCGTCCAGCTAAGGCTGGCATGTCCAGCAGGGGAAGGACCTGCCGGGGTAAAAGTCAGAAGCCCCGTAGCTAGATAGCAGGGAGGCGGGAAACCCAATCTCTGAAGCCTATCGACAAGCATCTCCCTGGGAGATGTGCGAGTCATCGGGCCGTAACGAAAGTGAACGCGTATATGTGGCCCCGTTAACAATCAACCCCGAAGGCCGAGCCTGCGATCGAAGGGCGAAGGCAGCATGAATAGGCGCAATCTGACTGATACGCCTATCTCACTTCGGCGGGGTGGAAGCGACAGCACGATGACAAGGACATGCCGAGCAACTGGAGAAACCCTCCTCGCCCCGGCGCGAAATCGCTGGAGAAAGGTAGGCCCTATAACCACACACGGGAAAAGGGCCGAAGGCGAGAGGGCGGAGGATGGGTCCGTGGTAGCGATGAAGCCGGGTAATGCCGGCAGAGCGAAGGGACCCTGCTGTTTGTAACGGTTCCAACAACACGGGAGGCAATGGCGAATGACAAACACGCCTATCAATTTGCAGGACCTGCGTAGGAACCTATACGTCAAGGCGAAGTCTGAACCGTCCTGGCGTTTCTGGGGTTTGTACGTTCATATCTGCAAGATGGAGACTCTGCGCGAAGCGTATGAGATAGCCCGAAAGAATAATGGCGCACCGGGAATCGACGGAGTGACATTTGAGGCCGTTGAAGCGCAGGGCGTGGAGGGATTCATTGAGCAGATACGGGGCGAACTCATAAACCGCACCTATGTGCCGCTACGTTCGCGGAGGCAGGAAATACCGAAGGGCGGAGGAAAATTCCGCACTCTTTCGATACCCGCTATCCGTGATCGAGTCGTACAGGGTGCTTTGAAGCTCATTATGGAGCCGATCTTTGAGGCGGATTTCCAGCCGGGGTCGTATGGCTATCGTCCCAAGAGAACGGCGCACCAAGCGGTGCAGCGAGTAGCGAAGGCAATCGTACAGTGCAAGACCCACATCATTGATTTTGATCTAAAAGCATACTTTGACACGGTCAGGCACCATCTGCTGTTGGACAAAGTAGCTCGCAGGATCAATGACGATGAGGTGATGCGATTGCTGAAGCTGGTGCTGACAGCATCGGAAAAACTGGGCGTTCCTCAAGGCGGAGTGATTTCACCGCTTCTCAGCAATATCTACCTGAATGAGGTGGATCGGATGCTGGAGCGGGCAAAAGAAGTCACACGCAGAGGGGAGTACACCCACGTCGAGTACGCTCGATTTGCCGATGATCTGGTGGTGCTGATCGATGCTCATCCGCGCAATGCGTGGTTGCTGGGGGCGGTCTACAAACGACTGCGGGAGGAGTTTGCCAAGCTACAAGTCGAAATCAATGAAGAGAAGAGCCGCATCGTGGATCTGGAACGCGGGGAGAAGTTCGGATTCCTCGGATTCGATTTCCGCCGCCTCCGTAGTATCAAGGGGCAAATGTGGTGTGTGCATCACGCGCCCATGCTGAAGAAGCGTACGGCGCTACTGCATACGCTCAAGGATGTGTTCCGGCGATTCCACTCACAGCCCGTAGAGCAGGTGATCCAACGGATCAACCCGATACTGCGCGGCTGGGTGAACTATTTCGCCATCGGACACTCCGGCAAGTGCTTCGCCTTCATTCGACAGTGGGTAGAAAAGAAGATTCGACGCCATATGGCGCAAGCCCGGAAACTATGGGGCTTCGGCTGGAAGAGATGGAGTAGGAAATGGCTGTATGAGGATTTGAAGTTATTCAATGACTATCACGTCCGATACATGACAGAACCGAAAGGACTCCCAGCATGATAAGTCACATAAGTCTTGACATGAAGCAAACAGGAGAGCGCAATGCGGGAAATCCGCACGTTGCGTTCGACGTGGCGGGGGCTGGAAACGGATTTACGAACGAGCTAGTGAGGCACTCCCAGAGGAAACGGGGAGAAACAGATAGGCTCAGTCTACGAATACCGCGCCAGTCCTCGACCCTACCTACCAGCTACGCGAGTCTTGTATCCCAGCTCACCACTCTTCAGACGCAATACAACATGCTGAAGAACAACATCACACATTTTTCGGCAAAGCAGCAGTGGCAGACGACGCTCCACGCCCTCGAAAACGTGAACGTCGCCAATATGTTCGGTGAGACAGCGGGCATGAGCATTGCGCTCAACAGCAATTCGCCGGGTGCATCGAGTACGGCATGGAAGGCAGCCACGGTCACAATGAACGGCAGTGCGCCTACTTACCTTGCCAGCCAGTCCCTCGGTAGCTCGCGCACGTCGCAACTGGCGATGATCGAGACGGCCGATTCGGTCTCTCCCGACTGCCTTACCGCTGTGGGCCAGTATCGTGCGGCTCGCAGCGAGAATTCGACGGCCAACACCTCGCTGCTCTCACAGCAGTTCGACGGTGGCGACGGCACCAACAGCGAAGTACAGCAGCTCAATCTCCTGAACGCAGCGGAGGCGCAGCGACTGAGTGAGATGCAGTCGCAAGGCACGCTCCACGCCTGCCTTGCGTCTCAGATGACGGTCGCCAATATGGAGCGACGCAATGCCCACGTCGAAGACCTCAACACTGCCGTCTTCGTCCAGCAGCAGCGTTCCGCCAACGACACCAGTGCTGCGAACGAGGGCAGCACTTGGAAAACCTACCTGCCATAACGGAGAAGGCGATGCTGAAAGCAATCAATACGAAGATTCTGCTAACCATCCTTGCAGCGTTAACGGCCATCGGAGGCGCATTGACGTACCAGCGGCATGAGGCGGCGAAAGCCGCCGCCGCCGCCGCTAAAGCTGCGGCCATCCTTCAGCAACAGCGGAAGGATGCTGAGGAACGGAAGGCAAAGGATGAAGCATTCCGCCAGCAAGTAGAAGCGGATAAGAAGAAGCACAACTCCGCCGCCGCCCATGAAGGCAAGACCTGGCAGAAGTACATCCCCTAAACAGGATTGAGGGAGAGTAGCGATATGGTTTTCGTGGCGTTGTTAGCACAAGCATTACCGAGCGCAAGTTCCGGCGTCGATTGGCTCTATCAGTTCACCAACAATCTGACGAATCTCACGACGCAGAATGGCGGCGCTTTAACTCAGCTTGGACTCACGGAGCTTGCCTGCATCTCTCTGTTCACGCTTATCAGTCTGGTCATCAACTGGAATACCACCAGCATGACCTTTCGTTTTCATGCCCAGCCTGTACACGCGGGGGATTTGGTCAACTTCCTCTTGCGGCTCATCATTTGCTGCCTCCTCGAAAACTATTGGGTGAATCCATTCCCCGGCGCGAGCTTCGGCATCAATCACTTCTTTTCGTACATCGCTCAGGCTATGGTCGCTGCGTTCGATCAGAACTCCCTCGATAACTTGCTCCAGTTGCTCAAGACCGCTGGCGACAACACCGCGATGCCGTCGCTCGTGGCTCCGGTTCAGATCCTCTGCTACTTCGTTGTGCAAGGACTACTCGGCATAGCATCCGCGATTCTATTTGTGATCAATTGCAGCGCATTCATCTTGTATGGCGTAACCGCCTTATTCGGCCCTATCTTCATCCCCTTATTGATGACGAAGACCTTCCGTGCGAAATTCTTTCACTTTCTTGACGTGCTTATCAGCTTTGCAATGATTCGCGCCGTTGCAGCCGCTTTCATCTTCGTCTGGGGCGGCTTTATGAACGCCTTCATCCAGCAGACCTTCAATGGAAATTATTCGATGGAGATGTGGCTTGCCAACCTGATTCCGTGCATCATGGTATTTGTCGCTTTCATCGTGAACATGCTCTTTATCCCGAGCATGACGCAAGCAATCTTCGGCGGGGCGGCGGGAATGGCTGAAAGCATCACGAAGGTCGTTGGCACGGCATCGTCATTAGGAATGACAGCAGGAGGAGGCTAGATTCTATGTTCCGTTTCGTATTGCAAGTCTCATTTATTCGCCGCGTACTTCAGTTGCGGGTCATCAGGCTCATGCTTCTCCTCGTCCTCCTGGGAGCAATTGTCGCCGGAGTCATCTATACCTACGTGATCTTTCAAGCGGTAACGCAAAGGAGCCATTCTCCCCATGCCCACTCGCACAGCAGTCAATGAACACACGACGTTGACGCCGGAGCAAGCCCTGCTCACGGATCAGATTGGCAACGAGGTTTACGCCTCGCATTATGCGGAACGCAAAGCCTACCGCCTCATCCTCACCTGCGGAACGGTCCTGCTTTGTGGCTCGATGTGGCTCAACTGGTCTCTTGCCCATCGTCCGGTCGTGAACCGCTACATCCGTATCGACGACATGCACCGTGCCCAGGCCATCCAGTACAGTGACCTGAGTTACAGCCCGCGTGAAGGTGAAGTTCGGACATATCTGATGGATTGGGCTGATTATCGCTATACCATCAGCCGCGATACTATCGCGAAGAAATATCCGCTCAACTACTACTTTCTCTCACAGAATCTCGCCTCACAGTTGATGACCGAAGACAATCAGAACCATCTTGTGTCGCAGGTCGTCGGTGGGCAGATCGAACAGAGTGATGTGGAGGTGAAGAACGTCACCATCACGTCCATGTCGCAGGAGACCGTGCAGGGCTCTGTCATGGCGCGCGGAACAGCGCTCCTGGCTTTGGACAAGCTCTACTCCCCAAGTCACTCGCGGGAGCCGAGGACGGAGCATTGGATGCTCAGCCTCACATACTACCTGAACCCCAAACAAGTGAGCGATCAGGCCAAGATCTATCCGCAATATGAGTTCATCAATCCGCTTGGCTTGACCATCACCGAGTTCCATGAGAACCGTGTCTCCGTCGATCCCATCGCGCCGGTCGCTGCAACTCCCAATGCAACGGGAATCGCCTTGCCTACACAAGGAGCAACGCGGTGAGCTTCGATCTGATATTGCCGTTCTTTCCCGAGGAGTTGCGGGCGCTATTGCTTGACCCGTCTATCTCCGACTTGATGATTAACGGGACAACCGGCGTCTATGCAGATCGCGGCGGCGTGGTCGAGCATATTGCGCTCTCCACGCCCTACAGCAACGACCGCTTGCAGGCCGCGATTGAGCGTGTTGCCCGTCTCCTGGGGCAAGACCTCACCAGCCAGAATCCGATCCTGAATACCCGCTTGCCGGACGGCTCACGTGTGGCCGTCGTTGGCTCGCCGTCTTCCATCAATGGCCCGACGTTTACCGTGCGGAAATTCAATCGCTGGTTTACGTCCGCGGAACTGATTCAATCCGGGAGCCTGCCGGAAGAGATTCGGGATGCCGTCGTGGGGTTCATTGGAGAGCGCAAGAACGGCATCATCAGCGGCGGAACGGGCAGTGGGAAGACGACTCTGATGAAAGCCTTGCTGGACCATGTGCCGATGCAGGAACGGCTCATCGTCATCGAGCAGCCAGCCGAACTTAAGATAGCGCATCCGAACGCCGTCCGTTGGGAAGCTGTTGAGGCGATTCCCGGCCAGGTTGTCGTGACTCCGAGCCAGCTTGTTGCCGCCGCGCTGCGCCATCGTCCCGACCGCATCATCATGGGAGAGATACGCGATGAATGCGGCTATGACCTCCTGCAAGCGATGAATACAGGACATGGCGGGACACTTTCCACCATCCATGCAAAGAGTGCGTGGGATGCCCTGAATCGGCTGTCGGATCTGGCCCTGAGTGCGAGACCGAATCTCAATCACTCTTTCATTCGTTCCGAGACAGCCGAGGCCATCGACTTTGTTCTGTATTGTGAGCGCGATCATGCGGGCCGACGCCGGGTGCGTGAGTTGATTCGCGTGACGGGTTACAGCCACGCGGATCAGTCCTTCGAGACCGAGGACATCTATCGTGCTCCGGCTCAGACGGCGTGAGCTACGGAGAGGAGTTGAAGAATGCGATTCCGAATCGTCTTGCTAGGCCCTTCGGTGGCAAATTGTGCCACGATGCACGAGGCATTTCAGCTTGCCTCTACGAGCCGAGATATGTGTGGTATCGGTTGCGTTCTGCGTCCTGTCGAAGCAGTCTTTTGCCAGTCGTATGAAAGTTGCGGTCGTGTGGGATGGCATGGGCCGAATGCGCGATGGGAACTGGTTCTCCCCATGTGTCTCCCCAGTAGAATCCCGCCTCATGCTCGGTCACTGCTTCGGGGAATACCCCTATTGCGCCCTGCGGCACGGCGTCGTTCTGCTTTCCCGGTGCCCTCCAGAACAAGTTTGAGAGCAGCGGCAAAGAGCGTCGCTCACACTTCTTCCGGCCTGCGCCCAATAAAGCACTCCTTGGCTCTTGGGAGCATAGGCCCACTTCGCTGATTAGTGACCCGAGCAAGTTCGGGAATTCAAAACGGAGACACCGTCATGGAAACGAACCTCGCGATCCTCATCGGCAACCTCGGCGATCACGCTCAAACCCACACCAAGAACGACCGCACTTTCACCACATTCTCCCTGGCGACTTCTACTCGCTTCAAGAACAAGGACGGCAAGTACACGACGCTTACCGAATGGCACCGCTGCATCGTCTTCGGCCCGCGCGCCGAGGCCGCTGCCAAGCTCGAAAAGGGCACGCACATCGAGGTGCGGGGAGCGATTCGCCACACGGAGTACAAGGGCAGCAAGCGGGACTCGATTGTCGTCAACTCCTACCTCAAACTCGACCGCACGCAGCGGGTCGAGTCCGACGAGCAGGAGCACGAAGAGATTCCCGATGATGCGATGGCTGACTAAGCCATCCCTCATCTGTGGAAGCCCGGCACATCACCGGGCTTCTTTTCCTGCTAAGACCCGCATGATCGCACTCGCAAGAGGTGCCACTATGAGTCAAATCGCCGCCAGTTTTCTCAGACGTTGTTTTGCCCCGGAAGAGACGATAGCAGTCCTGCTTCGCAGGCAGGACGCTGCTACTCCCATGCAACGATTCGTCCGATTGGAGCAGGCTTTGGAGAGCCGGTATATGGCGTGGCTCTCCTACGAGAATCAACATGGTCGCAACAACATCTATGCCGCTGCCAATCCACTTCGCCTAGGTAGCCGGAAGCGCACCAAAGAGTGCGTTGCTTCCGTCCGGCACTTGTACCTCGATATTGACGAAGATGGGGATGCGCGGCTCGCTGCGCTTCGGGCATCTGAGCTGGTGCCGCCGCCGACCTCGATTCTTTCGACATCCCCCGGCAAGTATCAGGCGCTTTGGAGGGTCGAAGGCTTCGACTTCGTGCGTCAGGAGCAGACGCTCAAATTGCTCGCCATTGCCTTCGGCGGCGATCCTGCTTGTACCGATTGCAACCGTGTCCTTCGTGTCCCCGGTTTCCTGAATCGGAAGTACGACCCAGCGCACCGTGTCACGGTCGAATATCCCGATGACTCCATCTGGACTCCCGACGACTTCCGGCTGGACGCAGGCGTGGTGGATGCCATGCTATTCGGCGCTGCCATCGCCACCCGAAAGCCGCCGTCGAAGCACACTAATTCGGAGAGCGATTGGGCGTGGGTTTCCCATGAGCTTGCCCACGGCAAAGACGCCATGAGGCTGACGCGGGAGCTGGCTTCGCGCCGCTCAGACAAGCCCAAACCTCTCTACTACGCGCAGCGCACCGTAGATGTTGCTTCGGCTCGCCTTTGGCTCATCGAAGCCGTCCCCATCGACGACGTGATTACGATGCTCGAATCTCGCCGCCGTTTCGAGCTTCCCGCTGCACTTTGCTCCGCTCGTGCGCGGGAGATTGCGGCCACTGCACAGCGCATGATTGCCCACGGAAAGTCTGCCTAATTTCACACCCAAAGGAGAATCAAATGCCACTGCTGGAAATCACCCAAACCCGTCACGTCAGCGCGTCGATTCGGCTCACCGACTCGACTGCTTTGCTGGTCGATCAATATGCTGCCTTTGCCAAGGCTCCCGCAAACAATGTTGTGGAGGAAGCCCTCAAGCATGTCTTCGCCAAGGACCGCGACTTTCAGGAGTATCTGAAGTCGCCCGAAGCGCAACGGATTACGCCGACGCTTCGGGTGCGTCGTGGCAATGCCAATGATGGCGCGGAAACATCGACAAAGAAGCCTATTTCCGCAGCGCCATCAGCATCCCAAACACCGGCAATTGTGGCGGGATCGAAGGCATGATCCTCCCTCAACATCCGTGGCCGAACCAGAGCGGTGCTGCGCACCGGGTGTATCTCGACACTCCACCCCTCATAGGGTCGTGCAGGGTGCACTTAGGTGCACTTGTTTAGAACCAACCACATAACAAATTCAGGTGCACCTGGGTGCACCTGAGATTTCGAGGTGATTTATGGCTCTTCTCGATACCGAAGCCACCGCTATTTCAGAGGCTGACCGTGTGGCCAACCGGGTCTGTCCTGTGACCGTAAAACTCACCCAGGACGAGCACCGCGAGGTAACAGAACACGCGGAAGGATTGGGCCAGGCCCGCAGCGAATGGATGCGGGATGTGATCCTCCGTGAGCTGCGCGCTGTCTCCAACGATCCACTATTGGAGGAGGTTGTCGGCATACGCCTGCTCCTCATCAATGTGCTGCGTCCTCTTGCAAACGGAGAGCAGATGGCTACGGATGCGTTCGACAAATTGCTCGAACAGGTCGGTACGCGAAAGCTGGAGATTGTCCAAAAAATGGTCTCCGCACAAAGGAGGTAGAGCAATGGCAAAGACAATGTGGGGACGCAAAGAGACGATCATCTGGCCGCAGAACCGGCCTTTCTATACCTATGGCGCGATCTTCGTTGCGATTATTTTGACAGTGCTGTTTGTGTATGGATGGCTTCGATTTTTCACGAAGCCATTGCAACGGTTCTATATGCCGGTCTATGTCCGTACATCTCTCTTCGGTACCTTCAGCCGTACACACAGAAGTGAGTACCGGATGCTCTTTCTTGCCGGGCACGGACTCAAGCCGGAGCCGGTGATGAATGATGACGTGGTACGCGGGAAGACTGTCGAGCCAGGGGGGCGCATCATCCCTCTGGCGCTCTCTTCGTCTGCACTCCAGCATGGCAACGACCTGCTCTTTCGCGGGCCTGTACGGAGCTATGTGGATGCCCGTCTCCATGAGTACCTGAAGGCCGGAGTCTACAGTGGACGCGACGTGTCCACCATCCTGAAACCTCCCGCGCTCTGCGGTGCCGGATTGTTTCTCGTGCTGTTGCCCTTCGCCGTCACGTTCGATGTGAAGCGGCAAAAAGCGTTGAAATATGGGCGGCGGCTGAAAGGCCCGGAACGGCTCACGCCGCAGGAGTTCAACAGGACGGTCAAAGGCTCCGGCATCGGCTTCAAAACCGATGCCATGAAGGAGATGATTCGGATTCCGACGAGGGCGGAAGCACAGCACATGCAGATCATCGGCGACACCGGCGCCGGTAAGTCCGCGATGCTCTTTCAAGTGCTCCGGCAGGTGCGAGGCCGCGGAGATTCCGCTATCGTGTATGACCCGGCACGCGAGTTCGTGAAGCGGTTCTACGACCCATCGCGGGGTGACGTGATTCTGAATCCCTTGGACAAACGCTGCCCCTATTGGGGGCCAGCCGAGGAACTGCGCAGCCGGTCCGAAGCGAAGGCACTGGCCGCATCCCTCTTCCAGCCGCCGCAGGATCGTAAGGGGGAGTTCTTTATCGAGTCGCCGCAGAAAATATTTGCTTTCCTGATGGCGTATGGGCCAACGCCGGACGAGCTGGTGCAGTGGATGTCGAACCAGGATGAGATCGACCGCAGGCTGAAGGGCACCGAACACGCGCACCTGATCGATCCGAAGGCCCACCAGCAGCGGGCCGGTGTTCTCGGCTCTCTTGGCCTGGTAGCGGACAGCCTGCGATTGCTTCCAAAGAGAGAGGAAGGGAATGGCGCATGGACAGCAACCGAATGGGCTGAGAAGCGGCAGGGCTGGATCTTCATTACCTCGCTTCCCGCTGAGCGGGAAGCGCTCCGTCCCTTGCAGAGCTTATGGATTGACTGGTTGGTTTTGCGACTGCTGAATGAACCCACGAAAGACCAGAAGCGCGTCTGGTTCGTCATTGACGAGCTGGCGAGCTTGCAGAAGTTGCCGCAGCTTCATACGGCGATCACCGAAGGAAGGAAGGGACGAAACCCGGTCGTGCTTGGCTTTCAGGGCAAGGCGCAGTTGGAATACTTGTATGGGCATCTGGCGGAGGTTATGCTGTCGCAACCCGCGACGAGCGTCTGGCTCACGACGAAGGAACCAAATGCCGGCGAGTGGGTCTCGAAATTCATCGGCAAGGTAGAAATCGAGCGGCTGCGCGAGACGCACTTCGACGGGACACGAGCAGGGCGCAATTTCACCATCGACAGGCAGGTTGAGCCGCTGGTCTTGGAGTCGGAAATCTCCGGTCTGCCCGACTTGCACGCCTTCATGAAATATCAGAACTATGTGACCTATTTCTCTTTCCCGTACTTCGATATGGCGGAGGTCGCCGAGCCATTTGAGCTACGCGAGCGCAAGGACGACAAGCTCCCTTACGATCCCAAAGCGATGCGTGGCGGCAGGCCGGAGGCGGAACTGAAGCAGGAGCCGGAAACCGCTACGCCTGCACCTGCGCCAAATGAGCCTTCGGCAGCGCAGGCGATTCAACCGGAACCGATGGCGATTCCAGATGCCCATGAGGAACACGTCGCCGTTCAGGACGGATGGAGTCTCTAATGCTGAATATCTCGAAGCCGCTCTCCGCAAGTCAGGCCCAGACCTACCACGCCAAAGAATTCACTGCCGCCGAGCAGAACTATTGGAAGCAGGGGGACACCATCCAGGGAGAATGGCACGGCAAGTTGGCGGACGAGTTTGCGCTGTCGGGAGCTGTCGGCGCGGCTGAGTTTGCTCGTCTCTCCCAAGGCCAACATCCACAATCCGGCCATCAGTTGGTACTCCATCGGACAGTCCATGAATACAAGAATGCGGACGGCAAGATGATTTCTCCAGTCGAGCACCGCGCCGGTTGGGATGCGACGTTTTCAGCGCCGAAGTCCATATCTCTCACCGCCCTTGTCGGTGGCGATGACCGTGTGCGCGAGGCACACCGCGAGGCTGTCAACGTCGCACTGAATGAATTGGAGAAGTACACGCAGGCCCGGATCGGGGGCAACAATCCCGCCGAGACCACCGGGCGGTTTGCCGCCGCCAAGTTCGAGCATGACACTGCTCGTCCGGTAGATGGGTATGCTGCGCCGCAACTCCATACGCATGTCGTTATCTTTAATATGACCGAGCGTGAGGACGGCAAGATGAGGGCGTTGCAGCCCCACTCCCTGTTTGAGAGCCAGCAGTTCGCTACAGCAGTTTACCAATCCCATCTCACGTACAAACTTCGCTCTCTCGGTTATGAAATCGAACCGGGCAAGAGCGGCGCGCCGGATATCAAAGGCTACACGCAGGAATACCTTGATGCCTCCAGTCCGCGTCGCCAGCAGATTGAAGAGGCTCTTTCTCGCAGCGGTTTCGCTGGACCGGAGGCCGCGCAGATTGCGGCGCATAATACCCGCGATAAGAAGGTTATTCTGTCGCCCGATCAGATCTTGGCCGCGCATAAACAGATTGCCGATGAGTTCGGCAATCAGGCAGCCAAGGTTGTGGCCGTAGCCAAGCAGCACAGGATGGAACAGGCTCAGGAGCAACCGGAGCAGGCGCGCCATCAGCAGGTGCGTGAAGCCATCACGTTTGCCCGCGATAAAAGGTTCGAGCGCGAGGCCGTCATCGACGAGCGCGCGCTTTACGTCGATGCTTTGCGCCGGGGCATGGGCGAGATTACCTACACACAGGTCCGCGCCAACCTGAACGCACGGCTTGCCTCCGGGGAATTCAAGATTGTGGAGCGCAGCGGAAACACACCTGCCCGGCAGTTCACGACCGCAAAAACCATTGCCACGGAACAAGAGATTATTCGCCGCGTCGGAGAAGGTCAGAACCAGGTGGAACCGGTTCTCTCCCGTCAACAGTCGATTGCCGTTGCCGACCGGAGCACGCACCTGAACCAATCGCAGAAGAGCGTCGTCGAGGACGTGCTGAGTTCGCCCGACCGTATCCAGGGCCTTCAGGGGTTCGCGGGTTCCGGCAAAACGGCGTCGCTCTCTGCGATCCGCAGTGCTGCCGAAATTCAGGGCTACACGGTACGTGGCTTTGCCCCAACGTCGCGCGCTACGCGTCAACTGAACGAGGCCGGTGTTGAGTCCGAAACCCTGCAAAAGTTCCTCGCGCGATCCTCCGTCTCAAATGCGCCGGACAAGCGGCAATTCTACTTCGTCGATGAATCAAGCCTGACGAGTACCAACCAGATGCGGGACTTTCTTGCTCGGCTTGGGAAGCAGGATCGAGTGCTGTTGATCGGCGATACGCGCCAGCATCAAGGGGTCGAGGCGGGCCGCCCTTTTGAGCAGTTGCAGGAAGCAGGAATGCGCACCGCCAAACTCGACGAGATCGTTCGTCAGAAAGACCCGGCGCTCAAGTCCGCCGTCGAGCAGCTTGCCAAGGGTGATATTCACGCTGCGCTGGAGTCGCTCCAGCGGCAGGACCGCGTTCGTGAGATTACCGATGCCCAGGAACGGATTCGCGCTATCGCCCATGCTTACACAGAATCGCCGGAAAAGACCCTCATCGTCTCGCCCGACAACGCATCGCGGCGCGCGTTGAACGTCGCCGTGCGCGAGGAACTAAAAGCCAAAGGTGCTCTTGCTCCCGAAGACCAGAGCTTCCGTGTGCTCGTTCCGCGCCAGGAAATGACCGGCGCGGAACGCACCTGGGCCAATCGCTATGAAGCCGGAGACATCGTTCGTTACGCCCGTGGCAGCAAGGCTGTCGGCATCGAGGCTGGCGACTACGGCACGGTTGTGGAAGTCAATTCTACGGACAACCTGCTTTCCGTCAGGAAGGCCAACGACGAGCTGGCCACTTACGATCCGCGCCGCCTCTCCGGCGTCAGTGTCTACCGGAGCATCGACCGTGAGTTTTCCGCTGGCGACCGCATCCAATTCACTGTGCCCGATAAGGCTCTAAACGTCGCCAACCGCGATCTTGCCGTCATCGACTCTATAGCGGCCGATGGAAGAGTCACCGCCCGCCTCGACTCCGGCCGCCAGGTTGAATTCGATCCAGCCAAACATCGCCACTTCGACCACGGCTACGCCGTCACCAGTCACAGCGCGCAGGGACTCACCGCCGAGCGCGTCCTCGTGAACGCCGACACAGGCGTCCACCCGGACCTTATCAACTCCCGCTTCGGCTATGTTTCAATCTCTCGCGCCAGCCATGAAGCCACAGTATTCACAGACAACTTCGCCAAGCTCGCTCCCCAACTCAGCGCCGACATATCCAAGACATCCGCACTCAAGATCGCGTCGCCCGCTCCCGCTGCGCAGGGGATTGGCTTGGGTATAAGCCTCTGAGCGACATCCGATAGAATGGAGGCGTCACCGACCTCCACAGCCCGCGTTCACTACGCGGCCACAAGCACAGAGGATTTTCGATGACCGAACTGACGATCATGCCTGAGAGCTACGAAAATATTCGTTCTGGAATCGTCGAGCTGCTCACAGCGGCACGATCCGCCGCCGCCCGGAATGTCAATTCCATCATGACGGCGACCTATTGGGAGATTGGGCGAAGAATTGTTGAGTTGGAGCAACAAGGTGCGGCTAGAGCCAAGTACGGAGACGAACTGATTAAACAGCTTGCGAAAGATCTCTCGTCTCAGTTTGGCCGTGGATTTGGTGTTGTGAATCTCAGCCAGATGAAGCGTTTTTTCTTAGTCTGGCCCGAGAAGAGGATTTTTCAGACACTGTCTGAAAAATCCTCAGACCCACAACTAACCAAGGAGATACACGGAAATACATCGAGTTCGCTTATCATCGCGGACCCGCTCCCGTTGCCTTGGTCCGCGTATGTCCGGCTGCTCTCCGTCAAGAATCCAGACGCCCGGCAATTTTACGAGGCTGAAGCCCTTCGATCTGGCTGGTCTGTTCGCCAGCTCGACCGCCAGATTGGCAGCCAGTTCTACGAGCGTATCGCCCTCTCCAAGAACAAAGCCGCCATGCTGGAGAAGGCGCAAGCTCCCGAGTCGTCCGATACGATAACGCCTGAAGAGGCCATCAAGGACCCGTTTGTTCTGGAATTTCTGGATCTGAAGGACGAATACTCCGAGTCCGATCTGGAGGAGTCGCTCATCCGCCATCTCGCCGATTTTCTGCTGGAACTGGGCGACGATTTCGCCTTCGTTGGCCGTCAGCGGCGGCTTCGCCTCGACGACAACTGGTTCCGCGTCGATCTCGTTTTCTTCCATCGCCGTCTGCGGTGCCTGCTTCTTGCCGACCTGAAGATTGGCAAGTTCGGCTACGCCGACGCCGGCCAGATGCACATGTACCTCAACTACGCCCGCGAACACTGGACCAAGCCCGGCGAAAACCCGCCCGTAGGCCTGATCCTCTGCGCCGAGAAAGGAGCCGCGGAAGCGCATTATGCCCTCGACAACCTGCCCAACAAGATTCTCGCCGCCGAGTACCAGACCGTTTTGCCAGACGAAAAGCTGATAGCAGAGGAGTTGGACCGGTCCCGGCGCACCCTCGAAAATCGTCAGCGAATTACCGAATGAACAACCCCGCTGCAAGCAGCGGGGTATCTTGTCGGGTCACCAAAAGCCTGCGCCGCGAGCGGCGGGGAATCAGACCCGGAGGGATTGGACTGTTTGTCTTCACACAGCAAAGAGATCAACTCGCTCAGGCTCGCGTTGCATCCATATCGGCCTTAGATTGAAGCATGGCTCGGTAGCTCTCATTTACTTGCCCCTCTATGATCTTCCTCTGAGCGAGAATCTGGTTCTTGATTTGCAGCAACGCACTTGCGCCGGAGGAAAGCGACTTTTCGAGCTTTCCTCGTTGATCCGCGATTTCCTTATCTAGATTTGCAATATCCCGTGAATCGACACCACGTCTTGCATCAAACCGGAATCGTTGTTCGACGCTACGTCGCCAATCCATTAGCTTCCCTTTTAATGCCGGCCCAAATCCAGGAATCCGCATCGAGTGATTAATGTCCAATGCGGTTTCTATATTGAAAGATTCGAGCACTGCTTTCCTACCGGCGCCGATTCCTGATATGGAAGCATTCTCGATTGTAAAAGAATCAAGGAAACGATCACGTTGTTGTTTTTCACGCTCGCGCTCTAGCTGCTGATAACGTCGTTGGCGGGCGGCAGGAAGATCTTTCCACTGATTCCGACAATTTTCCAATTCACGCAACTTCGACAGAAACCTGCCATCACCGGCTTCTCGGTCCCAGCGTTCCTTTACAGACCGGTATTGTGCTTCGGCCATTCTGTACTTGGCGGAGAAGGCTTGGGCCTTCTCTCGGTTTGCTTCACTTCTTCCCACGACATTTGCAAGGACAATTCCGCCGATAATCCAGAGGATGCTCATCGCAGAAACTGCAAAGCAAAGAATGACGGCAAAGATGAGGACGACCCAAACGCCAGCGACACGCATCGACTTTGCGCGCCCGACCGAAAGCGCCTCCTCGGAGGGTTTTATCGAAGCTGCCGAGTAATTTCTCGTAAAATCCGGTGCCGGGCCCGGAACAGGAACGGCGGCAATCTGTGTCCAGATCAGGCCGAGATCAATTGCCCCGCCGCTAGTCCCAGGCAAGAAGTAAACATTGAACAGGATGACCCCGGTTGTCGCTTCCACCTTGCACCAGGGGCAGCTTCCCAATCCCGATAGATGGTAATGGGAGGCGTTGGTACTACATTTCTTGACTTGACCCTCCAGTGTCTCCAATGCCGCAACCCATTCCTTCGCCGCGGGCCGTCCCTGACTCACTCCATTGCGCGAAAATGCTTTCTCAAACAAAGTGGCAATGGGTGATGGTACGACAGCAAGAGGTGGAGCGCCGGGTGGAGGCTCCATTTGAAAGGCTCTTCCTTCGCTGCCGTAAACAAACCGGAACTCTGCGATGGATTTTTCCAGAGGCATTTCCCCTCGTCCAAGAAAGCGTCCGGCAAATGGGTGCTTGCCCATGAAAAGCAACTGGAAAATCAACAGTGCTAGCCCAAAATTGTCGTGATTGGCAGTGCGGACAATGCTCTTGAAATCCCTTTGATTTTGTATTTCAGGCGGGGTGAACGTCGGAACTCCAACAGTACACGGAAATCTCCGATCGCCAACAAACACTTGGAACGAGTCACAATCAATTACTCGTACAATCGCATCCTTCGAGACCATGACGCCACGTTCGTTGACGTCGCCCACTACCACGCCAGCTCCATGTATGACCGCGAACGCTCTGGCAACATTCGTTGATGCTCGAATGAGGAATCGCCAGTCCGCACTTGGAAACTCTGCCTTCCGGCTGCGCGGATTGTAGAGATTATGAATGTCTCTGTGACCAACAATGCGGGGCATGGTAAATCCGCAGGTATTCCCCACAGCATCCCGTAGTGCTTCGACGGGCCATGCTGTGAGCGCACGGAGTTTCTCATTTCCCAACGAAACTAGCGCGCTGATCTTCTCAGACCGCTCCCTATCAATAGCTTTTAGGTACAGCTTGGCAACAACGTCAGGACGGCCCTCAATCTCATAAATCGCGCCCTCGCCGCCGCGGGCTAACTCCTCGCCCAGTTTCAGAAATCCGGCGTCCGTTCGGACTGTTGGAGTGCCTCGATCCGCGCGGCTCATTCATTTGCACTCTCGGCTCGTGGAGTTGACTGCGGAGACTCTGCAACATCGAGCACTTGCCAACGAGTCGCCAATACCAGTGTCTTGTCGTCATCAGTGCGCTCACAGATTGACGGCGAACTCAAATAATTAGCTAGAGCAATCGAGAGCTTGTCGTTCAATCCCTCGTCTTTCACTGCTCGCACGGCGGGAAACATCTTGTCGAAGAATGGTTCGAAGACAGTTTGCGTTGCATATTGAATAACCAGCGGTTCAATACCGTCACTGAACGCCGCCAATTCGATAACCCGCCCTTTGCTCGAAGCAAATGCCATCTGGCTCTCAGCACGCTCTTCTGTCGCAAAAAATGTAGTGTTGGCAAATTCGCCGCGCTGCGGCCAGTGTGCCCAACTCCAGCCATCGCCGTCCGAGACGACAATCGCGCCATCTCCTACCTGGATTGTCGCGGCGGCACTCTCTCCGACAACGGCGACCAATAAAGTGCAAGCATAATCACGGACCATACCGGCATCGTCCTCGGCCTGAGTCGCTATCGCGGACTGAACCATCCGTAGCCAAGAGCGCGCCACCTCAATATCGATGGCCTCAACGCGGCCTCCTTCTGCAAAATAGACTTCTACAGCTTCTGCAACAGTGGAGCAGGCAATGGAAGAACCGATTTCTGCTTTGGCCGCACTCCCGGCTCCATCGGAAACAACAACGAGAAGCACATCACATTCATCTGCATCTTGATAGACCTTTGTGATCGCGTAGTCCTGACAAGGCGTACCAAGCCGTGCGTGCGAGGTTCCGGTCGCAGATGCCGCCGCGATTCTCCATTGTGCCGCAGAGTTCATCCGACTGAGGCCCAGCCATCAGGAGCAGCAGGGTTGCTCATGGGAACGGCTTCGCCTGGCTGCGATCTCGAAACTGAACTAAGTGAATTCGACAGCCAGGAAAAGAGGTCGCGAAAACGGAGTCCCTTTAGCTTCAGCGGCTCCCGTACGGCAATCTGCGACAACTTCCCGAAATCCGCGCCATCCACACCAACTGCAAAGAACTGGAATCCTCTGGACTGTTCGCCTTCCCGAACAAGTGACGCTGCTGGCTGCCAAGAATCGGTTGGTGATCCGTCTGTGATGAGGAATATCCAGGGTCGAAAGAAGGCGACACCATTGGCGCGATACACATCTTTGCGTTGGCGTACCATCTCGATACCTTGCGTGATGGCCGCGCCCATTGGGGTATCGCCGGTCGCAGAGAGAGCCGGAGGCACGAAGGCGTCGGCAGTTGTGAAGTCGGTGACGACATTGACAGGACCAAAGGTCACGATAGCCACTTCTACCCGCTTTGCAGCGAGAGCATCTGCCACCAACTCGTCTTTGAAGGTGACTAATCCCGCGTTAAGTTCGTGGATAGGATTGCCCTGCATTGACCCCGAAGTGTCAAGCAGCAATAGACAGGGGCATCGCGACTCGGGATTCTCTGCAAACTCGGCAACACCAAAAGGAACCTGCTCAAATTCGCTCACATATCCTCCAGATTCGGCGCATCGGGGACAGACTGCGGCCAGACCACTGATTTAGCGACGGGACAATTCCTCTGAATTATCTCACTTCTGGGGAGGACGATTCCTCCCTGGTTTCAGCCGCCGATGATGCTGGCGTCTTTCACCACCCACCTCAGCGGGGCTATTCCTTCCCCGCAACGCCCCTCCCCAAGTCCATTCGGAAGAGAACCTAATTTCTTCTTTCGTTAAGTGCCCCCGCTTCATACGGCTTTATGGCAGAGGCGGTCGGAACCCGTCAAGGGTCTCCGCTGCGCTGCGATGAACGCGAAAAGCCGCGCCCTTGACAGAACCCTCCGCGCCCCTGCCTGCCGTGCAAGACATGAAGCGGGGGCACTCAACAAAAGAAATTTGGTTGAGGCAGATGCCCTCCTTCAGAATCTCGCCCCACGCGGGCGACACAGGAGAGCGAACACCATGCCATACGCCAGCAGCAAGACCACCAGCACCGCGCCGCACAGTAAAAATGCGGCGTTGCCGAGCGAATCTCCCTACCAGCAGCGCACCACGCAGCGCGAAAACCCCACGCAGCAACTTATCAAACAGGCCGTGGACTACCTGCTCCAGCAGCTTGAGGCAGGCAAGAGCGAAACACTGACCGCGTATCTCGCAGCAATGGCCCGTTTCCATGCCTACAGCTTCGGAAACATTTTGAGCATTGCGAGGCAGCGCCCAACAGCGACCCACGTTGCCGGATTCCATACATGGAAAGAGCTTGGCCGCTTCGTGAAACGTGGCGAAAAAGGAATTCAGATTCTCGCCCCGATGGTAGGCAAGCGGCGCACGAAGGACGACGGCAACCAGCGCAGCAAGCAGGACGACAACGCCAAGGCCGCGCCCGTACTGATCGGCTTCCGCGCGGTGTACGTCTTCGACGTGGCACAGACCGAAGGCGCGGACCTGCCCGAGTTCGAGCACAACATTACCGGCGAAGTGGGCGAACACCGCGACCGGCTGATTGCGTTTCTCGATTCGCAGAACATCACCCTCGAATACACCGAGAACATTGCGCCCGCTCTTGGCGTCAGCTACGGCGGAAAGATCGCAATACTTCCCGGCCAATCGCCCGCTGAAACTCTGGTTTGTTTGGTCCATGAAACGGCGCATGAACTTTTGCATAAAAGTGACCGCCGCATCATGACCACAGCCACCGTGCGCGAGACGGAAGCTGAGGCGGTCGCCTTTATCGTGGGCCAATCCATCGGGCTTGAAATGGGCCGTGCCTCTTCGGACTACATCCAGATGTATGCGGGAAATGCGGCGCTTCTGGCCGAAAGCCTCGAAGCTATCCAGCGCACATCGGCGGTTATTCTCGACGCGATTACCAAAGAGCCGAGCGGGAGACCGTCCGCCGCCTCTGTCACGATGCCTGAAACACAGGACGAAATGGCGGAGGTGGCTTAATGAAAACCATACTTCGCATTCTGGAGCGGGCCGGAGGTTACCGGCCCACGCTCTACCTCAAGATCGAGAATCCGCCCTACATGGCTCTTGTCATCGAAGCCACGCCGGAGCCAGGGCCAACCGAATTGCCAGCAATCTCCATCGCGCACTACGGCGAACAGAACGGCGACCTGATGCGCGACCCGGAGATGTGCTTCGAGTTGTCGAAGCCGCCGCTCTGCGGTTTGTCATTATCGAGTTTCTATTTTCGGAATGACTATCTCGGCGTCGAGCAGTATTCGCGCTATCGGAGCGCGGAGAACTACGTTGTCGTCTCCGCTCTGCACGTAGAGCACGAACAGTTCGCGCGACTGTGGGACCGAAACCTCCGCGCACAGGGTTTTCCCGAAGCCTTTGCAGAGACGTCTATTCGCGGCTAGTCCGCCCCCTTGCGGAGCGGACCTCACGTCCAACGTGTCGCCGCTCCGCGTGCCTTCACCATTCAATCGCTCGAAAGGAGCATAAGAAAATGACTACGACCGTTATCAACGCCACCGAGTACCGCGACGTTCCGCTGTCTCAACTGAACGAATCGAAGACCAACCCACGACGCGTCTTTGACGATGCGGCATTGAAAGAGCTCGCAGTTTCAATTCGCAGCCAGGGTGTGCTGTCGCCCCTGCTCGTTCGCCCACTCACGGAAACCGGCTTCGAGATCGTCGCCGGTGCGCGGCGCTACCGCGCCGCGCAGATGGCCGAAGCTTCGACCCTACCCGTCCGTATCGTTTACCTGTCCGATGCGGAGGTTTTGGAAGCGCAGCTTGTCGAGAATCTGATTCGCGCGGAAATTCACCCGATGGAAGAGGCCGAAGGCTTTGCGCGATTGCTCGCGCTGGAGGAGCCGAAGTACAGCATTGAGCAGATCGGCGCGAGGGTTGGCAAGTCGCCCGCCTTTGTCGCCTCTAGATTGAAATTGATTGACCTTGTGCCCGCAGCGGTCGATGCCTTCTACGCCGGGGAAATCGGCCTCAGCCATGCGCTGCTACTGGCGAAGTTGCCCGCCGACCAGCAGAAAGCAGCTCTCTCGGCCTGTTTCAAGGAAGTCTACAACGGAGAGCGCAATCCGTCGCGAGTGCTGCTCCCCGTTCGCAACCTGCAATTCTGGATTGAATCGAATGTCTTGCTCGTTCTAAAAGATGCAGCATTCGATAAGCGCGATACGCAGCTCATCCCCACGGCGGGCAGTTGCGCCGACTGCCCGAAGCGCACCGGGCAGAACAAACTGCTGTTCGGTGATGACTTGGGAAAACAAGGGGACCGGTGCACCGACCCGGTGTGTTATCAATCCAAACTCACCGCACACGTATCGAAGACCGTTGCCGCCAAACCGAACCTTGTGCAGATCAGTACCGCCTACGGAGGTCAGAAAGAAGGCAGTCCGGTTTTACCACGCAACAAGTACACAGCGATCCGCGACGACAAGCCGAAATCGAAAGACGATGCGAAGCGGCCCGAGTTCAAAGTGTGCAAGTTCACCACCGAGGCCATCATCGCCGAAGGTGCGGACGTTGGCACCATCCACAAAGTGTGTGCCAATCCGTCCTGCCCCGTCCATCATCCGAAGCAGTTAACCAGCCGCAACGATGAGAAATGGAAGGCCGAGCAGGAGAAGCAGCGTAAAGAGCAAGCTATTGCCAATGCTACGGGTCTCCGCGTACTCGCCGCAGTGAGTGTTGCTGTACCAGTTCGCCTGATGAAGCGCGACCTGCTTTTCGTGGTTGAGAAGTTGGTAAGTCTGATGGATGAGCGCCGTGTCGAATCCCTTGCTCGGCAGCACGGCATCCGACAGAAACGTGATGACGGAGGCATTGCGAAGACCTTCAGTGCGTTCCTTTGTCGGGCCGACGAAGGAACACTCTCACGGATGCTGGTCGAGGCGGCCATCCTGCTTGCCGCATCGAAAACGAATTCTGCAAGCGTTCTGCGCGATGCCGCAGCCGCTTACAAGGTGGACACCGATGCCATCGCAACCAAGGTCAAGCAGGAATTTGCCTCAAAAACGAAAGCCCAGGTCGCGCGGCGGGATGTACCGAAGCCGCCTGCCAAGGTGGCCAAGAAGGCCGCAGCGGCATAACCGGAACCAGTCGCAGTATCTCGCGGAGCCTGAGTCCCAGGCTCCGCTTTTTTCACCGTTGCCCGTCTTCCCGCCCTTATTTGCGCTCCGCAATAGCCGGAGGCCATGTTTCTCCCACCCGACGGGCAAGCGCGGGCCGCTCTGCTGCCCCAAACGGAAGCGAAGACAAAACCAGATCGCTTACACGAGCACTCAGTGGCGTGACGTTGCTCAGCGGATTTCGGTGCTCCGAGGCACGAGGTGGGCAGGTTCTTCCAAGATGTCCAGCACCGCCTGGGCGCAATAGACCCGATCACGCTTGGCGTCGGAAACCTGTCGCACGATACCGCTGCTCTCCAACCGCTCTATGGCACGTTGGACGGTCGTGAAGGCCACACTCAACTGATTTGCGGCTCCGGTGATGGTGACAAATGGATTTGCAGCCAATAGGCCAAGGACACGAATCGGGGTGTTGGTCGAGTGGCCTGCCAATTTGCCATGCCACTCGGCGAGCAGATCATTAATGCGTGTTGCGCGGCTGAGTGCATCTTCCGACATGCGTGCAACGCCCAGTAGAAAGTATTCCAGCCATTCGTTCCATGCACCGCCCGTGCTGACTCCGCGTAGGCCGTCGTAGTAGTCCCGGCGTGCGGCTTCAAAGAATGCGGAAAGATAGAGTAGCGGTGTTGGGAGGATCTTCCGTTCGATCAGGAATAGCGTGATGAGAAGACGCCCCACGCGGCCATTGCCGTCAAGGAAGGGATGGATTGCTTCGAACTGATAGTGCGCGAGGGCAATAGTGACGAGTGGCGGCAAATCGGATTCATGGAGAAACCTCTCCCACGCTGCCAAACAGGGTTCGACTTCACCCGGCGGTGGCGGAATATAGGAGGCCGTTGCCAGTGTGCTTCCAGGTTTACCGATCCAGTTTTGTGTGGTCCGAAATATGCCCGGCGTGGCGTTCTGTCCGCGCACGCCTTCCATCAGTTTGGTATGCAACTCCCGAACCAGCCTCACGCAAAGCGGAAGCTCTTGGAGCAAGGAAATGCCATGTTCCAGTGCGGCCACATAGTTGCCGACTTCACGGAGATCTTCGGGGCTGCGCTCGACAGCAGCGCCGGCCTCGGCTGCAAGCAACTCCCCAAGAGTCGCTTGTGTGCCCTCGATCTTGCTGGAGAGGACGGCCTCACGTCGCACAAACGGACGCATCAGGATGTGGGGATTAGGCAGTCGTCCACCTTCGCCCGCCAGCCTGCCAATCAGCCGGTCGGCATCGGAAAGCACTCCGATGAGGCGCGGCGTCCATTCGAGCACGGGCGGCAAAGGGGCAGGCACAAAGGCTGCATATGCACCCAGGGACACGGTCTTGCCGGAATTGGGGGATGGCTTGTTCATGAGATTTGCGGTGAAAATAGGAACCGCTCCTGTTTTCGATATTCATCATAATCGAAAATAAGGCCGTCCGCTATTAGCGAGGATGAATCGAGGCGGCGAGGTTCGTGCCTGTACTAAAGCCTCACTTATCTGCTGGCCTATTTAAATCAACATGTTGGCCGAGTCTGTACCTGTGAAAGTTGTCCGGATTTCCTATTTCTGCCATGATGGACGACAAGTGAACGGGTTCTGCTATGCGAGTCGCTCTTCCCCCAAGCCTTCGCATCGCTTCCGGTTTGCTCTTCGCGGCTCTGCTGGGCATTGTCGGGTATCAAGTCTTCCTGCGCATGTCTCATTCTCCAGAGGCGCTGCTGAAGCGAGCCGACGACTTGTCATGGCTCAATAGCTGGATTGCGGCGGCTCCGCTTTACCATCAAGCCGAACTCGGATTCACCAAAAAGGGCGATAGTTCACGAGCGCTCTACGCGCATGTCAGCCAGGTGCTGGCCCAGAGCGAATCCTCTAGGACAATTCCCAGCCAAATCGCCGAATTGCGAGGCGATTTGAATCGGCCAGAAGCAGGGGATTCAGAAACCCGTCTGCGCATTCTCACGATTCTGGGGATGCTGGAAACAAACTATGACGCCGGCATGGCCCGTGACACCTGGTCGCAGGTTGAGTCGATGGCAATCCGGCGACAGCATTATCTTCTCGCTTCGCGCGCGATTGGCGAACAGGGAATTGCGGCGTTCCTCCTTGGCGATCTTGCGACAGCAAAGAAGGATGTCGAGAAGGCGTGGATGGTGGCGAAAGTCGCAGACCCTGCCGCTCACATCCGCTATGCCAGCATGTACGGCACTGGCCTGGTTGAACTTCATAAATACAAAGAAGCGTTCGGCCCGCTGAACGAAGCGATCAATGTCGCCAGCAAAACTCGCGATGCGGCCTATCCGTCGATTGCCATCAATGCCAAGATCGAAGCGCTCAACGGTACCGGTCAAAGTGACAAGGCGCTTGCGCTGGCAGATGACGCGATGAAGAAGGTCGCAGAGCTTCACTTGGCCGGTCATCTGTATGAGCTTTATCAGGTACGGGCACGCGTCTACGAGGAGAAGAACGACTGGAATCAAGCGATATCCGACCTGAACCAGTCTGTTGCGTACGCAAGGCAGCTCTCCTATTGGCGCGGGATCACTCAGGCGGGTGGCTTGCTTGCGGAAGCATATCTACATCAGGGCAGCCTCCAAGCAGCTTTAACAGCAATCAACGAAGCAATCGATGCGAACAAGCAAATCCCGGATGAGTTGTATCAGGTGCCGAAGAACCTCGCGATCAAGGCACAGATTCTTGCGCGGCTAGGCTATATTCGAACTTCCAACGACCTCTATGAGAAGAGCGCAGACTTGCTCGATGCGCTTCTCAGCAAAGTTCCAACGCCCACGGTTGAACGGCAACTCTTGAGCGACCTCAGCGCTGTCTATTCGGGCTATTTTGCCTCACTCAGCAATCAGGGCCGGATCGCCGATGCGTTTCGCGTAATCGAGCGTGCTCGTGGGCGCGTCGAAGCTCAGGGCCTTTCGGACCATGCGCTCGTTGTTCCTCAGCAACCGACACCGGCTGATCTTCGACTGACCGCACTCAACCTCCAGCTGCTCGACACCGACGACCCGGTCAAAAGGTCGAGCGTTCTTGAAGAGATTTATACCGCAGAGCAGCAGCTCGGTGGCCGAGTCAGTCAAAGCGTCCCCACTCCAGTCTCTTTGAGCGCATTGCAGAAGGATTTGTCGCCGTCCGATCTATTCATCGAATATGTCTTGGATAATCCAGCTTCGTACGCATTGGCGGTAACGAATACGACAGTTCACCGCTACGAATTGCCAGCCAAGGATCAGATCGAGCGGGACTCAGAACAGTACCGTTCTGAGATCGTCAAACGAGGAACGGACACCGCGCTTGCTGGGAAGCTGTATCGGGAATTGCTCGCCCCGATCCAGGAATACAGGCAAAAATGCAATCTGGTGGTGGTTCCGGATGGGAAGCTGCATTTGCTTCCGATTTCAGCCCTCGCGGATTCGGGTCAGTACGTTCTGGTTTCGCATGTTGTCAGTGTGGCGCCGTCCGGTTCAGTGTTCGATATGCTCCGGCACCGTGGAAATCAAACTGGGCACAAGAAGCTTCCCTACGTCGGAGTGGCGGCTTGGATATCCAAACCGCCGCCGACAACCCTGCTCGCCACCGTCCGCCGTGCGGTGTCGGGGCCAGAGAGACGTGAACTGGTCGCACTGCCTGAAAGTCGCAATGAAGTGGTGACCATTGCAGAGGACCTTCCGAAGCCCAGCACCATTCTTCTCGGAGATCACGCTACAAAAGCTGAATTCAAGCGACTGCCGCTCAATCAATACGCGGTTATCCATCTTGCGCTGCACGGCTACGCTGATCCTGAGTTCCCTGATCGTTCAGCTCTCGTCTTCGCGCCGCACTCCTCCGCCGCGGATGACGGTCTTCTCCAGGTGCGTGAGATTCGGACCCTCTCACTGAACACCAATCTCGTGACGCTATCTGCTTGCGATACAGGTGTTGGTCCTGTCGGCGAGGAGGGCGTAGCGAACGTCGTCAATGCGTTCATCGAGGCGGGCGCGCAGAGCGTGGTTTCGACCCTCTGGGAAATGGAAGACCGCTCCACTGCGCAACTCATGATTGCCTTCTATGGAAACCTTAGGCGTCGAGAATCCAAGGCGGAAGCGCTGCGGGAAGCGCAACTCAGATCGTTGAAATCCGGAGACCCACCATACTTCTGGGCTGGGTTCGAACTTGATGGCGAACCGAGTGCGACACTCTTTCCCGATTCAAAATCAACTTCCTCGTTCAGGAGCGGTCAATGACAACAAGCTTTGCTGCCGTCGCACAGATGTCCATCGAACTCTCAGCTGAAAAGAAGCACGGCATTCTCGAAAACATTCTGGCGGCATTGGAGAAGCGGTTTTACGCGCCCGAGAAGCTGAATGCGGATTGGCTGGCAGCGGTACAAAGACACAGAGCCACGATAGAGTCCGCACCTACGGCCGACGCATTTGAGCAAGCAGTGGGTGATTTACTCAAGGAATTGAATTCCTCTCACCTGGGGTTCTTTCATCAGAGCGCGCGGAGGGCATCGAGTCGCGCTGCACTAAGTGCGACTTACCTTACCGACGAAACGGATTACGGAAAACGGTGGATCTTCCAGGATGTTCACTCAGGAGGCGCGGCTGCCATCGCCGGTATTGAACCTGGCAATATCCTCCTGACTGTGGACGGTCGGGACATCGTGCCTTCTGAGCACCCTGTTTTTGCAATGGGGAAGCAAACGATCGTTGAGTTCATCGACAACAGTGGGAATCGCCGGACGGTGACGGTGGACGTAGCAAAACCGAAGGGCAAGAAACTCCACTTCATCGAACCAACGCTCGTCGAAGCGCGCGGGATCGAAAAAGGCATCGGCTACCTCAAGGTGGCCATGTTCCCCGGCATGGTTGGGGTTGTTGTTGCCAATAAGATCACGAGTGCGGTCCAGTCCTTGGGAGTAGTTGATCGGCTGATTATCGACCTGCGCGGAAACACGGGCGGTGGAATCGGCGCGCTGCGCGTGATGAGCCTGCTGACACCAGAGAGAATCCCGGTCGGCTTCGCTCTCGATACGCGCCGTGCGCGCGGAAACGTCGAGCACGACAAGCGAACGTTTCCGCGGTTCTCAAGAATTCCATCAAACACCAAGGCACTCTGGCCTTTGGCGCTGCGGTTCGCTCCTGCGATGCTTACGAAGAAGCCGATTGTTCTCGAAACGGAGGGCTTGGGACATCAGCCGTTTCATGGAAGGGTCGTTTTGCTGGTTGATCGACACACCGCTAGCGCGGCGGAGATGATTGTGGCATTCGTCCGAGAAAACAAACTCGGAACTATCATCGGCGAAAAAACGGCGGGTCGTCTTTTGTCAGCAACATCCGTCAAGGTCGGAAATGGCTTCCGTCTGGCGCTTCCGACAGGTGCCTACCATACGTGGAACGGTGCCATTCTTGAAGGAACGCCTATAGAGCCGGACCAGTTGATTGAATTCGACTGGCGGAGCCGACGAAGCGGGCTTGATCGACAACTCGATTACGCTGTTGGATCGCAGCAGGGGCAATTATGAACCGACCTAAGGAAATACCTTAGGTCGGTTCATTCACCGAATTCCTCAGTGAGCGTGTTGGCGGATTTGCTATGAATAGCGGATTTGAGATGAAATACGGCGCACCAACCAGCCTCACTCGGCATCTGGCTCGCAAGCGGCAAGTATCTTTTTGAGATCTTGAAGATCATTGCTCTTACGATAGCTACGGCGAGTTATTGCCATTTGCATCTTCAGCTTTGGCGCGAACTCATAGGACTTTCCGAGCTTTTCGGACTTAAGAAAAGCATTCAGATCCTGAGATTTTTCAAATTCAGGTTCGGTAAAGAGCGAATCTTCATTTCCAAATGTTAGGTACTCGTCAATCAACTGAACCGATGCGCCGCCAATCTCCATTAGGCAGCCAGCTCGGTCCAAACAAATAATCGCCCGCGAGATTTCGGGGGCGGAATAACCGGAGCCGAAGTTCACAAGGAGATCTCTAACCATGTCGACGGCAATCATTATGAACAAATATCGGGTCTGTCCACGTGTCGGCATTTTAGCGCCGCGTCCAAACTTGAACTCATTTGCCAATCTCTGTACGAGATATGCTGCATAGAGGGATTCCACGCCAAAATCAGGCGTATTCAAGATCTTGTTGAAGAGGGAGCCTCCTGGCGCGAACGGCGGATTTTTTCCGTATGCAATACCTGGCTCATTCAGCCACCCAGCCGCATAGGCTTTCAGCAGTTCAAATGCGTTGGCGGCCTCCTCGTAGCGAGGCTTGATGGATGGATTTTGGCGTTGAAAAGCGCGCCTAGCCTCCCACGCTCCTCTTTGTATTTCAAGAAATACACCGTACTTGGAATTGAAGATTGGTGTCCATGCGCGAAAGTCCTTTTCAAGGGCAAGAAAGTCCTTTTCGCCCACCGCATTCTGCATATTTGTGAATCGCGTCGTCTCCGTCAGAAGAGACTCCCCTTCAGGACCTACCACCACGATCTTCGTAACTACTACGGCCTTTGCCAACTGTGCTTCCCAAGATTCCTGGCTCGGACTCTTCGCAGATCCACCAGAATTCAATCGCGCTTGCAGCACTGCCCAGATCGATCTCGTGGTTTGGCAGCCATTCACGATAAACGGCTCAATCAACTTCAATGCCCCGGTCCCGTCTTCAACTGCACCTTCCGCCACGATTGTGATTCCGTTGTTGTAGAGCCCAAATCGCTCCGGATGTTCGTTCAGCGTTTTCTCTATACCCTTATTAACCTTCTTCTTGTTCCCGAGGAACTTACGAACATTTTTCTCGTAAATCAGATCTAAGTCGCCAGTCCGATTCTTGTAATTCCGCATAAACTCGAAAAGGTCGATCAGACCAGTCGATCCGATATAAAAATCGCCCGACTTAGAAACGTTCGTTTTAAGCGTGATCTCGGCCTTTTGCGCCGGCCCGCCCTCATCTAGCTTCTTGTAGATCGTTTCGATCGAGATTGCATCCGTGTCGAATCCGTTCCCAAACTTGGCTCGGCCAAGTGTTCGAACATTTGCAAGGAATTCAAGATCATCTGCCGACAATGTCCGATTTGTAGCAAGGACATATTCAAGGCTGTCTTTTGTTCCCATATTTGCTATGAAGTTGCGCAACCTTGCGACGAGTTCCGTAGACAGCCCAGACAGACCCTCTCTCTTTCCTTCGAGCGTCGCGAAGAGCTTCTGCGCTTCCATGCCGATCGTGTCGACGCTGGCATACGCGGTTCCATACTTGCTTTGAATCAGAATCCAAGTATCTCCCTCGATTCCTTCTTCTGGATCACTCTTTACGAATACAGCTGCATCAATCCCTCCGTCCCCTGCGCCATCGCAAAGGACTACTTCTGCAGTGGCTGCGTCGATTTCGTGCCAATCGCGCAAAAGCTTCTCGGCAAACCTTTGGCCTTTTTGGATCGAGGAGGGACTTCCTTCCAGAATTTCTTCCAGCCACTGTTCTTCAAACTCTTCGAGAGAGATCAACGCAACCTCCTGCAATTGGGAACCGAAGCAACGATAGCGCAACTGGCTACCTTTTGAATAGAAGGGGGGGTAGGTGGCCCGGATGCCGCGGTGAGTTCATCTACCAAAAATGGGCGAATACGAACGTCAGCTAGGTTTTCGCTAAGTTGCGGCTCTCAATTGATGGTAACAGCCCTTACCGCTCCTCGAATCTCAGGAAGTCTTGGCAAAAACGAGACGTCAACTATCGAGCTGCGCGGTGAGTTTTTTCATCGCGGCATTTTCGCGGATGACTTCACCTGTCTCTTGGCTGTGTAGCGCGATCTCCGCGGCGATGGATCGGCCGAGAATCTGCTGCTCGATATTGCCAAACCGTGCGGGTAAAAGACGGCCTAACCATACGCTCCAGGCCGGAGTGTGAGCGTTGCCGACGATAATGCCGGGGCGAAAGATGGCAAGGCGGGCAAAGCCGATGCTTCGCACTGTGTCTTCTTTCATGCCCATGACGCGGACATAGCGAATCCGGCTCTTGGCAGTGCTCCCAACCGCAGACAGCAGACAGAACTGGGCGATACCGGCTTCGTGACAGCCACGTGCAAAGTCACCAACAACGCCGAGTTCAAGTCGTTTCAGTTCTTCTTCGCTCCAGTTCTTCGATCCGGAGCCGACCCCTGCACAGCTCACGGCACTTACGAGACCTTGGCTCAAAACTTCGCGGGCGAGCGCGGCAATTCGCTCAGAAAAATCGGCCGCACCTGTGTCAAGAACAACATTGCGCACGCGCGGTTTCGCTGGGATGGGCTTTCTGGTGACCATCACCACTTCGCGGCATTCTGGAATTGCGAGCAGTTCCGCGACGGCCGCACCACCGACTTGTCCGGTGCCCCCGAGCACAATTGCGGCAAACTTCTGCTTCATCAATAGAACCTCTGCGCGACGGCGCACTTCCCGAGAACCACGCCGAAATCTCTATCGGTCTCGCGCCTCTTCTCTATCATCGAACAAAAAACCTTGTTGTTGTTTCTCTTTCTTCGGTTCGGTGACGGGCTTTGCTTTAATCTCTTCGCCAGGCAGAATGCGCAGCAGATGCAACGGAGGGCGCGGGCCGAGTGCGAGATACTCGCTGTAATCGCGCGGCGAAAGAATCTCCGGCTGACGACTGTGAATGGGCTGCATCACCTCATTGGCCTCGCCCGTGAGGATGGAGAAGGTCTGCTCCCATTGGCTTGTGCGCGGATTGAGCCAGGAAGACCACAATCCGGCCATACCGAAAGGCGCGCCGTCGCGCACAACAAATTCAAACTTCGTTTTGGCGCGTGCGGAGTTGTGCGTCCACTCAAAGAAAGAATCCGCCGGGACGAGGCACCGCCGCTCGCGAAACGCTTCCTGCCAGAAGCGCGCGTGCTCGACGCCCTCTGAGCGCGTGTTGAAGAGAAAGCGGTCGGGCAGCTTGAAACCCCATCGCATTGGCGTGATGCGGCGCTCGCCCTCCGGCGTGAGATAGACGACCGGCTGAATGGAACCGGGCGCGATGTTGTCCTCGGGCTCGATCTCCAGTTCTTCCAAACCGTGCTCGACCTCGAACAGCTCGGCGATCTTCTCTTTTGTGGAACGACGTCGGTAGCGGCCACACATAAGCTGAGTGTAACGAAAAGAAAGAATCCTTGCCTTTTCAGTACGTTAGCTTTAGACGGCTGCAAAAAGGGTGCAGACCGGGGTTGCATCCTTTGGCTAGAAGGGCGAATATATGGCGAATACGTATGATGGCCTCCGCAGCTACAATTCGCCGCGAAATTGAGTCCAGCCTGGCCGACAGAATCCCCTCGGCGCTGACGCCGCGGCCGCGTGTGATTCGGCCGGTGTGGCCTACCGGCGTGTCCACAGTGGACGAGCTGTTGGGCGGCGGACTGCCAGTTGGCGCGCTGACTGAGATGGTGGGGCCCGAGTGCTCGGGCCGCACCTCGCTGGCACTCTCGTTTGTGGCGGCATGTACACGCGCAGGCCGTGTCTGCGCATGGGTCGATGTGTCGGACACGCTCTTTCCGGAGTCTGCCGCGGCGGCAGGCATACGGCTTGATCGATTGTTATGGGTACGCTGCGGCGTATCTCCGAAGGTAGAACCGGTGCAAAGGCCATCATTCCATTTGCCCGCGGAATGCTTCACGCCGCCTGTACCCATCAAAGGCCTCTATCCCGGCGGATGGGGCGCGCATCCGCGCACGGAAACGAACGGGCTGGCCGGAGCCATTGGAGACTTGCTCGATGCCTCTGCGCTTGGCCCGCGCTGTGCCGAGCCACAGCGGCGTGCAAAGCCGGAGAGGGAAGAGATCCCGCACATCAGCTCTCCGCACGCGGAAGTATCCGCACGCAAAGCGCAGTTGCGTAAGCCGTGGCTTCGTATTGAGCAGGCCATGCGTGCAACAGATCTGTTGTTGCAGACGGGAGGCTTTGCTGTAGTGGTGCTCGACATGGCGAGTTTAGCGCCGGAGACTGCGTTGCGTGTGCCGTTGGCGACGTGGTTCCGCTACCGTGCTGCGGCCGAGCGCACGCAGGCCAGTGTCGTTCTGCTGACGCAAAGCGCATGCGCCAAAAGCAGCGCAGGACTGCTCTTGCGCATGGAGAAGGCTGCGGAGGCTGGCGGCGAGCCGACTGTGTTTGCGGGCCTCGCGTGCAACATGGAGATTGCGCGCGAGCGCTTCAAAGTGCCGGAGAAAATGGTGCCTCTGCGCAAACCACCTGTTCGCGCCAATATAGCCGCGTGGCAGGCGCGCAGCGCGTGGGCAGGTGGGCGATGAAGATGCAGCGTGAACTTTATGCTTGCATCGCACTGCGCGAGTTTGCCGCGCAGGCCATGATGCGTCTGCGTCCTGGATTGCGCACAGAGGCTTGCGTTGTGTTGGAAGGTACGCCGCCGCTCGAAACAGTCTGTGCCATGAATATGCGCGCCCAAAAGTTGAGCCTTGCCGCCGGCATGACGCGCGCCGAGGCAGAGACGTTTCCCGTAACGCTTCTGACGCGTTCCACGAACGAAGAACAGACTGCGCGCGCTGCTTTGTTGAGTTGTGCGGCACACTTCACACCGCGGATAGAGGAGTGTGCGCGCGGCACGACATATCTGTCTGTGTTGGACATTGCTGGAACCGGCCAGCTCTTCGGCGTTCCTCAAAAACTCGCCGCCGATCTGATGGAACGGCTGCACGCCGTTGGTCTAGCAGCAGTGGTTGCCGTTGCGGCCAACTATCATGTGGCCCGCTGTCTTGCTCTCGCACGCAACTCCGGCTTCTGCATGATCTCCGCCGGGCAGGAGCGCGCTGCCCTGGCGCCGTTGCCGCTGACCGTGCTTGAACTGACAGAGAAGCAGGCTGTGACCTTTACCGGATGGGGCATTCGCACCCTGGGCGAGCTGGCCGCGTTGCCTGAGGCTCAACTGGTAGCGCGCATGGGGCAGTCTGCCAAACATCTGCGCCAACTTGCGCTCGGCTCAGCACCGCATTTATTTATTCCGCTCGAAGAGTCGCTTGCTCTCGAAGAAATGATCGAGTTGGATACGCCTGTCGATCTGCTGGACTCTCTCTTGTTTGTGCTGCGTGTGTTGCTGGAACGTTTGCTGGCGCGGGCGGTAAACGATCTGGTGGCGCTGGCCGCGGTCACCGTGACGCTCAAGCTGGAGGGAGGCCGAGAGCATGTGCGCACAGTACGTCCTGCGTTGCCGGGAAACGATCTGCAGCTATGGATGAAGCTGGTGCAACTCGATCTGACCGCGCATCCTCCGCAGGCCACGATTCTGGCGCTTGCTCTGGCGGCGGAGACGGGAAGCCGCAGCAAAGTGCAGCTCGGCCTCTTCACGCCCCAGGCCCCGGAGCCGGATCGGCTCGATGTCACCTTGGCGCGCTTGCGTTCGCTGGTTGGGGATGGCTGTGTCGGTATGCCGGTCCTGCAAGATGCGCACAGGCCGGATGGTTTCAAGGTGGAGCCGTTTCGTGCCTCTGTGGCAAGCAGTGATGCTACCGAGGTTAATGCGAGTGGTACAGCACGCGGCGCTCTACGTGCACTGCGTCCCCCCGAGCCTTTGAGCATCACACTGCGTGGCAAGGCGCCTGAGGACTTTGTCTTTCGCGCCGCTCGCTATTGTGTGGAGCGCGCGTACGGGCCATGGGTTGCGAGTGGCGACTGGTGGAATCCGACGCTGTGGGCTGTGCAGCAGTGGGATGTAATTGCCCGCAACAGTGCCAGAGAGTTGCTCTATTGCTGCATCACCTTCGAGCCAATCGAAAAGATATGGCTGATGGCCGGTCTCTATGACTGACGATTATGTGGAGTTGCATGCGGCCAGCGCCTTCAGTTTTCTTGAAGGCGCGTCGCAGCCGGAGGACATGGTCGAGCGCGCTGCCGAGTTGCACATGCCCGCCATGGCTCTGCTCGACCGCAACGGAGTCTACGGTGCGGCGCGCTTCCACACCAGCGCCGTGCGTGCGGGGATAGCCGCACATATCGGTGCGGAGATTGCAGTGCCGGACTTTGGCGCGCGGCTGATCGCAGCCGAGTGGTTGCCGATGCAGCGCACACCTGAACCAGCGCGTCTGTCTCTGCTGTGTACTTCGCGTGCAGGCTATCAAAACCTCTGCCAGCTCATCACCGCATTCAAGCTGCGCGAGCCGGAGAAGAATGAGGGTGCGGCCACGTTGAAGGAGCTAGCGCAGTATGCCGAAGGCCTGGTCTGTCTTACTGGTGGCGACGAAGGTCCGTTGGCTGCTGCGTTGGTGCATGGTGGCGAAGAGGCGGGGCGCGCACTCATCGAAAACCTGATTGCAATCTACGGGCGCAGCAATGTCTACGTGGAGCTGCAGCGTCATCGCGAGCGCGAAGAGGAGTGGCGCAATCAGGCGGCACTGCGCATCGCGCGCTCGTTCCGTCTTCCAGTGCTTGCGACTAATGGCGTGCGCTACGCCAAGGCATACGACCGCGAGATTCTCGATGTGTTTACGGCGATTCGCTATCACACGCAACTGGATCGGGCCGGTCGCTTGCTTGCCTTGAACAGTCAACGGTATCTGCGTCCGGCACGGGAGATGCTGCGTCTCTTCGCCGACATTCCTGACGCCATTGCAAATACGCGCGAACTCTCGTCGCGGCTGTCGTTTCGTCTGAACGATCTTGGCTACGAGTTTCCGCATTATCCGGTTCCGGTAGGCGAAACGATGGACAGCTATCTTGCCCAGCTTGTGGCCAAGGGCGTGGTCTATCGTTATGCGCCCAAGAACGACGCCGGCCTCATGCGCCGCGCGCGGGCGCAGGTGGAGCACGAGCTCAAGCTGATCGCCAAGCTTGGCTTTGCCGGATACTTCCTGATCGTGTGGGACATTGTGCAGTTCGCCAAACGCAATGGCATTCTGATTCAGGGCCGAGGCAGTGCGGCAAACTCCGCGGTCTGCTATGCGCTGGAAATTACAGCGGTGGACCCGGTAGGTATGGAGCTTCTCTTCGAGCGCTTCTTGAGTGAGAGCCGCGGCGAATGGCCCGACATCGATCTCGATTTGCCCTCGGAAGACATGCGTGAGCAGGCGATCCAGTACGTCTACCAGCGCTATGGAGAACTGGGCGCGGCCATGACAGCCAATGTGATCACCTATCGCAGCCGCTCTGCTGCGCGCGAGACAGGCAAGGCTATGGGCTTCGACGAGGAGACGTTGGGCCGCTTGTCTGGACTGGTAGGGCACTGGGAGTGGCGCGGTCCCACAGATACTATGGCAAGTTCTTTTCAACAAGCGGGTCTAGACATCGAGCATCCACGCATCGCCAAGTATCTTGAGTTGTCCACGCGTCTCCGCGGCCTGCCACGTCATCTGGGTCAGCACTCCGGCGGCATGGTGATTTGCAAAGGGCTCTTGAATCACATCGTGCCACTCGAACGTGCGTCGATGCCGGGTCGTACTGTGATCCAGTGGGATAAGGAAGACTGCGCCGACTTGGGCATCATCAAGGTCGATCTGCTCGGTTTGGGCATGATGGCGGTGCTCAAAGATTGTATTGAGTTAATCCCGCAGTACTATGGCGAGCCCATCGATCTTGCGCAACTGCCGGAAGACCCCGATGTGTATCGCACGCTGCAGCGCGCCGACACGGTTGGCATGTTCCAGGTAGAGAGCCGTGCGCAAATGGCCGCGCTGCCGCAGAACTATCCCGAACGCTTTTACGACGTTGTTGTGCAGGTTGCGATCATCCGCCCCGGCCCGATTGTCGGCAAGATGATGCATCCCTATATGCGTCGCCGCCAAAAGTTGGAACCGGTGACCTATCCGCATCCTTCGCTGGAGCCGGTACTCAAGCGCACGCTGGGGGTGCCGCTGTTTCAGGAGCAGCTTTTGCGCATTGCGATGACGGTGGCCAACTTCTCGGGTGCGGAGGCCGAGGAGTTGCGTCGCGCCGTGGGCATGCGCCGCTCGTGGGAGCGCATGAAGAACCTCGAAGGACGCTTGCGCGCGGGGATGACGACCAACGGCATCGACGAGCAAACGCAGGAACGCATCATCGAGAACATCAGCTCGTTCGCTCTCTACGGATTTCCCGAGTCGCACGCGGCAAGCTTTGCACTGATTGCGTATGCTTCGGCCTATCTCAAGGTGAAGTATCTGGCGGCGTTTACCTGCGCACTGCTCAACAATCAGCCGATGGGCTTTTACTCTCCCGCTGTGCTAGTAAGCGACGCGCGCCGTCACGGACTGCGCGTGAAGCCCATCGATGTTCAGGTGTCCCTGTGGCCCTGCACGGTGGAGCATGAGGCGGACGGAAGCCTGTCACTGCGCTTGGGGCTAGGCTATGCGCGCGGACTGCGCCGCCAGGCCGCGGAGGCGATAGTGGCCGCGCGCAACAGCGCAGGAAACTTCTCTTCCGCCGAGGATCTCGCGTTGCGTGCGCCTCTCATGAATCGAAAGGAGATTACGCTGCTGGCGCGCATCGGTGCATTGAACAGCATTGGTGGTGTCGAACATCGCCGCGATGCGCTGTGGCAGGTAGAGCGCGCCGGCAAGCCGGAGGGGCCACTGTTGCGCCAGCAGAGTGAGTGGCTGCGCGAGCCTTCGCATGAGCAACCGCTCGCAACAATGACGGACACCGAGCGACTGATTGCCGATTACGGCGGAACGGGCGTCACTGTGGGGCGGCATCCGATGCAGTATCGCCGCGAGGCTCTCGACAGAGACGGCGTCTTATCTGCGGCCGACTTGCAGCAGCGACCGAACGGCGTATGGGTGCGCTCGGCAGGCTGTGTGATCGCGCGCCAAAGGCCAGGTACAGCCAAAGGATTTCTATTCCTCTCGATGGAAGACGAGTCGGGCATCACGAACGTGATCGTCTCGCCTGATCTCTTCGAGCAGGAGCGCATGGTCGTAACTCGCGCGCGCTTCCTGCTGGTGGAAGGGCCACTGCAAAACCAAAACGGCGTCATACACATCCGCGCAAAGCACCTGCACGCTCTGTCCGATCAAGCAATCGAAGTGAACTCGCACGACTTTCATTGACATAGCAGCAATAAGCAGCTTGCCTTATGTTCGTAGTGTTCTTGGCCAGGAGGTTGGCTCGACATCGACAAGTGCATGCAATTGGAATTTAGCATCGATTGAGAATCGAGGAAATGACCTTGATATACCAGTCTTCCCTTTAAGAAGGCTGCGCCGGACCGACGATCTTGTCGGGTTCTGTAGCATACCATTGATCGAAACATCTATCGAACTGATTCTGGCCGACGGGATTTAGGCCGAAGAATTGCGCACTGTTCCTCCGGACATGCAATAGCGGAAGGCGCAAAGGAACACTGCGCCACAGTGCATCCAACAGAGCGGTTACGATTCTGCACCGCGACTCCGGCAGGTAGTCCGCGCGATAAAGCCTGATGAGAAAGTCCACAAAGATTCCCAGCAGAGCTTGCAGATTGCCTGTAGGTTTCTGGAAGATTTCGACGAACTGTTTGAACGGAAACCTCCAAGGCGTTGCATCGGACATCTCAACCGCCCTGAGCATGATGGGACTATCGAGATGAGTCGAGGTGTAATTCATGCCGATCAACGATGCAATAACCCTTTGCCTCGCGGCGTCGGTGATCTGACCGGCAAGCATCGTCTGCTCTGCGATAATTTCCGTCCACGCTCTTTTGACACCGAACTCTGTCTTTGCAAGTTCTGCCTGGACCAAATCGTCTGTCCATAGAACTGCGTCCGGTCGGGACGCAAGGAGCATCGTCTCCGCGCCGTATGATCCGCAGACTTCTTCCAGTGGTTCGCGCTTGGCTGGTTCGAGCGCGGACAATTCCATCACCGGCACGATCTCGACTGCCGCTTTCAGCCGGTCCAGAAATTTCTGGTCTTTCTCTCTTTGTGCGGCCTTCTGCTCTGCCGTCTCTTCGGTGAAGGAGGAAACGCCATCTCGATGTGCGATTGTTCCACTCGTGGAACCGGCGAAAAGATCATCAATCAAGGTTTCCTGCAGCTCGTTGACGGTCCTCTCGCTGATTTGAAAGTGGAATCGCTTGGCCTCGAATACGAGGTCTTCGCAACCGATCATCCGAATCGTAGCAATCGCGGTAATGTCGAGCACAACGGTGCTACAGGTTTGGAGCGCGAAGATACTCTGACGGCGTTCCTCTGGTGTCCCTAAACAGCATTTGACTGCCTGATCTTCTTGCTGGGCAAGAAATGCGAGCCCGAGATACGCGTTCTTCCCAAAGCGTTCTCCGAAGAGGTGGAGCGGAACAGGGTTCTCATCGTAGATACGGCGTGCCTGCAAGATCGATGCTTCTCGCCTTTTGGCGGAGTCAAGAACCTTCTGCAAGCCACGGTTTACCTCTTCTTCCGTCGTACCCAAATGGACCGATTCGACCGAACTTGCGGCTCCGAAGCGCAACTGCATCTCTCCCATGCAGTCTTGGAATCGCCGAACGTATTTGGGAAGAATCTGGCGCACCGTGCCTATGCGGCTTTCCATGTGGCCCTTTGCCAGAACGACGGTATCGCTGACATGCTTCCCGAGAAGTTCTCTCGCAAGGTCCGAGTTGAGAGGAATCTCCTCAAATGCAGCATCGGGCTTATCTGTGTCCTCCAAGACAAACCACCGAATATTCCCGCTCAGAGCCTCGTGCACAGCCACCGCTGCGTTCTCTGCAACCGTATCCAGGGAAGGAGCAAGAATGATCGACGGATCGCCCGGCATGAGACTGAGCATCATTGCCTGATGCGCACGGATGTCATCGAAATGGCGACGCAGGAACCGGTAAGCATAATCTACCGTTGCGTTGCCAGCGCCCGCGAAACGCAGAACGTGGATCGCTGGAATAATGTAGTCCGGCGAAAGCTCCTCCACCGCGGGGAGAGCTTCGACGCTTCCGTTGACAAGCGATGGCTCCTGGGATTGGACCCCTATCACCGAGCGCATCAGCATTCCGAGCTTGTGGCCCGGATGTGTACTCAGGAACACACCGAGCCGGGCCAGCGCCCTTTCCCGCGAGTATTTTTGGAGATATTGAACCTCGAAGCTGACGACTTCCCACGGGTCTTGACCCCGTTTATCCAACTCCGCACAGGTGGCGATCACCACGTCATCGCGGTGCAGCCGCGCCGCGCAGTCGAGGAGCATCCCGCTGTCGAAGGATTGCGTGTTCAGATCGAACAACTCTTGGAAGAGGGGGAGCGCCTCGGCTGGCATCTCCAGCCGCATAAAGAGCCGCGCCAGGAATTCTTTCGATTCGACAGTGCTGGAGAGACCAATCTCTCGTTTTGCCTGAAGAGCCAGGCGCTGCGCTTCGTCTTTGTTGCCCTCTCTTGCCACGATGTGCGCCAGTAGCGCAGTCACAACCTCTTGATCGAGATGCGCTTTCACTACTTCGATATAGGTTCTTGCCCCTGCCAGATCGTTTCTTCTCGCCAATACGTCAACGGTTGTGGATACGATGACTGGGCGAAATTCGGGCAGGAGCGTGGAGATGTCAAACGCGGAGAGGATAGAAGCCGCAAGCTGCAAGTCTTCGGGAAGTCCTCGCTGTGCCAGCACCCTAGCATACATCAGCGCCGCCTCCGGCCTCGCTCCCTTGCGATAGGCGCGCTCTAGCAAGCTAATCGACTCGTCGATCCGCTTCCGCGAACCTTGGAGATGAGAAAGCGCCAGAAGTGCCTGCACATTGTCTGGATCAATGCGGATGGCCGCATACGCATCTGATTCCGCGTCTTCGGCTCTCTTCTGCAACATCCGCAAATCGGCCCGTAATACGAGGACCTCAGCTTGCGCACGTGTGTCCCGTTCCACTTCCGCAAGTCTTAGTGCCTCTGCCAACGCGGTATCAATATCCCATTCCAACTCTTCCCGCGAGATTCCGGGGCCATCCAGTCCCTTCTCCGCGCGCACGATCCAGCCCATATAAGCCTGCGCTAGGAAGAAGTGCGGACGAGAGGATTCCGGCAGAACGCCAAGAGCCGATTGCGCGTAAGCAACTCCCTTGCCGATCTCCATCTCCATCAGCGCGCGCTGGGAGAGGGCAAGACTTACTTCGCCATCCTTCTTGATGGCATCCTCAAGCTCATTCTCTATGCTGCCTAGACTAACCGAGCGTGGCGCGGCGATGACCCAGTTTGCTGCGAGCTTCGTAGAGTTCGGATATTCCTTGCGAAGCGCCGTTGCTTTTTCATAAGCCTTCTCATGCTCGCCGGTGAGAATGTAGGCGAAGACCTCATTGGTCTTCGCCCGTTCGTCGGTCGGCTCCCAGCCGAAAGCATCGAAGAAGTGCTGCGCCGCGACTTCCGGTCTGCCGAGACCCAGCTCAGCGAAGGCGAGGTTGGAACTGATGCGAAAGCGGTCGTGAGCCGAAATCGAACCAAAATCTTCCCGCTGAAGAATGCGATTCAACAGCAGGAGGGCGTTTTGGAATTCGCGCTTGTTGACCGCATCGCGGGTTGCGTCGATCTCGGCAGTGAGGCCCACCGTCTCAATCACAACGCTTGCTTCCTCGATGTGCTGTGCGACGATGGGGGACTTCGATCCGATGCGGCTGGTTGTCGTGATAACCGTTAACTCAAAATAGGTCTTCCGAACGTCGTCATATTTTTGGATGAGCTGGCACAATCTGCCCCAGGTAAACAGCTCGACCTCAAAGAGACCCTGTTCCCGATGACGTTGATTGATTTCGAGGATTTTCTTTTGTGCCTGGGTGGATACCTTGGCAGTGGTGAGAATGCCATATCTGCCCAGTCGAAACTCGAAATTGCAGGCGTCCGCGACTTCCTCAGCGATGGATGTCGGCGAGAGTGTTTTCTGAAACTCCTTGAGCTTGCATTGGGCAGCATGGAGAGGCGCTATGCCCCCGAGGTCCAGAATGTCGATGCCGTTTTGCCGCTCGCCTTTGCGCCCGTACCGTTCGAGGCGGGGGCGGTTCCAATAAATCCGCAGGATATCGACGCAAAGATCCTCGAAGTCATCCTCGTCAGTGGGGATCGGGAACAGCAGCGGAATTGCGATGTTCGACATGGCAAGTTATTACGCATCTTCCGTCACCTCCTGCACTTGGAGGTTTCCCATGTGCAAAAATCTGCAAGGGATGCAGGAACGGGAGGTCGCTGTGTTGATCGACGTCAATAATAACTGACGTCTGCAGGCCGAGTCACTCTTTGAGTCTGCGACGAACTGTCATTTGATCTGAAGTGGGTAGTAGTACGCGGCCTGATCCTGCTCGTGTGTAGTCGAGAGGAAGTATTGGCCAGCTTGAGCTTTGCTCAGATCGATGCTGGTCGAAATCTGCTGCTTCGCACCGTTCGTTGATGTGGGGGCAAGACCCTCGGCGACCACACCATTCCCGCTTTGGTCACGGGTAATCGCGATTAAATACTGACCAGGCGTGCTATGGCGCGGCAAAACAATCGTCAATTTGATGCGGGCGGCGGGCAATGAAACAGCTTGCAATTGGCCGGGCTGTTCGCCGCGAACCGTCCCGGTGTCCCAGAGGTCCACTGTTTGGGAAACAGCGACCGCATTATCCGTAGTGCGCGCGTGGCGGGTCGTATATCTTCCCACAAACACAGCGACCAGGAGAATGGTGCAGATCGCGGCGGCTGTGGCGATCACTATTTTCCGACCACGTATGCGCTGATCCTGGCGAAGCACCAGAAGTCGGCTCATGCAGGTGGCGCAGGTTGCTGCGTGATCGACGCGGGGATCGGAGAGCGATATATTTGGGGACCTTCGCGCCAAATCCCAGAGAAACTTCTCGTCAGGACATGGTCCCGGCGCAGTCGTATCCCCAGCGAGCACCCTTCGCTCGTGCTGTTGCGCAATCCAACGCTCAAAGCGGTCTTCAGCGTCTGAGGACCGGCGCCAACTCAGTCGCATTTTGGGGATTCTCCGGATTGGGATAGATTTCGAAGCAGCAACGCCAACTCACGGAAGTATGCCTTGCGGACCTCCGAGTAGTCCACATCCATGTCCCGACCGATCTCTCTCCAGGAATATCCCAGCCAGCGGCGATTGATGATTCCTTGCGCGAACGGCGATAGCTTCGCGAAGATCTCGTTCGCGTAGATACGCTGCTCGATTTCCGGGTGAGAGACGCAAACCGCTTCAAACTTCGATGCGGGGCCACTTGGGAATTCGCGCCGTTGCTTGGCTGCGAGGTGTTTTGCGTGACGACGAATCTCGCTTTTAACCCGAGCGTTCACCTTAGCTGAACTGCCATTGGGATGGCGGGTGATGTAGTCGGTAGCATTTCGGATGGCGTGATCCATTAAGTCGTGGGCTATATGGGGATCATTCACGAAGGTCCAGGCACACAGCAGAGCATAGGGCCAGGCTGCATCAGCAGCGGCCTCCAAGACCTGATCGGAAGCAGGGTGTCCGGTCGTGCAGGCCCAACTCCACGTCAGCACTTGCCAGTTGCGACCATTCGGCGGCATTCGGGAGCGTCTGCCCGGAGGGGGAAGAACCACCAGGTAACCGTAGTATAGCCAGTTTCCCGCAAAAAAACTCCAATTGATCCCCCACACTCGGCCTTCGGAAATGCCTTTAGTAGCTGCAGGGCGCCTAGAATGCAGCGGACAGCGACATCCCGAACAAGCGAGGATCTTCTTCAGGAAGATGATTCCGATTTGTCTGAGAGTTTTCTCGGGGGCGCTCAGACATCGCCGGTGCTCGTGATCGATCGGCGCCGAAAGCAAGAGAACAAGTTCTCGACCCGCGAGGAGTTGGCGGCCCAGTCTGCAATGACCCTAATTGAAGGGAAGTGGAAGGTGCCGATCCTTTGTCAGCTCCAAACTGGCCCGATGCATCTCGGCGAGCTTAAAAGGAAGCTCTCACCGATCTCGAAGAAAGTGCTCAATCAGCATCTTCGGCAGATGGTCAAACACGGACTGATCATTCGTACTGATTACGCCGGAAAGGTGCCGCGGGTTGAGTATGCCCTGGCGAATCCTCTTGGATATTCGGTGTTGGACCTGCTTCAGGCAGTGGCCAACTGGGCCGACCTGGTTCTCTGGAGCCGAGACCGCTTGTAAGGGGTTGTGATCAGTCAGAAGGCAGCTTCCTTGCGTAGGCTTATCGATTCCGGTGCTGGGCTACAGCAACTTGAGGCACCATTTGCCAAAGAAATTGGATTTGCGTCAGCTCCTCAATTTCGTACCGTTCTGTCCACGACCAGGTTTCCAGAAACGGTTGAAATGGCGGCTATCGGCCGTCAGCCGCGTTGTGTCTCAATTCGACTTCGCCGAATTCTTCGCCGAATTGTGCGCCGTAGAGGCTCCAATCACTCCTATCGCTCCTCTGTACTCCGTTGAAAACACATGTACTCCGAGCGTAAGCATTCGGCTGTTAACCGAAGGGTTGTAGGTTCGAGTCCTACCTGAGGAGCCAAGAATCAATACCTTACAGACTTACCGCTGATTCAAATCCCTACAAAACCCCGCAATGGATCCAAACCGCAGCAGACTTTTGTTCCGTCTGAGGCGTTTCTATGCACTCAGCTTCTACACGTCCGTTGTAGTTGGCGTGCCAGACTCGCAATCTCGCCGAATCGCGGTCCATGTGCCTGAAAGCGCCGTACCATAATCTTTGTATGCGCCTGTTTGTTGGGATACCCATGGCTGCTGCGGTGATCGACGAGATTGCGGCGGTCTCGCTGCGGCTTCGATCAAAAGAAGTCGGCCTGCGCTGGCAGTCGCCTGAATCCTGGCACATCACCTTGCAGTTCCTGGGCAACACCAGCCGGGAGCAATTCGAGTGCGTCGTCGCACGGTTGGGCGAACTGCAGATGCCGCCCGTTCCTATAAGGCTTGAAGGGCTGAGCGCCTTCGATCGCGCCGGGGTCTTCATTGCGGCCGTCACACTCACGCCCGAACTGCTCCAACTCCAGGAGCGCGTCACTGCGGCGACAGCGCACTGCGGGTTCGTTGCTGCGACTCGCCCTTACCAGCCGCACATCACTCTTGCTCGCAGCAAAGGCAAAGGCCAACTACCGGGACTCCTCGCGCTTAAAACCAAGCTCCGCCATCAACCGGAGTTCACCCGGTTTTCTGCCAGGGAATTTCTACTCTACGAAAGCTTTCTCGGACCTGCCGGTTCTCACTACGAAGTCCGCGAGCGTTTTCCCCTCGGTGCCGGCTAGTCGCGACAATTGGCCGGTCCGTTTCGCTGTGTGTCTCATCCGGGTGTGCGCGACCGGGCTGATAAAATTGCCCACGTCACACATTCAAAACTTGATCTGCCTGATTGGGCAGATCGGCAGCTAACAGTATTTGAAGAAATGCTGCATGCACAGGGAGTGCTCACCATGACGAAGCGGCTATTCAGGCCGGGAAGAGCGGCTGTTTGCGCCACTCTCTTTTTGTATTTGTTTCCGTTCTCCGCCTATGCCATCGGTGGCCCTGAAACTCCCCATGGAACGCAGGCTTCCGATACAGGCCTGGTTCTTGAGGGCGTGGTCAGCGGGGCGCAAAATCAAACCTATGTACAAGTGCCGTTCAGCGTGCCTGCCGGAACCGAGCGGGTCACGCTGACCTTTGCCTACACCGGCAAGGAGCAGCACACGGCGCTTGACCTTGGCCTGCTCGATCCTGCCGGGCTGCGCTGCTGGAGCGGCGGCAACAAATCCATGCTCACCGTCGGGCTTTCCGATGCCACTCCCTCGTGCCTGCCGGGCCCCATCCCTCAGGGCAAGTGGAATGTACTGATCGGCGTGCCGAATATTCGCCCTTCCGTGCAGTCGCATTACACCCTGCACGTGTACTTGACTGCAAGTGGCGCGGTGGCCAGCCAGCCTGAGATATTGCGGACCCCGCTCCGTGCGGGACCGGCATGGTTTCGCGGCGATCTCCACATGCACACCGGGCAAAGCGACGGCCAGTGTCCCAGCCAGACAGGGAAGATGGTTCCGTGTCCGGTCTTCTTTACCGTGGATGCGGCCGCACGCCGCGGGCTTGACTTCATTGCGGTCACCGACCACAACGCGACCTCGCAGTACGGCCCCATGCGCGAGTTGCAACCATACTATGACAAGCTGCTGCTGATTCCGGGCCGCGAGGTGACCACATTCCTGGGGCACATCAACTTCCTCGGCACAACCGACTATGTCGATTTCCGTCTAGGCAGCAAGCAGGTTCCCGACATGAATACCTTGCTGCGCAGCGCTGTTCGCGCAGGCGGAATCGTTTCCATCAATCATCCCAACGACCCCAGCGGCGAGGTGTGCATGGGATGCGGATGGACGCCTGCCACCAAAGTCGATATGCGCATGTTTACAGCAGTTGAAACGGTCAACGGAGGCAGCGAAAAAATCGGCATCTCCGACATTTCTTTCTGGAACAAGCAACTGGACAAGGGCTGCCGTCTCACTGGAATTGGCGGAAGCGATAATCACCGGCCCCTGCAACCGCTTGAGCAGATAGGTTCCATCGGCAGCCCAACCACTGTCGTCTATGCCACGGACCTTTCTACGCCTGCGATTCTTGACGGCATCCGCGCCGGACACGTGTTCGTCGATCTTGCGGGAACCCGCAACCGGCTTCTCGATGTGACGGCGCAAGCCGGAAGACAGGCAGTCCACGCGGGAGACACTCTCAACGCAGCCCCGGGCCAGGCTGTGAACTTTTCCCTGCATGTAACCGCTGCGGATGGAGGCAAGGTTCGCTGGATCGAGGACGGCCAGGAAGTTGCACTCACCGGCAGCGCGGATGTTTCCTCCGCCGATCAGACCTTTCCCATCTCCTGGGTTAGCGACGGCCACCGTCACTGGTTCCGTGCTGGTGTTGTGGGCCCTGACAATAAGCTCTGGCTGCTGGGCAATCCCGTCTACGTCAACTGGGATCAAGACAACCAATGCGGCGATCGCTGAGCGAATAACGAGGAAGAAATCCCATGGCTCCATTGCCGTTCAACCTGTCGCTGGTGCAGCTCTTCGTAGACCACAGGAACGTCTGTCTCACCAGACTGTTTCTTGGCGCCAGCTTTGTCGGCAGCGCCGATGCATACGTCCTGATCGCCATCCTCCTCTACGTCCTGTGGGACAAGCAACTGGCGATTCGGCTTTCGCTCCTGGTCTTGCTGACCATGTCGCTCAACGACATTCTGAAGATCATCATCCGCAATCCTCGCCCGTTCATCCGCGAAGGCACCTATCTCAAGAAGTGGGCGGTTTCCGCGGCCAGTGCAAAAGGGCTCGCAGCCGAGTACTCGACTCCATCCGGCCACGCCATGGGATCGTCTGCCTTTTACGCGTACCTGTATGCCTTTATCAAGAATCGATGGGTGCGTGCTGCCGCCGTGCTGACGATCATCCTGATCGGCATATCGCGCCCGTATCTTGGCGTTCACTATGTGGAGGATGTTCTCCTCGGCTGGGCGTTTGGCTTATCGATTGCTCTGGTCGCGGCAAGATATACCGCCTGGCTGGGTTCCGTGTGGAACAAGCTCTCCTACGGTTGGCAGATCGCAACCGCCGCCGCGGCGAGCCTTGCGCTCTTTCTGCTCTCCATGCTCATCAACGGCTGGTGCATCGATGCGCAGCCCCTAGCTTTATTGGGCTTCGCCGGATTTCTCACCGGCATCGTCATTGCCCGCCCGCTTGAACTGCGCAAGGTGAACTTCGATCCCAGAAGCTCGAACGCAATTAAAAAGACACTGCGCTATGTTTTGTCCATGGGCATGGTGCTCTTTGTTCTGCTGTTTTTCGACAGGGTATTTGGGGCGATGGCCGATAAAGTCTCCCTGCTCGGCTACCTGTTGCTGTATGTGCGCTACGCTCTGGTGGGCATCGCTGGCATCTTCCTTGCGCCTCTTGTCTTCACAAAACTGAAGCTGGCCGAAACGCTCCCAGCGCGAACCAGTTGATGCAATGCCAGGCTGTACACCTGCTGCACTGAGCCACGCACTCAGTACGAGAGCGTCATGAATCTCTCGTACTTGCCGCCCGCCGGTATCGTGACAGCGCGATCGGCTACGTCACAGCGCTCAACGCAGAGATAACCCACGTGATTGCCGTCGCCAAGGTCGGCCATGTTCTTGTCGTTGGTCCATGCGTTCCACACCACGTTGCATTGAGTATCGGATTCGATCTTCACGTTGCCGGTTCCGATTTTGATGGTTTGCACCGCCGGAACGTCCAGATAAATGCGATCGGTCAGTGCGGTGATGGCGACATCGCCCTGCTGAACCTTGCGCGCCGAGTTATCGATCTTGTCGATGTACGTGGTGTTTTCCAAACCCGCCACCAGCGCATCGACGACATGCGGAACAGAAAAGTATGTATGGAATGCGAAGGCAAAGGGTGCTGCCTGGGCGCTGCGATTCTCGGCGCTCATGGCCATTCTGATGCTGGTTCCGACTACGATCTCAAGGCGGAAGCTGAATGCGTGCGGCCACACGGCGCTGACCGTCTCATCCCCGGCAAGCTCCAGCACAATGCGCGTTGCGCCGCCGGAGCAGGTTTCCACCGCGACCAGCGTCCATTCCATGATCCGTCCAAACCCGTGTTGAATCGTTCCGTCTTGCCCCGGGCCGAACCAAGGCAGGCAAAGCGGAATGCCGCCGCGAATCGGCTTGCCGGTTTCCAGCACGCACTTGGGCGACACCCAGAGCATCTCCCGCTGGCCGCGCGGCTGGAATGCCATCAGGTGCGCTCCCTGCAGGGCAACGACGGCGCGGCCCAGGCCATTGTCCACAACCAGCATGGGCAGTCCGGCGTCTCCCGCCTTGTGCAGCGCGGGATAAAGTTCAGTGGAGTTGACCAGCTTGATACCGGCGGCCTGGACGAGTTGCTCGAATACGGAGGAAACGGACATTTGCATCTCCCGGTAAACATGACGATTGCCGCCTGCGCGATCAAGAAAACAGGCAACTCCTCACTATTCTAGGCGTGCCGGTGATGTCGGAAGTGCGCCGGATGTGTGCTAACTCAATACGGACCAAAATGGTACCGATTGGTGAAAGTGTAAGCCATTCAATATCAGCGGTATGCAATACCACAGCCAGGCGGCGGGCAAACTTAATTTTGCTCATGAGCAGGTTATTGACCGGGCTGAAACCACACTGCGAGCAAGGTGACATCCGTCACAGCTACCTCATTCTTCCAGAGCGTAGATTCGCGTCGGCTTGGGAGAAACTCGCCCGTGTTTTGAAGCCAGGCGATAGAAGTCAGGAGCCAGGCCGGAAGCTTCGAAAGCGGCTATTGGAGGAAGCCGGAGAAGTCTGAAACTCGAGGTTTGCGGATACAGATTGGAAGGTATAAACATGAGTTGGCGCGATGAGTATCAAAGCAAATGCATGAATGCCTCTCAGGCGCTGGAGGCGGTTCATTCCGGCTCTCGCGTGTGGATCCAGTCGGGTTGCGGCACCCCTTCCACGCTGGTAGATGCGCTGGTGGCACGGGCTCCCGAGGTGCGCGATGTGGAGATCATTCACATCATGACGCTGGGCCGCGCGGACTATACCAAGCCGGAGTTCGAAGGCCGTTTTCGCCATAGCGGCCTGTTCCTGGGCGCGAATGTACGCGCTGCCGTGGCCGCCGGTCGCGCCGATTACACGCCGATCTTCCTGAGCGAAATTGAAAGTTTGTTGGTGAGCCGGGCGCTGCCGCTCGATGTGGCGCTGATCCAGGTTTCGCCGCCGGATGCGTTCGGATTTGTAAGCCTGGGAACCACGGTGGGCTGTACTCTGACCGCGTCGCGCTGCGCCAAAATTGTAATTGCCGAAGTCAACAAGTTGGTTCCGCGCACGCATGGCGACACCTACATTCACGTGAGCCGGATTTCGTCCATTGTCGAGACCGCGCAGCCGCTGCTTGAGGTTTCATCGGAGCCTCCCTCGGAACTGCACCTCCGCGTGGCACGCAACGTGGCCTCGCTGATTCCCGATGGAGCCACGCTGCAGACCGGAATTGGCGGCATTTCAGAGGCCGTCCTAGAGTGCCTGGGCGACAAGCGCGACCTGGGAATTCACACCGAGATGTGCCCGGACGGCGTCATCGATCTGATGGAGTCTGGTGTGATGAACGGCGAGCGCAAGTCGCTGCATCGGGGCAAGGCGGTGGTTTCCTTCGTTCTGGGATCGCGGCGTCTGTTCGACTTCATTCACGAGAATCCCGTCTTCGAATTCCGTTCCATCAGCTATACCAACGATCCGTTTGTGGTGGCGCAAAATGACAAGATGGTGGCCATCAACTCGGCGCTGCAGATTGATCTTACCGGCCAGGTCTGCGCCGATTCGCTGGGAACCAGGCCCTACAGCGGCTTTGGCGGGCAGATTGATTTCATTCGCGGAGCGGCGCGTTCGCACGGCGGCATTCCGATCATTGCCTTGCCTTCCACGGCCATGCATGGCGCCGTGTCGCGCATTGTGCCGGTGCTGGAACCAGGCGCGGGCGTTGTCACCTCGCGCGCCGACGTGCATTACGTGGTGACCGAGCACGGCATCGCCTACCTGCATGGAAAAACGTTGCGTCAGCGCGCTGAATCGCTGATCGCGATTGCCGATCCGCAGTTCCAGCAGGAGCTTGAAGATTTCGCCGTGCGCTCGCATTACCTTGAGAGCAAAACGGCTGTTTGTGTTTAAGTGGTAGTGGTCAGCGAAGGGAGCAGCAGGATGGATGCAGAAAAGCGGGACCGGGGCTTGGTGCGGTTGGATGAAGAAGAATGCAAGGGCTGCGGCCTTTGCGTCGAAGCCTGTCCGCCCAAGGTGCTCCAATTGAGCGAGAAGCTGAATCACTACGGCTATCGCTCGGCAATGTATGTGGGCGTAGGATGCACGGGTTGCGGTATCTGTTTCATGGCGTGTCCCGAGCCGGGCGCCATCTCGGTGCTGCGGGCCGTGCGCCGCGTCCCGGGCACGGTGCAGGGGATTGATACAGGCATGGAGGGAGCAGGCAGATGCGCAAGCAACTGATGAAGGGCAACGAAGCCATCGTGAAGAGTGCGATTCTTGCTGGTTGCCGGGCGTTTTATGGCTATCCCATCACTCCGGCAAGCGAGATTGCCGAGGCCGCGGCCGAGTTCATGCCTAAATCAGGCGGTATATTTCTGCAGGCGGAGAGCGAGGTGGCGGCCATCAACATGCTGTACGGCGCGGCCTCGGCGGGCGTGCGCTGCATGACGGCATCCAGCGGTCCCGGGATGAGCCTGATGCAGGAAGGCATCAGTTACATGGCCGGTTCTGAATTGCCCTGCGTCATCGCGGACATTACCCGCGGCGGGCCGGGCTTGGGAAACATAGCCGCCGAACAGAGCGATTATCACCAGGTGGTAAAGGGCGGCGGGCACGGCAATTACCGGACCATCGTGCTGGCGCCGCATTCCGTGCAGGAGATGGCCGATCTGACGGCGCTGGCATTCGAACTGGCAGACCGGTATCGCAATCCGGTGGTGCTGCTTGCCGACGGATTCATCGGGCAGATGATGGAGCCGGTGGAGTTTCCGCAGACGGCAGTCGAGCCGCGGCAGCCGGAGTGGGCCGTGGCCGGGACTGAAGAGACACGCGGCAACCTGATCACGTCGCTGCATCTGGACATCGACATGCTCGAGGCGCATGTTCGCGATCTGGAGAAGAAATATATCCGCACGGAAGAGCTTGAGGTGCGCGCCGAAGAGTGGCAAACGGAGGACGCGGAAATCGTTCTGGTGGGATACGGAATAGTGGCGCGGATTCTGAAGGCCGTTACCGCCGAAGCGCGCGCCTCCGGCCTCAAGGTTGGCGTGCTGCGGCCGGTGACTTTGTATCCGTTTCCAAAACATCACTTCCAGCGTCTCGCTGCGCGGGCGCGTGTTTTTGTCGTCGTGGAAATGAGCACCGGCCAGTTGATTGAAGATGTGCGCCTGGCGCTGAACGGCGCGCTGCCAGTGGAGTTCCTGAGCCGCGTGGGTGGAAATGTTCCCTCGCACGAAGCGGTCCTCAGCTTTGTGCGCGACCTGGCGCTGCGGATTCAACCGGACATGGTGCCGGAGGAAGGTCGGATAATTCATGCCTAGCGAAACAGTATCCGAGTACACGGTTGTGCATGGCAGGGCCAAGGCCTTCTACCAGCGTTACGAGCGGAAGGAAGAGTTGCAGCACCAGACTCATTACTGCCCCGGGTGCGGCCACGGCGTGGTCCACAAGATGCTGGCCAGGGCCATTGACGAACTGGGCATTCAGAACCGGACGATTCTGGTCGGCCCGGTGGGCTGCTCGGTGTTTACCTACTACTACTTCGACGTGGGCAATGTGCAGGCCGCGCACGGCCGTGCGCCGGCCGTGGCCACGGCGATGAAGCGGAGCCGTCCGGAGAGCATCGTTCTTGGATATCAGGGCGACGGCGATTTGTCGGCCATCGGTTCGGCGGAGATTCTTCACGCGGCAAATCGTGGCGAAAATATCACAGTGATCTTCGTAAACAACGCCATCTACAGCATGACCGGCGGCCAGGCGGCGCCCACTACGCTGCTGGGCCAGAGAACGACGACCACTCCCGGGGGGCGCCACGCGGAGTCGGAAGGCTATCCGCTGCACATGAGCGAATTGCTCTCCACGCTGCAGGGTCCGGTTTATATAGAGCGCGTCGGACTGGGAGACAACAAGCAGATTGCGCAGGCCACGCGCGCCATCAAGCGTGCCGTGGATAACCAGGTAAAAGGACTGGGCTTCTCCTTGGTGGAAGTTTTGTCGCCGTGCCCGACCATCTGGAAGATGCAGCCGGTGGAAGCGCAGCACTGGGTTCGCGATGTGATGGAGAAGACCTTTCCGCTCGCGGTGTTTTGCGATCGCACCAAAGAGGCGCATCCAAGGCACTTGGCGGAGGCGCCGCCGCCGCTCGACAGGATACCGCAGATTCTCGGCGTCGACACCGAGGGATTGCCTGAGGGCAATGCGCACGCCATGGAGCATTCGACAGAAGCGCTGGATATGCGCGTACGGGTGGCTGGCTTTGGCGGGCAGGGAGTTTTATTGCTGGGCGAGATGCTGGCCGAGGCAGGGTTGGATGCGGGACTTGAAGTGTCGTGGCTGCCCTCGTACGGGCCGGAGATGCGCTCCGGCACGTCCAACTGCCATGTGCGGCTTGCCGGGCAGGTCATCGACTCGCCGCTGGTGTCGCAGCCCAGCGTGCTGGTGGCCATGAATGAGCCTTCGCTGCACAAGTTCTATGCCAGCGTGCAACCGGGCGGATGGGTCATTTACAACGGCGAGACCATTCCGGCTGAGTGCAGTCGAAAGGATGTGCATATGCTTGCGCGTCCGTTCACGCACCTGGCCAATGAGCTGGGCGACTCGCGGGCATGCAACATGATCATGCTGGGGGCGCTTCTCGATATGACTGCGGTGCTGCCTGAGGCCAGCATCGATGCCGCGCTGCGCCGTCTGGTGAAACATCCGAAATGGGTGAAACTGGACCTGCAGGCGCTGGCGAAAGGACGGGAATTATACCGGGAGTCATTGGCTCAAGTGTGACGATGACTCTGCCGGCAAGATGACTTTTTTGTAGTGACGGGACATGGTCTGTCACGCACTGAAGACACGAGAGTCCGGCCCGGCCGCGCGGCGAGCCATAGCCGCGGGCTGAACGGATGCTGATGCGCAAGGCGCGCGGCAGACCTGCCCAATAAGGAGGGTAGGAACATGCTGACGACAACAAAGGCAGCGAACGCCTACGACGTCGCGCTGGAGAACTTCGACACGGCTGCCGACGCCATGGGCCTCAACAACGATACGCAGGAGATGATCAAGTATCCCGAACGGGTGCTGACGGTGAGTGTGCCGGTGCGCATGGACGACGGGCACATACACCGCTTTGAGGCTTTCCGCGTGCAACACAGCTCGGTGCGCGGACCGGCCAAGGGCGGCATTCGTTACCACCCGCAGGTCACGCTGGATGAAGTGAAGGCGCTGGCCACCTGGATGACCTGGAAGTGCGCGGTGGTGAATATTCCCTTTGGCGGCGCCAAGGGCGGCATCACATGCAACCCGAAAATCATGTCTGCGGGCGAACTGGAAGGAATGACGCGCAGATATACCAGCGCCATTCTTCCCTTGATTGGCCCTGAGCAGGACATACCCGCGCCGGATGTCTACACAAATTCGCAAACCATGGCCTGGATCATGGACACCTACAGCATGACCAAGGGATATCCGATTCCCGGAGTGGTGACCGGAAAGCCGATCAGCCTGGGCGGTTCGCTGGGCCGGAATGAAGCCACCGGACGCGGCGTGTTTTACACCATTCAGAGCGCGTGCGAGCATCTGCGCATGTCGTTGCCGGGCGCCGCGGTTGCGGTGCAGGGATTTGGCAACGCCGGCTCGATTGCGGCGCAATTGCTGCATGGGGCGGGCGCGAAAGTCATCGCGGTGAGCGATTCAACCGGCTGCGTGTACAACAAGAACGGACTCGATATTCCCGAGCTGATTCACATGAAAACCCTCTGCGGCCATGTGGAAGGGTTCCCTGAAAGCGAGCCCATCAATCCTGCCGAACTGCTGGCCCTCAAGTGCGAAATTCTGGTGCCCGCGGCTCTTGAAAACACCATCCGCGTGGACAATGCTTCCGCGGTGCGCGCGCGCATCATTGCTGAAGCAGCCAATGGTCCTCTCACTCCAGAGGCCGACAGAATTCTCGAGGGCAAGGGCGTATTCGTGATTCCCGACATTCTCTGCAATGCCGGCGGAGTGACGGTTTCCTACTTCGAGTGGGTGCAGGACGAGCAGCACTTGTTCTGGGAGGCGCAGGATGTCTATGACCGCCTGGAACGCGTGATGAAGGTTGCCTTCCGCGATGTGCTCAAGATCCACTTGGAGCGGAAGGTTCCCATGCGCATCGCCGCCAACATGCTCGGCATCGGGCGCGTGGCAGAGGCTGTGCAACTCCGCGGCATCTATCCATAGACGCCGGTCAGGTCAGAGGCCGAGGCTGTGCTTCGGCCATGATCAATCCTGGGCCGCACTATTCCACCAACAGCGCGGCCCATTCATTTGTCTGGGTTGCAGTGCAATGCACGGCAAGCACTTGCATGCACCTGTGATTAAAGTCATAGTCTGCGCAGGGTCCGTCCACTACTCTGCAATTCAGAAGAGAGAAGTGGACATGGGCGCACAAACAGCAGAGAAAATCCCTGCCAACAGAGAGAAAAAGCCACTGGTTCGCCGCACCGCGCCGGATCGCTCACAGCGCATTCGGCTGATCGTACAGTTGCTGTTTGTCGCTCTCAACGGCTGGATCGGCGTGCAGTTCTTCCTTTGGGTCGGGTCCTTCGAGAACGGCGCTCAAAGCATCTCTGTGTCTCGTCCGGCCGGGGTTGAGGGTTGGCTGCCCATCGCGGGCCTCATGAACTTCAAATACCTTCTGCTCACCGGGCGCGTGCCGTCCATCCATCCGGCGGCCATGTTTTTGTTCATGGTTTTTTTGTTGATGAGCCTGCTTCTGAAAAAAGCATTCTGCTCCTGGCTCTGCCCGGTGGGAACACTCTCGGAATATCTGTGGAAGCTCGGCCGCAAAATCTTCGGGCGCAATCTCCGCCTGCCGCGCTGGGCAGACATTCCTCTCCGCGGCCTGAAGTACCTGTTGCTCGGCTTCTTCGTCAGCATTATCGGTGCCATGTCCGCCGAGGCTCTTGATAGCTTCATGTCCACGCCCTACGGTTTGGTTGCGGACGTGAAGATGCTCAACTTCTTCCGCACCCTGGGGCTGACTGCGGCTCTTGTCCTACTGGTGCTGGTGCTTGGCTCCATGCTGGTCCAGAACTTCTGGTGCCGCTATCTCTGCCCTTATGGCGCGCTGCTAGGGCTTGTCTCCCTGCTGAGCCCGGTCAAGATTCGCCGCGATGCCGAGGCCTGCATTGATTGCGGGAAGTGCGCGCGGGCCTGTCCGGCGGGCTTGCCGGTCGATCGTCTCGTGCAGATCCGGTCGGCGGAGTGCAACGCGTGCATGATCTGTGTCGCCGCTTGTTCGCAGCAGAATGCGCTGCAGTTCGCACTTCCTCCGAAATCATCCGCCGTAACGGCGCAACGCTGGTATCGCCGCGCCGTCGGGCCTCTGGCCCTCACCTGCATTCTCGCTTACATCTTCTTCGGCATGATCCTGTTCGCCCGGGCCACCAGCCACTGGCAGACAAATCTGCCTCGTGAGGTCTACCAGAACCTGGTGCCCCATGTGAGCGACGTGAGCCATCCCGGCCTGTGAATCCCTTGACCGCGCTGCGTCTTCGGAACGAGAAGGCGCAAGGCGGCCACTTCCTGAAAACAGGAAAGCCAAAAAGTCGCAGAGTATCAGGGATTATTGCGGGAAGGGAAGCGGCCTGCAATGCGAGTACGATTGCAGGCCCGCCTCGTGTTGCTATTCGTTATCGGGGTTGGGAAGAATCACGTCCCTGACCATTCCGTTCATCTCTGCGCATGCTGCAATAAAGCCCCTTAACGTCCGCCGCGTAGAGCCAAACATGTCGAACTCTTCATGAGACAATCCGTTCTCCATGTAGGCGCGTTCGAAGTCGGGAAACTTCTTTAGCAGTGTATCCACGATCTTCGCATCGACCGGAGTTTCAATTCTCGGCTTCACTTCCACATCGCTCGCATTGAAGCGGCGCTGCCATGAGCAAGGCGGAGAGATCACCACGTCACCGCCGATGAACTCGCTCCAGTGCATGTGATTGCGGAACGCCGCGGAAAGCAGCCGCAGGCGGTAGCCGCGCTCGCGGTAGATCTTGTATGCCATTTTGAAAACGGCAACTCCAGCCCATTCCAGGTAGCCCGGGTCGACAGAAATGCCTTTCTTTTCCATCTGAACCTTGAGCCAGTCATCCAGACGTCCCACCATGATGGTGCACACCGGACCCATGGTTGAGATATCCAAGCCTTCGGCTTCTCTGCGTTTCAGGCCGCGCTCCACCGCTTCCGCCACGGCGATGGCCTGGGGCAATGTAAAGCTGACCGTCGCGTTGATGCTGACGCCGCGATAGGTCGCTTCTTCCATGGCCACAATGCCCGCGCGCGTCGCCGCAATCTTCACGATCATGTTCGGAGCCAGCTGACTGAATCTCACTGCCTGCGCCGCCATGGCATCGGAGTTGCGATAATTTCTCGGATCCGTCTGGATGGAAAGGCGGCCATTGCGCCCGTGTTCGCGGTCGAAGATCGGCTTCAGCAGCTTTGCCGCATTGATGGATAATTCTTCCACAATCATCCACGAGATCTCATCTTCCGTGGCCTGCGGATGGCTCTGTGCCAGCTCTTTGATGCGGCCCTTCCAGGCCGGCATTTCTTTCTTGAGAACCGATACGGCGATGGAGGGATTGCATGTGGCTCCCACGGCGCCGTGTTCGATTGAATAGGTCAGCTCTTCAATGGAAGCTGAATCGTTCCACAGGCACGTGGGCGTGGTTTGCGTCATTTCAAAAAGTGGACTTTTGTATTGGATCTTCGATTCAACTTGGGCCATGCATCCTCCGAAAGATGCATACGTGTGCACAAAAATAGAAAATGCAAACGTGTGCAGGAAAAACCCTACCACCCTGAATCACTCAGGTCAAGCGTGCGAATCACAGAAATACGGTTTATCTCCAGACAGTATCAACTGCCTGCGCGTGCGCAGAAGGTAAGTAATTTTCCGCGCAATTCGAATTTGCGGGCGCTAACTCTTCCGTTCATTGGAGTTCCATCAACAATCAGTTCCGCGCGGCGGGTGATGTGCAGGTCAATTCTCGCTTTCTGTAAACCCAGTTGACAGATGCCGCTACTGAGATGGATGATTTCATTGCAGTGCACACGTGTGCACTGCCGCGTGCGGCCAAAATTGAAATGAGCCTATCCCGTCCCGTGATGCTGACCTCAATCAAATCGATCGCCTATAAGCCCAGCCTCTTCCGAATGCGTCCTTTGTCACTCGCGCAGCCTGGCAGCCCAAGGAGAAATCATGAGTAATTTGCTGATCCGTGCGGATGTGTTCCGCGACCGGATCGAAGATTTTGGTTACGAGTTTTTGTCCTTTGAAACGCGCAAGCTGGCGCCGGGCCAGAGTTACTCCGGAAAGACGGCCGGCACCGAACTCGGCATCGTGGTGTTGGGCGGCGTCTGCTCAGTCACAAGTTCGCGCGGCGAGTGGCAGCACATCGGCGGGCGCAAAACTGTATTTGACGGCCTGCCTTTCACGTTGTATCTGCCGGTGAATACGACCTTCACCGTGACCGGCGAGAGCGATTGCGACCTGGCATTTTGCTACAGCCGCGCTGAAGTGGAATACCCGGCGCGCCTGGTGACGCCTGACGATGTGGGCATCGAGATTCGCGGAGGCGGCAACGCTACCCGCCAGATTCACAGCATGATTCCGCCGTCTTTCCCCGCGCATCGCCTGATCGTGGTTGAGGTTTACACGCCCGCCGGCAGTTGGTCCAGCTTTCCTCCGCACAAGCACGACGTGCACAACCCTCCGGGGGAAGTGGATCTTGAGGAGATTTACTACTATCGCATCCAGCGCCCGGAAGGCTTTGCCGTGCAGAAGGTGTACACACCTGACCGCCGCATCGACGAAACACTTACCGTACGCGACGGGGAACTGGTTCTGGTTCCCGAGGGCTACCATCCTGTGGTAGCCGCGCATGGTTACAACGTGTATTACCTGAATGCGCTGGCGGGTTCGGCGCGCTCCCTGGCCGCCTCCGACGATCCGGACTATGCGTGGGTCAGAGACACGTGGCAGGAGAAGGACCCCCGCGTGCCGCTGATCAAAAGGTAAGCTTCAGGGTTTGCAATCCTGTGCCGCCGGCGAGAGATGAATGCAGACGGATGATCCTGGGATGCTGAACGATATTTTAGGAGAGATCGAATGGAAACGCGCCGCATGACAATGGCTCAGGCACTGATTCAATATCTAAAGAACCAGTACGTTGAGCGCGATGGACAACAGCATGCATTCTTCGCGGGAATGCTGGGCATTTTCGGTCACGGAAACGTGGCGGGCATTGGGCAGGCTCTGCAGCAGAACCCGGATTTTCCGTACATCCTGGTGCGCAATGAGCAGGCCGGCGTGCACATGGCTTCGGCGTTTGCCAAGGCCAGCAACCGGATGCGCGCTTTTGCCTGCACGTCCTCCATTGGACCGGGCGCGACCAACATGATTACCGGCGCCGCGCTGGCCACCATCAACCGTCTGCCGGTGCTGCTGCTGCCCGGCGACATCTTCGCCCGCCGCAATGTTGCGCCCGTGCTCCAGCAGGTGGAGTCGCCGTCGACGCAGGATATCGGCGTCAACGATTGTTTCAAGCCGGTGTCGCGCTACTGGGATCGCATCTATCGGCCCGAGCAACTCATCACCGCGCTGCCTGAAGTGATGCGCGTGCTCACCTCGCCCTCCGACTGCGGCGCCGTGACCCTGGCTCTGCCGCAGGATGTGCAAACCGAAGCGTATGACTATCCTGAAGAGTTGTTCCGCAAGCGCGTATGGCTGATCCGCCGCGGTGAGGCTGACAGGATCTCCCTTGATCGCGCGGTAGAAGCCATCCGCGCTAGCCGCAAGCCTCTGATCGTAGCCGGCGGCGGCGTGTTGATGAGCGAGGCTTGTCCGGCGCTCACCGCATTTGTTGAGCAAACCGGCATTCCGGTGGCGGAGACGCAGGCGGGCAAAGGTTCGCTCGCCTGGGACCATCCACAGTCGATGGGCGCCATCGGGGCAACCGGCACTCTGGCCTCAAACCACCTGGCGAACGCCGCCGATCTGGTGATCGGAATCGGTACGCGCTACTCCGATTTCACATCCTCCTCGATGACCGCGTTCCAGAATCCGCAGGTGCGATTTGTCAACATCAACCCGGCGGAGTTCGATGCCTACAAGGTCGGAGCCATTCCAGTTGTTGCCGACGCCCGCGTTACGCTGGAGCAACTCTCCGCGGCTCTGAAGAACTACAAAGTCGGCAAGGAATATTTGGCTGAAACTGCCGATCTGAAAGCAAAATGGGAGGCCGAAGTAGACCGCCTGTTCCACCTGAACAATCCTGGCCGGCCGGCGCAGAGCGAAGTTATCGGCGCCATGTGGGAAGCGTCCGGTCCGCGCGACGTTCTGCTCTCCGCGGCGGGCAGCCATCCCGGCGACCTGCACAAGTTGTGGCGCACGCGCACGCCCAACGGCTATCACATGGAGTACGGCTACTCCTGCATGGGCTATGAGATTCCCGGCGCTATCGGCGCAAAGATCGCCGATCCCAGCCGCGAAGTGTATGTCTTCCTCGGCGATGGCACCTACCAGATGATGCCTACGGAGATTGTGACCTCAGTGCAGGAGGGCATAAAGATCATCATCGTGCTGGCCGACAATCACGGTTATGCCAGCATTGGCAGCCTCAGCCGGTCGTTGGGACAGGGTGGATTCGGAACGAGTTACCGCCTCCGCTCCAAAACCTCCGGACAGTTGGACGGCGAGCCGATCAAGGTGGACTTCGTCGCCAACGCGCGCAGCCTGGGCGCACATGCCTTGAAGGCCACCACTCTGGACGAACTGAAGAAAGCACTGGTCGAAGCCAAAGCCTGTGACCGCACAACCGTCATCGTTGTAGAGACAGATCCCTCGGTATCCGTGCCCGGTTATGAATCCTGGTGGGACGTCTCGGTTGCCGAAGTCTCTGAAATTGAAAGTGTGCGCCAGGCACGTGTCCGCTACGTCGAAGCGCGCAAGCGTGAGCGCATCCATCTTTAAAAAGCTAGGCAAGCGATTCGAGCAATAGGGAAGGAATCCATGCTTGATCGCTTGCCCAGGAACCGCAACTGCAAGTTGTGAAGGTGAAATCATGAAGAAGCTACTGGTAGGCAATGCCCCTTGTTCCTGGGGCACGTTGGAAAATCAGGACAAGAGCCAGCAAGTCCCATATGACCGCATGCTGGACGAACTTGCCGAAACCGGCTACACCGGAACAGAGCTGGGCGATTGGGACTATATGCCCACGGATCCGGCCGCACTGCGTGCAGAACTCACACGGCGCGGCCTGGT
>Ga0316217_10000435_pt1 | contig 59929 bp, 59 predicted proteins | sample 1anoAmetaG_FD_203633 | JGI IMG/M metagenome (GOLD analysis project Ga0316217, IMG submission 203633) | Freshwater microbial communities from Trout Bog Lake, Wisconsin, USA - 1anoA | ecosystem: Environmental > Aquatic > Freshwater > Lake > Hypolimnion/Profundal zone | place: USA: Wisconsin... | reverse complement strand
GGTTCTTGAACTGCTGGGGGATGAAGTATTTCGCTGGATCGGAAGCGGCGATCTCCTCGGCCTTGGCAATGGCGCCTTTCATCCCTTCGGCTCCCGGCGTCAGGATCAGGTTGGCGCCCAGGGCGGCCAAGACCCGCCTGCGCTCGATACTCATGGTCTCGGGCATGGTCAGGGTCAGTTTGTAGCCGCGGGCCGCAGCCACGTAGGCCAGGGCGATGCCGGTGTTGCCGCTGGTCGGTTCGATGATCTCCACACCAGGCTTGAGCACCCCGCGTTTCTCGGCGTCCCAGATCAGGTTGGCGCCGATGCGGCACTTGACGGAATAGGCCGGGTTGCGCCCTTCGATCTTGACCAGGACCGTGGCCTTGGCACCGTCGGTGACATGGTTCAGCTTGATCAGGGGGGTGTTGCCGATGGACTGGGAGTTGTCTGCGTAAATGTTCTTACTCATGTCTGTCTCCTTTTGGTGTGTCGTCATTTTAATGCCTATAGAAATACTAGATTAAAGGGGCAAAAAAACTTAGATGTTGTAATCAACCACGTTGGCCCGTCTGCTGCGTTCATCGGCACTCCGACTGACCATGTCGGCCAAGGTCAGGTTGTCGAGAACCTGCGCCATGGCCTCGTTGACATCGACCATCACCAGCCGGATGCCGCAGGCGGCCTCGTCATCGCATTCTTCACAGCGGGCGTAGTTGGTTTCGCTGAGACATTGCACCGGGGCCAGATCCCCTTCCAGTATCCGCACCACGCTGCCGAGGGTAACCTTGGACGGTGATAACGCCAGATAGTAGCCGCCCCCCTTGCCGATCCTGCTCTGGAGAATGCCTCCCTTGCGCAGTGACAACAGTATGAACTCCAGGAACTTCTTAGGGATGTTCTCGGCCTTGGCCAGCTCGGAAATCAATACCGGCTGGGAGCTGGGCTGACCGGCCAGATGTGTGAGCGCCTTGAGGGCGTATTTAGTCTTTTTCGAGATCATATCTATTTGGCCTATAGATAAAATAAAACGGTACTGTTGTCAAGGGTTTTCTTTTAAAGTGAATATCTGAGAACGGCGCAAAAAGTTTTGTTATCTACGATCTTTTACCTTCAGCCGGCTTACACCAGCTTGGATAAATCATTTAAATTTGAGTGGTTTTTGTCAGGCTCTGGGAGGGGTGATGCGTTTTACTGAACAGGGACTCCCTGAGATGGATATGCCGTAAAACGGCTACCACCTCATGGGAGTCTAGCGGTATAAAGGAAGTTTTGTCGATTTAGAGATTTGAGATAGAGTGGCTGAGATGAAAGGGATGTTGCATAAAACCCCGTAGCACAATTGGCGTCAATAAGCTCCGGATACGGTTCACGGCCTAAAGCAATAATTCTCCAAGTGTCAATTCCTATCAAATTCTACTATTGAGCGATTGAAGATCACCTGATTATTTGTTTGCGTGGCCGGCCTGCCATCATGCCTCGGTTACATAAGATGCAACAGTGCGGGCAATGGTTTCCGAGCAGTTTTTCTCATTGTTGAAAACCATATTATAGGGACTCAAGTCATGAATGTCATGACCGAGAAAATCGTGGATGAAGCTATCCCGCTGTTTCTGGCGCATGGAGACAATGTTCTCTGCTTCTTCGGTTGAAACCCCAAGACGCCGGCTAATGGAGCGGACCTTGAATTCCTTGGGCGCATACAAGCGGAAATGGGCGCAGTTTTTGAGAGCCTGGGTGATAACGGAGCTTCCCTGGCCAATGAGGATTATGTTGCCTTGGCCTGCCAAGAATAATATATGGCGGAAAAGTACCTTGAAATGATCCATTTCACTTTTCCATTTCGAGGAAAACGTGGCCAGCACCTCATCCAGAAAACGGCTGTTGGCGCCCAGATTTTTAAGAACAGTAGCTGAAAGATCATTATTGTGCGCGATTTTCTCTAATAAGCCCTTGTCCATGAGCATCCATGGCTCGCCTGTTTTCTTCTCCATAAGTTTGCATAGACATTCAGCCACGGAATATGCTTCGCAGCCGTATTCGCGGGAAATGGTGATGGTTTTACGGTCGCTGCCGTGAGACGCATTATGTTCCCGGCGGTTTATCTCTAAAAAAGAGGCAAGCCTTTGTTCAACGCTGGGTATCAATTTAGTGTCCGGCATTGCAACCTCCAAACGTTTATTTTATGTATACACTATCATGGAGCTCTAATTTTTGTAAATCACAAAAACATGATCGCATGCTGTTCATTCCGGCTTAATTCAAAGCTATTGAAAAACGGGTAAGTCAATGGTCGAAGTTTAGTTAAAACGTTACCTCCATTGAATTGTGGGATAACAAAAGTATAATTTAAGTTGGTTTAAAGAAGACAGATTCTGATCCCGGTGAAAATCAAAGGGTTGCGCCCAGGAAGCGAGCTGTCTTTCTCGCCGCGGACTCAGGGGAAACCTTTAAGCATCGCGAACAAGGAAAGAGGGGGAACAAACCATGAAAGGCAATCCACTTCTGAAGCTTGAGGACTACGGACAGGGTATCTGGCTGGATTTTCTCCGCCGAGGGATTCTCGAATCTGGCGAGCTCCGGCGCTTGATCGATGAAGATGGTCTAAGTGGTGTTACTTCGAACCCAGCCATTTTCGAGAAGGCTATAAACGAAACCGGTGACTATGACGACGCCATTGCCGGCTTGGTCCGGTCAGGAAAAAACGCCGTTGACCTTTACGAGGAACTTGCAGTGGAAGACATCCAGAGAACCGCGGACCTGTTTCGTTCCCTCTACGACCGGACCGAAGGGCGGGCCGGGTTCGTGAGCCTGGAGGTTTCGCCCAGGCTGGCCCACGATACCGCTGGAACTGCCGCGGAAGCAAGACGGCTCTGGGAGACGTTGGACAGGCCCAACGTGCTGATCAAGATTCCCGGCACCCGTGAAGGGCTCCCGGCTATCCGCCAGATGATCAGCGAGGGGATCAACATCAATGTGACCCTCCTTTTCGGATTATCCCGCTACCAGGAAGTCGCACAAGCCTATATCGACGGCTTGACGGAGCGGGCATCCAAGGGATTGCCGCTGCGACAGGTGAAGTCGGTGGCCAGTTTTTTTCTGAGCAGGATCGATATTCTGACTGACTCATTGCTGGAGCAGAAAATAACAAAGGGGAGCCTCACGGACGACCACGCAGCAGCGTTGCGGGGACAGGTCGCCATCGCCAGTGCCAAGCTTGCCTATCAGATCTACAAGGATGTTTTCTCGGGAGACCGATTCCGTGCCTTGGCCGCCCAGGGTGCGTGCAGTCAGCAGGTACTCTGGGCCAGCACCAGTGCCAAGAACCCGGCAGATAACGATCTGAAATACGTGGAGCCGCTGATCGGGCCGGAAACAGTTAATACAGTTCCGCTCGAGACCCTCAATGCATATAGGGACCATGGCGATCCGGCCCCCCGTCTGGAGGAAGGAGTGGATGAAGCTCGCCGGGTGTTGGACCGTCTGCCGGAAGCAGGAATTGACCTGGCCGCCGTTACCCAGCAGCTGGAAGACGAGGGTGTGGAGAAGTTCATCAAGCCTTTCGACATGCTGCTTGAAAGGTTGCGAGAAAAACTCGCCGCTGTTGAGAATAAGTTGTAACAGACAAAAGATAATCAAGCCATGACATCACATGACTTTTCATCGCTAGCGGCGGAGTCCGCCCGCCAAGGGACGGCAAGGCCTGCGTTTGGCGGGAATGTGATCAGGCGCCACGTCACATTCAACAACTGTGAGAAGGGGAAGACAATGCAAGTAGGCATGATCGGTTTGGGGCGGATGGGTGGCGACATGGTGCGGCGCATGTTGAAGGGGGGGCAGGAGTGTATTGTCCACGATCTCAACTTTGCTTTGGTGGAGACGCTGGAGCACGAGGGAGCCAAAGGGGCGCGGTCTGTCGAAGAATTCATCGCCCAACTCACAAGGCCGCGCGTTATCTGGCTTATGGTGCCGGCAGCCATCGTGGATTCGATGATAGCCGCCATTGAGCCGTTTCTGGAGCAAGACGACACAGTGATAGACGGCGGCAACTCGTATTACCGTGACGATATTCGCCGCTCCGGCGACCTGCATGCGAAAGGTGTCCACTACGTGGATGTCGGGACAAGCGGCGGGGTCTGGGGAGCAGAGCGGGGCTATTGCCTGATGGTTGGGGGCGAAAAACAGGCCGTGGAGCGGCTTGAACCTGTCTTTGCCGTCCTGGCTCCGGGCATCGACGCCGCACCGCGGACGATTGGCCGCGATAAAAAGGGGGGAACGGCCGAACAGGGCTATCTTCACTGCGGCCCGAGCGGGGCAGGGCACTTCGTCAAAATGGTGCATAATGGCATCGAATACGGCTTGATGGCCGCCTATGCCGAAGGCCTGAACATCCTGCGCCATGCCAACGTCGGCAATGAGCGGCGGGAGACTGATGCCGAGACGGCACCGCTGCGCGATCCCGAGTTTTACCGGTACGACTTCAATCTTGCGGATATTACCGAGGTCTGGCGGCGGGGAAGCGTGGTTGCCTCCTGGCTTCTCGATCTCTGTGCTACGGCGCTCCTTGACAGTCCGGATCTCGGCGGTTTCAGTGGGCGGGTGTCGGATTCGGGAGAAGGGCGCTGGACGACTATTGCCGCCATAGACGAGGGGGTCCCGGCACATGTGCTGGGTGCGGCTCTCTACGAGCGGTTTAGTTCGCGCGGCGCACAGGACTTCGCCGATCGGCTCCTGTCGGCGATGCGCTACGAGTTCGGAGGGCACAAAGAGAAGAAAGCGGATCTGAAAGGAGCCTGACGATGCGAAATTCTGCCGCAGATGCCTTCGTATTCTTCGGCGCGACGGGTGATCTGGCGTACAAGCAGATCTTCCCTGCCCTCCAGGCGCTCGTCAGGCGCGGCCATCTCGATGTGCCCATTATCGGGGTGGCGAAGTCGGGGTGGGGCATCGAGCAACTCAAGGAGCGTGCGCGGCAGAGCCTGGAGACACACGGCGGCGTGGATAATGAGGCATTCGAGAGGCTCTGCTCGCTGCTCCGCTACATTGACGGCGACTACGTCGATCCCTCGACCTACGAACAGTTGTGCACGGTATTGGGCGATGCCGCCCGGCCGTTGTACTACCTGGCCATACCCCCCAGCATGTTCGCCACCGTTGTTCACGGACTAGTCAAATCCGGGTGCACCAGGGAACCGCGTGTTGTTGTCGAGAAACCGTTCGGCCGCGACCTTGACTCTGCCCGCGAGTTGAACAGCATCCTCACATCAGCCTTCCCGGAGACAGCAATTTACAGGATCGATCATTACCTCGGCAAGGAACCGGTTCAGAATATCTACTACACACGTTTTGCAAACTCCATTTTCGAACCGGTCTGGAACCGTGATCACATTGCTTGTGTACAGATTACCATGGCCGAAGACTTCGGGGTTCAAGGTCGGGGGAAATTCTACGAGGAAGCAGGGGCAATCCGTGACGTTATGCAGAACCACCTGCTGGAGCTAGTGGGGTTGCTGGCCATGGACTCTCCGATCAGCGCCGATGCCGGGTCTATTCGGGAAGAGACCACTCGATTGCTGCGGGCGATCAAGCCGCTTGATCCGGCGCACATCGTGCGAGGCCAGTTCAACGGCTATCGTCAGGAACCAGGGGTGTCTTTCGACTCGTCGGTCGAGACGTTCGTGGCAGTAGAGCTTTTCATTGACACCTGGCGTTGGGCAGGTGTTCCCTTTTACATCCGTGCCGGCAAATGTCTCCCTGTGACCTCGACTACGGTAACCGTTCAGTTCAAACGCCCGCCGCGGGAGACGTTCGGAGAAATCGTGCCGGCATTTTCGAACCACCTCCGGTTCCGTCTCAGTCCAGACGTGCAGATCGGGATGGGGATTCGGGTTAAGATCCCCGGGGAGAGAAGGGCAGGCCAGGATGTGGAACTCGTAGCGGCACAGAATGAAGGGGACGCGAAGGCTCCCTACGAATTGTTGCTGGGCGACGCCATGCGGGGGGACGATATGCTCTTTGCGTCAGAGGGGACGGTTGAGGCGCAGTGGCGAATCATAGATCCGATACTGGAAAACGTTACGCCTCTTTATTTCTACCCTGCTAAGACCTGGGGGCCTACCGAAGCCGATCAGGTCATAGCAAAGAGCGGAGCCTGGTACAACCCTAAACCGTCGGAGCTGGCGGCATGACCATGAACCGCATGGGAGGAGCCATAACCCTCCTCTTGTATTATACGATTCGGCGCTCTTCCCACCGAGACGCCGCAACGATCTGGGAGAAGATCTATGAACATCAACCTTATGGCCGGCAAGCCCGCGTCGTCATCGATGCTGGTTAATGTTGCGAGGCTCGTAACCGCCTACTATGCCGAGGAGCCCGATCCTTCGATACCTGAAGAGCGGGTTGAGTTCGGCACGTCGGGGCATCGCGGCTCGGCCTTCAAACGGTCCTTCAACGAGCGGCACATCCTCGCCATCACCCAGGCCATTTGCAATTACCGCAAGCAACAGGGGTTCGACGGCCCCCTGTTCCTCGGCATCGATACCCATGCGCTCTCCGAGCCGGCCTTTGTCAGCGCACTCGAGGTGCTGGCGGCAAACGATGTGGAAGTCATGATCTCGGCCGGAGACGAATATACCCCGACCCCTGCCGTTTCCCATGCCATCCTCACTTACAACCACGGCCGCGTAATAGGATTGGCCGACGGCATCGTCATCACCCCCTCGCATAATCCTCCCGCCGATGGCGGCTTCAAGTACAACCCCCCGACCGGTGGACCGGCTGAACCCGCCGTCACCGGGTGGATCGAAATGAGGGCAAATGAAATGCTTGCCGGCGCCTTTTCCGAGGTACAGCGCATTTCCTTTGCCAGGGCACTCAAGGCCTCCACGACCCACCGCCACGATTTCCTTGCCGCCTACGTGGGTGACATCGGCAGCGTGATCGATATGGAGGCTGTCCGCGAAGCGAAGATCAAACTGGGGGTCGATCCGCTCGGAGGAGCATCTGTCCATTACTGGGGAAGTATTGCCGAGCGCTATAAGCTTGATCTGACCAATGTCAACGGGGAGGTAGATCCGACCTTCCGCTTCATGACGGTTGATTGGGACGGCAAGATCCGCATGGACCCGTCGTCGCCCCATGCCATGCAACGGTTGATCGGTCTGAAGGAGAGCTTTGACATCGCCTTTGCATGCGATACCGATGCCGACCGGCACGGGATCGTGACCAGGAGCGGCGGGCTTCTTCCCTCCAACCACTACCTGGCGGCCGCTATTTTCTACCTCTTCCGGAACCGGCCCCGGTGGCGCAACGACGCGGCTGTGGGCAAGACGATAGTCAGCAGCCGGATGATCGATCTCGTCGCGGCAAAGCTGGGGCGGAAACTCTACGAGGTGCCGGTGGGCTTCAAGTGGTTCGTAGACGGTCTCGTTACCGGTTCTCTCGGTTTCGGCGGCGAGGAGAGCGCAGGCGCTTCTTTTCTCCGCATGGACGGGACTGTGTGGACAACAGACAAGGACGGCATTATTCCGGCGCTTCTTTCGGCGGAGATAACCGCAAGAACCGGGCGCGATCCTGGAGAGATTTACAGCGAACTCACGCGCGAACTGGGGGAGTCCTTCTACGACCGGGTCGAGGCACCCGCCACCCCTGGGGAGAAAGAAACACTGAAGAACCTTTCTTCGAGCCAGATCCTCTCCACCAATCTCGCCGGAGACCCGATCCAGGACATCCTCACTAAGGCTCCGGGGAATGGCGGTTCCATCGGCGGGCTGAAGGTGGTTGCCGAAAGCGGCTGGTTCGCTGCGCGTCCTTCGGGTACGGAGGATATTTACAAGATCTACGCCGAGAGCTTTAAAGGGGAGGAACACCTGCGCCGCATTCTGGAAGAAGCCCAGGCAATGGTCGGTAACGCCATTGCCGCGGCACCAAGGTAACAACAGGAGGAGCACATGAGCGGGAGCATTAGATCCGACAGCCCCGTGTATTCGATTTTGCCCGTGGAAGTAGAGGGATTCGAGCCCCTCGCGGAACTTGCGCTTAACCTGCGCTGGTCGTGGAACGACTCGGCTTACGAGGTGTGGCGCGAACTCGATCCCGTGCAGTGGGACTTAACCCATAACCCATGGGTAGTGCTGCAGACCGTCTCGCGGGACCGGCTCAAGCGCATCGCGGCCGATCCCGCGTTTCGCGAGAAAGTCGACGCCCAACTCAGGAACATGCATCAGGAGGATGAATCGCCGGCCTGGTTCCAGGGAGCCCATGGAGGCACCCCTTTGACCTGCATCGCCTACTTCAGCATGGAATACATGCTGAGCGAAGCGCTCCCCATCTACTCGGGTGGGCTCGGCAACGTGGCGGGCGACCAGCTCAAGGCGGCCAGCGACCTGGGGGTGCCGGTGGTCGGTGTGGGGCTCCTTTACCAGCAGGGATATTTCAGGCAGGTAATCGACCGGCATGGGGTACAGCAGGCGCTGTATCCCTTCAATGATCCCGATCAGCTGCCGATTACGCCTGTGCGCGAACAAAACGGCGAATGGTTGAGGCTGGAGATCGCGCTTCCCGGCTACTCGATGTGGCTGCGGGCCTGGCAGGTTCAGGTGGGGCGGGTGAAACTCTATCTCCTTGACACCAATGACGCGGCGAACTATCCCATACACCGCGGAATCACCAGCGAACTTTACGGTGGCAGCCTGGAACTGCGGCTGCAGCAGGAAATAGTGCTGGGCATCGGCGGTTGGCGCCTGCTCGCCGCTCTTGGTATCAAGCCGGAGGTCTGCCACCTGAACGAGGGACATGCCGCCTTCGCCGTTCTGGAGCGCGCCCACGATTTCATGGCTGCGACGGGGCAATCCTTCGCCGTTGCCCTGGCCGTAACCAGGGCCGGCAACCTCTTCACCACCCACACCCCCGTAGCCGCCGGCTTTGACCGTTTCCCCCCCGCTCTCATGGAGCAGTACACCACGAGGTATGCCAACACAAGGCTGGGCATTACCCTTCAAGATCTTCTGGCGCTGGGGCGCCTGCACCCGGAAGACGCGGCGGAACCGTTCAACATGGCTTATCTGGCAATAAGGGGCAGCGGTGCGGTCAATGGGGTCAGCCGCCTGCACGGGGAGGTAAGCCGGCGCATCCTGGAACCGCTTTTCCCCCATTGGCCGGAGCATGAGGTGCCGGTGGGACACGTCACCAACGGCATCCACGTGCCGAGCTGGCAATCGACGGAGGCGGGTGCCTTTTGGTGCAAAGTTTGCGGCGAGACCCCCTGGCTGGGCACTACTGAGAAACCGGAGGAGAAGGTGCGCACTCTCCCTGATGCCCGAATCTGGCAGCTTCGCGACTTTGCCCGTAGGTCCCTTGTCGAGTTCGTGCGTGACCGGCTGTACCGTCAGTTGTCGGTCTCTGGCGCGGAGGCGTCGGAGATCGACAACGCCAAACAGGTTTTTGATGCCAACGTGCTGACGATCGGTTTTGCCCGTCGCTTCGCCACCTACAAACGGCCCAATCTGCTCCTGCACGACCCGGAAAGGCTGTTGCGCATCTTGAACGATCCAACGCGTCCCATGCAGCTCATCCTTGCCGGCAAGGCCCATCCTGCCGACCAGGCAGGACAGGAGATGATCCGGCAATGGATGCTGTTTATCCGCAGGCCCGAGGCACGCCAACGCGTGGTGTTTCTCAGCGATTACGACATGCTTTTGACGGAACGTCTGGTCCAGGGGGTGGATGTCTGGCTCAATACGCCCCGGCGCCCCTGGGAGGCTAGCGGCACTAGCGGTATGAAGGTGCTCGCCAATGGCGGCATCAATCTGTCGGAGCTGGACGGCTGGTGGGCGGAAGCATACACGCCTGAGGTGGGTTGGGCGCTTGGCGACGGCAGGGAACATGGTGACGACCCGGAGTGGGATGCCGCCGAAGCCGAGGCTCTCTATACCCTGCTCGAACGGGAAGTGGCGCCTGAGTTCTACGGACGCGACCAGCACGGCATCCCTGCCGCCTGGGTTGCGCGCATGCGCGAAAGCATGGCGCGACTGACCTCGCACTTTTCCGCTGATCGCACGGTGCGCGAGTATACTGAGAAATATTATGTCCCGGCAGCTGTCGCCTTCCATGAGCGCGCCGCCGACAAGGGCGCATTCGGCATGGAGTTTATCAACTGGCGGCATACCCTGGCAGATGTATGGGCCAAGCTGCACTTCGGCGAAATCCGGGTTGAGACGGACAAAGAACTGCACCGGTTCGAGGTGCAGCTTTTCCTCGAAGGACTAGATCCGAATGCGGTGCGTGTCGAGATATTCGCCGAGGGGGTGGGCGGGAGTGACCCGGTGAGGCAGGAGATGACACGCGGTCGGCAACAGGTAGGAGCCCAAAATTGCCATACCTATGCTGCCAGTGTACCAGCCGCCCGCCCCGCAACCGATTATACTCCGCGGGTCATGCCTTACTACCCGGGTGTCGCCGTACCCCTGGAGGCGGCGCACATCCTGTGGCAGCGGTAATTCACAAATTATGCGTACGCCTTAATGACCAGAACTCCGGACGTTGCCAGAATTTGCAACATGGAGGATAAGATGGTTGATTTCGTAGATGTGCTGGTCATCGGGACGGGTACCGCAGGATATATCACGGCACTTGCCTTGAAAAAGGCGGGCCGTCGCGTCGCGGTGGCGGATAACCGTCCCTATGGCGGAACCTGCGCCATGCGAGGGTGCCAGCCCAAGAAATACCTGGTTGCGGCCGCCGAGGTCGCCCACCTGGCACACCAGATGTCCAGAATCGGCATCCAACCGGTCGCGCAAATCGACTGGCCCGCGTTGATGCGGTCCAAGGCCGCCTTCACCAACGCCGTCCCCGAACGTACCGAGAAGGTCTTCCAGAAGGCAGGCATCGAACGTCTTCACGGCACAGCGAGCTTTATTTCCCCTGACGAGGTTGCCATCGGCCCCGACCTCACGGTTCGCGCGGAGCGAATCGTGATCGCTACCGGATCCAAAACGGCTAGGCTCGATTTCAACGGTGCGGAATTTACCGTAACGAGCGTCGATTTTCTCGAACTGGAACAACTGCCGCGGCGCATGGCGTTTATCGGAGGGGGCTATATCTCCTTGGAGTTCGCCCATGTCGCCTGTGCCGCTGGGGTTGCGGTGAGTGTCATGGAGCGCGGTGACCGGATCCTGAAAAAATTCGATGCCGAGCTTGCGAGCCGGTTGGTCAAGGCGTCGCGCGACAGCGGCATCACCATCACGACGGAATTCGACGTCTGCGAGGTACAGAAGAGCGGCAGCGGATACACCGTGCGCGGCAGCGCGGGATGCGACCAGTCTGTCGATGCGGATCTGGTGGTGAACTGTTCCGGACGAGTGCCTGAACTTGACGATCTTGACCTGGAAGCGGGGACGGTCCCCCGCTCTCCGCGCGGGGTTGTAGTCAACGAGTTCCTGCAGAGCATCGGCAACCCCCGCGTCTACGCCATTGGCGACGCCTGCGACGCGGGTCCCAAGTTGGCGACGGTCGCAGACATGGAGGCCGCGATCGCTGCGGAGAACATTCTGAACGGAAATCGCGAAATTCCCGACTACCATGTCATACCGAGCGTGGTCTTTACCCAGCCGCCGCTGGCGCAGGTCGGCATAACTGAGGATGAGGCGAAGATCTCGGGGACCCACTTCCGCATCAAGAGCGGCGCCATGAATGCCTGGCCCTCGTCGCGCCGGATCGGCCAGGAACATGCTTTCTACAAGCTCATCCTTGAAGAAGAGAGCGGTCGTATTCTGGGTGCGCACCTCTTCGGACACAATGCGGGAGAGGCAATCAACATCTTCGCAATGGCCATGAAGTTCGGACTCGGCAAACAGGATCTGAAGAAGATGCTCTGGGCATATCCCACCAATGTTTCGGATTTGAAATACATGATCGATTGATGTGGCCCAGTCTCTTCCTGGCTTAAATGATCGAATCTGAAGATGCATCCTGTTCTGCGGCATAGGAGCTTCCAGTCTCCCAAATGGATCACTCTCCACCAAAGTCATTTCATTACCGGATTCGACAATGAGGTCCAATGCCTGAACACCTCCGCGTCATTACCTATAACATCCACCGCTGCATTGGTGGCGACCGCAAGGTTTCACCGGAACGTATCAGCGAGGTGATTTCCGTACATCAACCGGATATCGTAGCGTTGCAGGAAGCAGGCTGTGGACTGGAACGCCCGACATCGTATGATCAGGCCGCCATTATTGCTGAACGATTGAATTTCAGCACGGTATGGATAGAGAGGGAGAGGTGCGGCAATGCTCTTTTGAGTCGTTACCCGATGAAGATGATCAAGGCCGGTGGGCTTCACAAGCCGCGCAGATGGCATAACCTTGCCAGGCGGGGCGTTCTCTGGGTGGAAGTCGAGGTTCCAGGCAGCCGGATCCAGATAATAAATACCCACCTGGGACTCACCCCCGCATCACGGCTCAATCAGGCAAAGGTTCTTGTCGGGCCGGAATGGCTTGGCAGCCCTGCCTGTCTGCCTCCGGTAATTCTGTGCGGTGATTTCAATACTCAACCAGGTTCGACCGTCTTCAAGCTTCTGGAAAAAAGCCTGGCAAACGTCGAAAAGTCAAAAGCAAACTGGCAAGATGAAAAAACCTGGCCGAGTTCCCTTCCTTTCCTCAGTTTCGATCATATCTTCATTTCCAACGACCTATCGGTAGAAGCTGTAATAGTGCCTGATGATGATTTTGTGCGACGGGCATCGGACCATCTGCCTTTTTTTGTTCAACTGGGTCTGCCGGACTCATGAACGGAGGGTTCTAAAACAATCGCCGTAAAAGGAGTTGCCCGGCACCCCAGCTCCAGTCAATCCATTCCCAGATCTCAGCGTAATGGCAATGCTGCGGCAAGGCTCTTCTTGTGGGTTTCCTTTCTGTACCAAGGCGTCGTTATAATGACGATTTGTGGGTTGCCTTGTAATCGCAGCATTGTTTTCAGCAGGGTTGCCCTGTGACTGAGAAAAAGATTATACCATTGCACCTCCACGAGTTCCGGAATTATCACGGCCAGTTGACGGTCGGGATGCTGCATGGCAATTTTATTTATATAGCGCAGTAACGGACCAAAAAACTCCCGATAAGGGGAGCGAACCACGCTTAATTGAGGAACCGGTTTTCCTGCCTGCGTGGCTGGTGCGGATACAAGCTTGTCCCATTGATGCATCAAGTCGTCCGTATTCATCTCCTCTGCAACCACCTGCACAACATGGACTTCGGGCGAGAGAGCCATGGCAAGCCTTAATCCTTTTCGTGCAATGCTGCTGAGTTGTTTCATCGGCACCACTATAACGGGCGGAGCAAGCTCTTTTACGTCCAGGGGAACAATTTCTACCGTTTCCGAGTATAGTTCTTGATGATAATGCCGTATTCTCGAAAAGAGCATCACAAGCGGCGGGATAACCAAAATCGAAATCCAGGCCCCTTCAGCAAACTTGGATATGGCAAGGACGACCAATGTAACGGCAGTCGCGACTGCCCCGATGGCATTAAGGGCCAGAGACCACTTCGCGTTTGGTTCTTCCGACCGGTGCCAGTGAAGCACCATTCCTGCTTGAGATAGGGTAAATGCCGTAAAAGCTCCGACTGCAAAGAGGGGGATCAGCCGGTCTGTGATGCCGCCGTAAACAATCAAAAGGGTGCCTGACAATACCGCCAGAAGATAAATACCCTCAGTGAATACCAGCCTGCTGCCACGATGGGCAAATTCTGCGGGAAGATATTCATCCAGAGCAAGCAACCTGCATACACGGGGGAAATCGGTAAAACTCGTGTTGGATGACAGCGCCAAAACGATGAGGACCGAGGCTATGGAAACATAATAAAAGACGCCCCTTCCCGTAACCGCGGCGATTATTTGCGACAAGATGCTCTGGTATCCTGCTTGTCCCGGTGGAGTGGCGCTTATGCCGTAGCTGTGAGAGAGCAAAGCAACACCTGCGAGCAACATCGCCAGAAGCATGATGATAATTGTCAGGGTGCGCTTTGCCAATTTCGTGGTTGGCTGACGGAAGATAGGAACGGCGTTACTGACGGCTTCGACCCCGGTCAATGCTGTGCAGCCGCTGGCAAATGCGCGGACCAACAACCAGATGGACACTGTGGTGACGGAGATTGGCATTCGAGGAGGCTTGATTATGGGGATTGGATGACCATGCGCCATTATTGTCTTTGCCCCTCCGATAATAATGACGAGGCCCAGGCAGGCAAGGAACAGGTAGGTGGGAAAAATGAAAAGCAAGCCGGCTGATCGAATGCCACGCAGGTTGACAATAGTCAGGATTACAAGAATCAACAGGCAAAGTGGAAGCGTAAACGGCAGCAAAGAGGGTAGAGCCGACACAAGTGCCGCCACTCCGGCGGATATCGCTACAGCCACGTTAAGAACATAATCAATGCACAGGGCGCTCGCGGCAAAAAGCCCTGCAACCGGCCCTAAATTCTCCTTTGCTACCGTAAAAGAGCCGCCACCCCCAGGATATGCAGGGATGGTCTGTCGATAAGACATTGCCACGGCAATGAGCAAGGCAATTATGACTCCGGTAATCGGAATAATAAATCCCGATGCAAGAGTGCCCAAGGCGATAATAACCGTCAGGGCCGCCTCTGGCCCATAAGCGGCCGAGGAAAGCGCATCCAAGCCCAGTACCGGTATGCCCGACAGAATCCCCAACTGCTCGCTTTCTTCCTCTTCGGAGCGAAGACGTCTGCCAAAAATGATTTCTTTGAGGTTCATGACTCTAGTCTGCCAAGACTGGGGATGATGTTTCCACCTCTGCCTTTACCGGTGGGCGCTCCGTTCCCTCTGGTCTTTTCCGCGACCTTTCTGAAATGAAACCCGTAAATTGCATAGGTTATGGCAAGCGGAAAGAGCCGCGGCTTTCTGATGAGGGACCAGAAGAAGAGTTTCCAGAAGTGGTGGCGCTCTCTTCCGATAATCCCGAGGAAAAGTATCGATTTGAACAGCGCCCCGACATACCCCCGCTGGAGATGGAATTTTCCCAGATGCATGGGCCGGTACTCCCTGAGGAGCCTGATCACCCGCTTATAGTAGTTTTTTGGCGAGTAGATAGTGTCAAGGATGGCCTGGTACCCGCCTATGAGCGTATCGGTATTCATCCTCGGGATAAAGTTGAGGTCGATGACCGTATTGCTGCCGGTGCCCTCTCCTAGAAGCCTTCCCTCCTGCGACATGCGCTTGTGGAGCTTTGTCCCGCGGATGGCGGAAAGGAGGCCGACCATGGCGGTTACGATGCCGCTTTCCTGTATGAAGAGTATCTGCTTGTCGAAGATCGTGGGTGGATCGCTGTCGAAGCCGACGATAAACCCTCCGTGCACCTGCAGGCCGGCCCGCTGAATGCATTTGACAGATCCCAGCAGATCGCGGTTTTTGTTCTGCAACTTGCCGCTTTCCGCGTTGCTCTCCTCAAAAGGGGTTTCGATACCGATAAAGACCTCCTCGAACCCGGCCCTGACCATCATCTCCATGAGTCTGGAGTCGTCGGCCAAATCGATGGACGCCTCGGTGTAAAAGTAGAAGGGGTACTCTTTCCGGTCCATCCAGCCGATCATGGCGGGAAGGATCTCCTTTTTCAGCTTGCCCTTGTCGCCGATGAAGTTGTCGTCGACGAAAAAGACAGCCCCGCGCCACCCCCGAAGATGCAGGCTGTCAAGTTCAGCGATCAGCTGTTCCCGCGTTTTGCTCCTCGGTCTTCTGCCGAACAGCGCGGTGATGTCGCAAAACTCGCAGTCAAAGGGACAACCTCGGCAATACTGGATATTCATGGCGGCATAATTTCTTACCTCGATCAGATCCCACAGCGGAATGGGGGTGTTCGTCAAGTCGGCCCACCGGTCATCGGCATAGAGATGCCGTGCCCTGCCAGCGTGCAAGTCCGCCAGGAACGGCGCGAGGGTAAGTTCCGCCTCCCCCAGCACCAGGTGGTCCACATCGGGGAAGTCATCGTGACAGGCCGTAAAGAGAGGACCGCCGGCAACGGTCTTCACCCCCATGTGGCGGCAACGGTCGATGACTTCTTGCGCAGATTTCCTCTGGACGGTCATGGCGCTGATGAAGACATAATCCGCCCACTCCAGGTCTGCTGCGGTGAGAGGGCGGACGTTCATATCGACGAGCCTCTTTTCCCACCCGTCGGGGAGCATGGCGGCCACCGTCAGAAGCCCGAGCGGCGGGAAACTCGCCTTCCTGCCGATAAATTTCAAGGCGTGGCGAAAGCTCCAGAAGGTATCGGGATACTGGGGATAAACAAGTAGAATCTTCATGTGAATACTCCGGACATGTATTTTGCAGGAAAGCCTCCTACGCAATATGCCTTTAATTATAGCCTGCTTTTATACTTGTCAAAGTAGCGCCTTGCAGCTCCGGGGGAAAAGCTTTCAAAGCGGAAAAAAAAGCGCGGCGAAAGAGGCGAAGCAGCCCATCACCGCAAACATCCCCTCCATTTGAGGTATAATTACTCGGAGTGTTGCATGCCAAAAATTGCAACTGATCATTATTGTTTCAAAATGGAGGTTAAAAAATGGACAAACGAACGAAATACGTCGAACAGCTGTCTTCGCAGATGGTGGAATGGGACAATGAAATCGAGCGACTCAAAGACAAGGTAGAGAGCGCTGCACCCGAATCGAAGGCTGGCTATTCAAGTGCCATCGCTGCTTTGCAACTCAAACGGGACGAGGCGGCTGTCAAGCTGCAAGGTATATCCGCCTCCAGCGACGATGAGTGGGAGAACCTAAAGCCGGAAACGGAAGATGTGTGGAGCGAGGTCAGGACCATGTTGCACGACGCAGTCATGAAGATCAAATGAGCAGGCAGGCGATAGTCTTAGGAACGAGATGGCCAATTCAAGCATGGTCCTCTGACGGTCCGGTGCCTGTTACATCCCGCCAGACGGTAATGAGGATCGCGAAGATGACAGGCCCAAGGATAAGGCCGAGGATCCCGAGCGCGATCACTCCGCAGATCGCTCCGAGCACAATTGCCGGAATGGAGATATTACTCTTGGCTCCTATAGCGAGCGGACGTATCGCATTATCTGCCAGTCCCACGAAAATAATACACCAGAGCGCCAGGAGACCCGCCTTGAGAAAGGCTCCGTTGATGACCACAAGGGCAACAAGGGGCACCCAGATAATGCCAGTGCCTACAACCGGCACGAGCGCCGCAAGGGCCGTCAGCGCACCGCATAGAACCGGGGCCGGGATTCCGGCGACAAAATAACCGAGTCCTGCGGTTGCACCCTGCACCAGGCAGGTGAAAAGTGTTCCGACTGTCACGGTGGTAACTGTGGCGCGAATCTCGGATAAATAGCGGTGTGCCTTGTCCTGGTCCTTGGCGAACCGAGCTATGGCAACCGACACGATCCTTTCACCGTCACGGTAGATAAAAAAGAGTATGAACAGCGCCACAGCCAGGGTGAAGAGAAGATCACCAAGGTTTTTTGCAGTATTGGTCGCCGCATAAAGGAAGAATTCCGAAATGTCGGTAGCCATTTTTTTTGCGAAACCCATGATATCGATGTCGAACCGTTCACCCAAGGCCATGATCTTGCTTATGATCGGAAAACGGCTGAGAGTTCCCGCCCCGGTCGTAGAAAATGCCCGAACAAGCCCCTCACCTTCTGTGTACCAGTTGGCGGCATTCTGAACGACAATGGCGATCAGGCCTGCAACCGGCAGGATAAAACAAACGGTCATGGCGAAGACCATGAGCCCTGCAGAGCGGCCGGGGTGACCGGGAAACCTCCTGGCCAGTCGGTCGTGATGGGGAAGGGTGGCGATGCCTATGATAAGCGCCAATGCCAACGGCTTGGCTATTGGAGCCGCCAGCAAGGCAAATAGCCAGATCGACACTGCCGTGGCAAGGGCGGCCATAATACTCAGGTATGTCTTTTTGTCCATTGTCGTTACCTCTCCGGGTATTCTCGCTAAGAACGCCCCAACCTTCATGGCTTCTATCCACAGCCCCCGGAGCGGGTCGTAAACCTGCCAGAGATAATCCCTATTTTACAATCAGGTCGTTTTCCACCGAGACGACCCCCTTGACGCTGCCGGCGATCTCACCAGCTTTGGTTACGCTGTATGCCGTATCGACAAAGCCGCTTAATTGAACCACCCCTTTATACGTCTTGACATTGATCTGTAGGGTTTTCAGCTTTGCTTCATCAAGGATTGCGGCTTTTACCTTGGTTGTGATGGTGGAGTCATCGAGATACTGGCCGGTGCTTTCGGCTTTCGGCGTGGAAGCGCACCCCATGAATGCGGTTAAGAGTACAAGGCTGGCCAGGGGTTTCATAATGTAACGCAGTTTGAACATGATATGTCTCCTTTTTGTGTGCCGGAAGCCTGTTGAATAAGAGGGCGTACCGGAAGTACGCCCTCTTAAGCGAGTGCACCCATTGCCTCCCTGTTTCTTGCCCTCCACTCGGGATCCCTCTCGATGTTCGGTTTTTGCGGCCCTCACGGCGTTGCGGCTGTGAGTGGCCGGGTAGGGCCTCTGGCTATCGATGCTCCCTGCCAAATATTTTCCTCATGTATCGCTACAACACCGGGAGGTAACGCAAATCCTAGAGGTGAAGGCAGAGAATTGTTGATCCTTGCCATCATTGTGGGCGGAAAGACAAGTGGCATTGCCAATAGCATTGTTGTCAAAAATAACTTTTCCATTCTTTTATTTTACTGGGTCGTTACCGCTACTTCCCCACGTCCTTCTTGACTTGGCCGACCTTATCCTGAACCTTGCCTGCTATCTTTTCATCGGTGCCTTCATTTTCCAATTTTGAATTATTGGTGAGCTTCCCGGCAATATCCTTGGCCGAGCCCTTCACTTGGTGAAACTTGCCTTGCGCTTGGTCTTTCGTACTGGATTTCATGGTATTCCTCCCTTTTGAACAGATTCAGCCCAGAGCCATCCGGACATTGTTCTCACTACTTCCCCTGACCCTTCCGGGCTTGGCCGATTTTATCCTGAACTTTGCCGGCATTCTTCTCAGCGGAGCCTTCATCTTCCCACTTCGGATTATCGGTGAGTTTACCAGCGATATCCTTGGTCGTGCCCTTCACTTGGTGATACTTGCCTTGAGCCTGATCCTTGGTACCGGATTTCATGATATTCCTCCCTTTCTTTGGATTCTTCATGTTTTCCCGACAGCCACGGGAGTTCTACCCGGACAAGCTCCCGCTACTTCCCGACGACCTTTTTGACTTGGCCGACCTTCTCCTGTACTTTGCCTGCGATCTTTTCATCAGTGCCTTCGTTTTCCAATTCGGTATCATCGCTTAGGTTGCCGGCGATTTCCTTGGCTTTGCCCTTCACTTGGTGAAACTTGCCTTGCACCTGATCCTTGGTACTGGATTTCATGATATTCCTCCCTTTGCTTGGATCCACTCAGGTTTGTCGACAGCCACCGGAGCCATAGTGGTCGTTACCCTGTTCGTCATTTCTTAGGGTTGCTACTCATGTCTCCTGAGAAGTACGACGCAATGAACATGCCGGAGAGAATAAATAGATGTGGCAAGTATAAGTCTTTGATTATGCAGAAATAAATGGAATGAAGGCGTGTAAGGGCAGGGGGAAGCCGTCAAGGCTTCCATCATATTTGACATAACCGCCATATATTGCGGACCGGCATTGGTCCGTGTCGAGCGCTTGTGACGTTATCTTTGTTTCAATCAACGAGCACGTCCGAATCAAGACACACTTTTACAACGTGTGGATCAAAGTGAGTCCCTGCCAGTGAACGGATGTGTTTACGCACCTTTTCAACAGACCATGAGGTGCGGTAGATACGGTTGGATCTCAACGCATCCCACACGTCGGCAACAGCAAAAATGCGTGCCACAAGAGGTATCTGCTCACCTTTCATACCAAGCGGGTAACCGCTGCCGTCCCACTTTTCATGATGGGCATAGGGGATGTCGAGCGCTGAGCGCAAATAGCGGATTGGAGAGAGCATCTCAAAGGCAAAGACCGTATGTTTTTTCATAATGTCCCATTCCGCCTCGGTCAGTTTGTCACGTTTAAGCAAAATCCCGTCAGGAATGCCCATCTTGCCGATGTCATGCAGCAGTGCGCCCCAGCGGACCTGGACGAGCTCTTCATCGCTCAACCCGAACAGGCGCGCCAGCTTGACGGTCAAAACGGCTACCCGCTGCGAGTGCCCTTCCGTTTCGTTGTCGCGCAGTTCCAGCGCCCGCGACCACCCCTCGATGGTGGCGTCATAAGCCTGGAAAAGTTCGCTGTTGGTGTGTTGCAGGTTATCGAACAGTGTGACGTTGTCGATGGCAATCGCGGCCTGGGCGGCCAGGGCATTGAGAAAGTCGGTCCACCCCTTTTCGCGTTTGAGCTTGGTGCGATGAAAGATTTCCAGCACACCTACAACCAGTCCCTTGGCGATCAACGGCACTCCATGGTAACTGGCAAAGCCCTCGCCCGCCAAAGGTACCTTACGAAGGAAGCGGTCGTGTTCCTTTGCCAGATCAGGGATATGAACAATGCTCCGCTCCTGTGCGGCCTTCCCGGCATATCCCACACCCAACTGCTGGCGCGTCTGTTCGATAGCCTTGGTGTGGAAGCCTTTTCCGGCAACGAATCCCAGGGTTCTGGAGATGGGGTCGAACAACAGGACGTCGGCCGCGTCAACCTCCAATTGAACGATGACATGGGTAAGGAGCGTCGTCAGGCTGAGGTTCAGGTCAAAACTGAAATTAATGGCACGGTCGATCTCAACCAGGGCGGTCAGATGTTCGAGATGCCGCCGGATCATTTCCTCCGCATGCTTGATATCGCTTATGTCCACTAATGTCACAACAACCTGCCGCAACAAGTCGCCACTGTCAATCTCGGGATAGGCGTTCACCAGCACCCACGTATAATCTCCGTCATGGTGCCGGGCAACACCCATGACGAAATTTTTCACCACCTGACCAGTGGCGATAACCCTGTTAACTGGAAACTCATCCGCAGGCATCCTGGTGCCGTCCTCGCGCGCAAAATGCCACTCCTTGTCGCTGGCGGCCTTGCCCGGCAGTTTATCCGACGGCACCCCCAGTAACAGCGAGGCTTCGGGGTTGCACAGTACAATCCGGGCATCCGGGGTATGGACAACAACACCTACCGGGAGATGTTCCAACATCAACCAGTGAGCCTCAAGGTTATCGATCAGCGATCTGTCGGACTCTCTTTTTGCCATCACGGCAGCCTCGGCCCGCTTGCGGTCGCTGATGTCACGGATATTGCACTGGATGACCTTTTCATCTCCAACCATGTATACGTTGCTGATGAATTCCACTTGAACGAGTCGTCCGTCTTTCGTCTTGAGCGGCAGGTTTTCGTAGCGGATAAACTTATTCTTCTGCAGCGTCAGGAATGAATTCCTGCTGGCCTTGACATCCTTGAACGCTCCGACTTCCCAGAGTTTCTTTTTCACCAATTCTTCGCGCGAGTAGCCCAACATATCGATTAAAAAAGGGTTGACGTCACTGATTGCACCTGTCTCTGCATTCACGATCAAGATACCGTCCTGGGCTGTTTCAAATAGGCGGCGATAACGAAGCTCCGCTTTTTCAAGAGATTGTTCCTCCCTGGACCGACCGAAACCCATTATCCTGGCAGGCACTTTTGCCTTTGCGACAGTGCTTTTCATGTATCCCCCTGAAACGCTTTGTCTTGGCATGATCGATCATTTTCGGGCCGCTTTTATCACCTCTACTCCAGCCGTGGAGGCAATGGTGTTGAACCTGATCTCCGGCTCCTTGTCGAGCAGTTTCATCGCCCCGGTCAGTACCCTGAAATGGTCGGATCTCAGGTGGGTGCCCAAGTCATCGCTATTCTCCCATAACTCGTTGAAAAAAATCTTGTTTTCTGTCTCGACATCTACATAGCAATTGCAGCTCAAGCACCCTTGTTCACGCCTGATCCGGCCAAGTATGGATTTCAAGGTCTGAAGCACCTCTTTCCGTTTCTGTGGTGGTACGGTTATCATGATAGCAGTATCAATCATGGGCTTTTTCCTTGATGACATGAAGTAAATTGCGACTCACACTTTCGCTGAAAAAAACAATCAGCGATAAATATTAACAAACAAATCGCAACTACCATGCCAGAGAATATGTATGGATATTTGAAGTTCAATAGCCTGATTTTGAAGGTAAAAATAGAAGGGTAGCAAGGAGGGCAAGGTATGATCCGTCAACGAAATCCGTCATGTTTAACATAACCGCCATATATCGCGGACTACGTTGAGGATATTTATGTTTAGGTCTTATTCCGGATCCCAACTCAAGGGATCCAGATCATTTTTGCGGAGGGCTCATCGTTGTCCATTGGCATCCCTGCCGTGATTCAGACGATCCTGACGGGGATAGATTCGTCCTCGTTGAATGAATAGACGGCGCACATCCGATGGTAACCATCTGCGATGATGACCTTGCCATTGCGATTGTCTCTTACCAAAAGAATCGGGGACAGCGACTTTTCGTCCTTGATTTTCTCGCGGTATTTCTCGACGTGGGAATTGCTTACCCCCAGCAATGACAAACCCGATGCCCTGAAAATGTCCTTGGCTGCAAAAGTGGCCACAGGGGCCTTCTTCAGTTTGTCCACGAGCGCCGCGGCCGTCTTCTCGTCATAGATGAGACGAAGGTATGATTCTGCCGCCGGGTAATTGTTTTCTCCTGGTTCCGGCAGCCATTTGATCTCGATCTGTTTGCCCATGATCGCCTCCTTACGCCCTGGTTGGTAATGATGTCTTTATGCCTTGGGGGCATTAAGCCCTTCGATTGCACCACGGACCACTCGGGCGCTGGCCTGGAGAGACGCCTCCTCACCAGGGGTCAGGCCAGGCTGAAAGGTCGCCAGCACGCCCGCCTCGCCCACCAGGTGGGGCAGCGAGATGGTAACGTCGGATTCAGGCAGTGGGGTGCAGACGGTGAGGATGGCTCGCTGATCGTTCAGGATCACATCCACGATGCGCGCCAACGCACTGCCTATCCCGTAGTAGGTGGCGCCCTTTCCTTCGATGATGGCATAGGCGGCTTTACGCACATCATGGTCGATCATTTGCCGCTGATCGACGTCAAACCTGACGCCGCGCATGCGGCAGAAATCCTCCAGAGGTATCCCGCCAATCGTCACCAGGGACCATGGCAATACCTCGGAATCGCCATGTTCTCCCAGCACGTATCCGTGTACATGGTGCGGATCCACACCCAGGTGGCTTCCCAGGAGGGTGCGAAAGCGGGCGGTATCGAGCATGGTGCCGGAACCGAGCACCCTGTTTGACGGAACACCCTGCGCCTTCGCGTAGCGCGCGGCGAGATGGGTCATTACGTCCACCGGATTGGTGGCAATGACCAGCACGGCATCGGGTGCATGAGCGAGGACCTCAGGCACTACAGCGCGGAATACGGCGGCATTGCGTTGCAGAAGCTCCAACCGGCTCTCGCCAGGCTTCTGGTTGACGCCGGCAGCGATTATTACAGCTCTGCTCCCAGCCAAGTCTGCATAAGCGCCGCTGGTCACCTTCAGCGGGTGGGCAAATGGGACGGCATGGTAGATATCATTGGCCTCGGCGAGGCTGCGGGTCTCATTCTTGTCAACCAGCACGATTTCGCGGCCGACTCCCGCCATCACCATGGCGTAAGCTGCGGTCGCCCCGACAAACCCGCTTCCGACAATGCCGACTTTCATATCATCTCCTTATCCGGCGCGCCGCCGCTGGCCAATGCTGCAACACTTTTCATGTTTTTCTTCCTGTTTGACTGTGCTGCACGGTGAGGTTGGCTTTTATGCCTTTTCCATGGTTGTATTGTATTCACCACGGCGCGCCGCCTGGTTGCAAAATGCTCGATGATACAGAGCCTTTTGCGCCGCAGACACGTTGGCCTCATTGCCGTGCCATATCTCCATTGCAGGTTGTTGGATAGCGCGGGCAAAAGAAAATGTCAATGCCCAAGGCAGTTGCGACTTGAATCTGATATTCATTGCATTCAAATGCCCTGAGGCCAGTTCGCCCGATTGTCCCCCCGACAGGAAAGCAATCCCGGGAACGGCAGCGGGGGCTGTGCGCAAAAGGCACCTCACCGTTGCATCAGCCACCTTGTCCACTGTCACCTGGTCTGGACAGGCCATCCCCGGAAGCACCATGTTTGGCTTCAGGATCATGCCTTCCAGCATCACCCTTTGTGTGTACAGCTGATAGAAAACAGTTTGCAGGACTTCCTCGGTTACCCTGGCGCACCGCTCCATGGAGTGCTCCCCATCCATGAGCACCTCCGGCTCGACGATAGGAACAAGTCCTGCCTCCTGGCACGTTGCTGCATAGCGAGCCAGCACCAGTGCATTGGCCTCGATGCAACCCCGGCTGGGTATGCCGTCGCCTATGGTAATCACCGCACGCCACTTGGCAAAACGGGCACCCATTTGAAAATATTCTTTGAGTCTGTCGCTTAACCCGTCCAGCCCTTCGGTTAATTTCTCTCCGGGATGACCTGCCATGTCCTTTGCGCCGGCGTCTACTTTGATGCCGGGAATGATTTCAGCATCGTTTAGGGCTTTGATAAAGCAAGTGCCATCTTTTTTTTGCTGACGGATCGTCTCGTCGCAGAGGATCGCACCACTAATGCACTTACCGAGACCCGGCGTAGTCACGATCATCTCCCGGTAGGCGCGCCGGGCCTCCTCGGTCTGGGGAATCCCCACCTTTGCAAATCTTTTGTTGCAGCTTTGAATACTTTCATCCATCGCTAGCAGTCCCTTACTATCGGCGACCAGGGTCTTGGCCGTGTCCATAAGCTCTTGAGTATTCATTTGGGGGTGCTCCTTTAGTCGGTATGTTTTGAACACTTGTCGTTTTTTGCTTATGCTGTTTTTCGTCGTAGCCGGCGATCCATTCATCGACCGCCCATGCTCTCAAGGAACACGAGATCTACTGCGTCCTCCGCCCGCTTTCGCGAGAACCCGCAAGGCGCGTGAACACAATCAAAAATAGCCGGCAGCCGTCTCTGCGACCCGATCTGATTATGTCTTGTCATCCAGGTAATAATGCCGTACCGCTTTAAGGTCTGAGTCCAACTCATATACCAGCGGGACTCCTGTAGGAATTTCGAGGGAGACGATTCCGCCATCCGAAACGTTATCGAGGAATTTGACCAGGGCCCGTATGCTGTTGCCATGGGCCGAAATCAGGACTCTTTTTCCGTCACGCAAATTCGGTACTATCGCTTCATGCCAGTATGGGATGACACGTCCGAGCGTATCCGCGAGAGATTCGGCAAACGGCAACTCGTCGTCTTTGAGTTGCGCATAACGGGGGTCAGATCTCAGGCTCCGGAAGTCCGAATTTGCTAAGGCAGGGGGACGTATGTCGTAGCTGCGCCGCCATCTCTGCACCTGCTCCAGACCGTATTTTTGTGCAGTGTCATGTTTGTTGAGACCTTGCAACGCTCCGTAATGTCGCTCATTCAGTCGCCAGGAACAATGTACCGGAAGCCACATCAGGTCCATTTCTTCGAGAACGATCCACAATGTCCTGATTGCACGCTTGAGGACAGAGGTATGGGCAATGTCAAAGGAAAAACCTTGCGCCTTAAGGGAGCCGGCCGCACGCAATGCTTCCTGCCTGCCTTGCTCGGACAGGTCAACGTCAGTCCACCCTGTAAATTTGTTTTCCTTGTTCCAGAGACTCTCGCCATGGCGAAACAGAACCAGTTTCGGCATCATTTTTACTCCTCACCAGCTTATGCCAGTTCCCCAAAAAGGAATGTAATCAGGACATGGTGGACCCTGCCAGAGGCTCATCGCCAGTATTTTTCGCGCTTGTAATGTCCATAAAGCCATGTTTCGTAATCACGAGTTATGAGCGACTCTTCCGAGTATTCCGGTGAATTTTTAATGGACTCGCTGGAAAGGTCCACAAAGACCTTCGAATCGCTCCAGCTAACTCGCTCGATCCATTGTGGCGAAACCAGAACCTTTTTCCCGGGCCACCAGTTATGAGTATCGACGACCATATAACGTATCGCCCATGTTTCGTCATCAATGATAAAATCTTCGACGTGCCCGATCTCGCCGTCCGAGGCTTGAATGTTGTAGCTGTTCACTTCGATGGTGCTGTGCAAATGGGAATCCCATTTGTCCTCGGCTTCCATGATTTCCCGGGAATATTTAATATCACGCACAATCTCCGGATATGCCCCCCACATGTAAGGGCCATCCCAATACATGGGCCATCCATAATACCCGTAGTAGGCCTCCTCGAATTGCCGCGAAACAGGCTTGTCGCTGTCCAGAGGCGGGCTTTCTTCTATCTGTTTTTTGGTTAAATTGACGGCTATGTTTTGCTTCTCTTTGTTCACCTCAACCAGTGCGTGCGGAGAAATCAACACCTGCCTGTCCGTATACCAGTTACCAGTGTCGGCGACCAGATAACGAATCGTCCAGTGGTAGTCATCAAAATAGAATTCCTTGACCCTCCCTATTTTCCCGTCAAGGCTGGCTAATGTGTAACCCTTCAAAATATCAGTTTTTATGAGCATAGGAGCTCTCCCATTTGATGCGCTGGATTATATTACTCTCTTTTGATTATAGCGGCCCCGGTGTTCCTGGGCAGAAACGCTGTAAATTTCTGTGTCCAAGAAACCCGCGGGGCCGCTGAAACGGCGGAAAAAATGAGCCGTGCGGATCCTGAAAATGCAGCTATTTTACCTGCAAATCGTTTTCCACCTTTTTGACACCCTCGACTTTGCCGGCAACCTCTCCTGCCTTTCTGACACTCTGGCGGGAATCGACAAAACCGCTCAACTGGACCACCCCTTGGTACGTCTTGACATTTATCTGCAGCGTTTTCAGCGTTTTTACGTTAAAGATTGCAGCTTTTACCTTGGTAGTGATGACGGAGTCATCTACATACTTGCCGGCGGTTTCGTTCTCAGTAGCCGCATACCCCGTGAATGGGGACAACGGCGCGGCTAACAGCATGGAGCAAACCAGCAATTTCAAAATTCTATGTGATTTTAGCATGATGTTTTCTCCTTTCTTTTCGCGGATCAATGTTGTTGTACGGGGCATGTAAGCGGCATGAGCCGGTTTCGATAATGGAGCTGCATCCATCTATCAGATAAGGTATGTCGGCAAATGATTCAGCGTCGCCCGCCGCCTCCACCGGCGCCTGTATGGCCGCCACCGCCGCCACGGGCGCCCCCCCCGCCGCCACCATGCGAGGGGAGGGATGGCGTCGGGCGGGAAGCAGGCGCGGATCTATAAGCACGCGTGCCGCCTCCATCCGGGCGGCGATGATCATGGTCACCTCCGCGATAATATGGCGCCACGTGGTAGCCATGTCCCCATCCGCCATAATCAGGACCGTAGGGTTCATAGTAATCCACGCCACCCTCGACCTCATCGTCGTATCCATACCCGCCGCCCGGTACAATGCAGCCCGCCAGAAGGACCGTCAGCGTTCCAACTCCAAGAGCCGGTAACAACCAGCGTAAGAGCAAGTTATTCACTTGGGACCTCCTTACTCTCGGTGTCCGTCCATTCGAGTAATCCGAAAGGCGCCCCCAGAGGGTCTGCGACTACCGCAACCTTGCCGCCGTGGCGATCCACCTGCGGCTCAACCAGCACGCGACCACCGAGCGCCACGACCTTTGCCGACATCTTGACAGCATCTTCTACGCGCACGTAATTAAGCCAATGCGGATGGGCCTTTGGACTTTTAACGGGCAATGTGTTCACGCTTGCGCGAGCATAGTCGTCGGATGCGAGCAAGAGGTGCTGGATCCCCGGATTGGAGGGTAACTCAAAGACCTCGTAGTTGAACAATTTCTGGTAGAAAGCAGCATCGGCGTCCGGATCGCTTGTGAGGAGTGAACTCCAAATCCATTCTCCCGGGGTGGCCAGGACGTCCGGCGGATCGCCGCTACTTGAAGCAAGAACAACAAAAACAGCCCCATGTGGGTCCGCGAACACAGCTTCCTTGCCGCGATCGGGGACATTATGCGGTTGGAAAAGCACCTTCGCACCATTTTGCAGCGCGACTTTTTGAGCTGTATCGACATCGCTCACGGCGAAGAAACTAAGCCATACCGGCTGCCGATTCTCACCAGCAGGCACTTCCTTGTGCAACAGTCCTGCGACCGGACGGCCATCAAGGAATGCCTCGGCATACTTTGTTCCGCTATCCTTGGTGTCGCGGAATGTCCACCCAAACAGACCCGCATAGAACTTCTTGGCAGCGGCAAGGTCCGGGGTTACCAATTCTACGAACACGATCTTGCCGACATGATGCTCATGGCCGGCCGGTTCTACAAGCGCCGGCAGTTGGAGCGGCGCGGCCATGATGGGCATTGCATTCGCAACGCAGAGAAATGTAGCGAGCAATACTTGCCTGACAAAATATCCGACTCGATCATGTCTCATCCTCTGCGCAGCGATCCGGTGTGTCAGCAGTGAGTTGCTTTGGTTTGATCTGCGTTGCGAATTCATAATTATCTCCCTGTACGTGAAGAAATGGAAATTCTCAGTTTCATTGCAAAGAGACGCAGATGTTTGACTAAGGAGAAATACCTTATCTGCCATCAATTACAAGGCAACTAATATGCCAAGGCAACCTTGCCGGTTCATTGAAACGCAAAGAGCTGATTGTATTGAAAGAGTTATGAAAAGATCCCGATCTGATCAGTAAAACTGTCAGACGTATCCTGTCATATTTGGCAAAACTACCATATATGATGGGTGATCATTCTATGCATCTTCGGGTATCGCCGGGTTTTGTATTAAAAAGACGTGGTTAATTCTGATTAACCGGATTACGTGAACCCTCGCCCGTCATAATCCGTCATATATGGAGCTTTTGTTAAACGTGACGGATTTCTTTGGCGGTTTTTTCTGGTCCTGGAAAGTGCGCGCTGCTAACTTAATTCGTAGGATCAGCCTCTTGCACGTGTGTCCTTCGCAGGTTTCATCCGGCTCGTTCTTTGCTATAAAAATAATGAGGGCCTCTGCCAAAGAGACATTGCAGATAAAGAACCAATAAAAGGACAGTGGTATGAAACGAGGCGGCCCCACCGTTAAAGCTGTGGCTTGATAGCAATAACGATAAATGGACAATGCTCATCCGCAACACGGAATGAGAGGTGGCAAATGAGAAGATATATCTGGACCAGATTGGCAATCCTGCTTGTGATGTTCTCGACGCTGTCCGGCTGTTTCTGGTGGTGGCATGATGATGGCGGCGGGCGTCATGAGGAACACCGCGGCGGCGAGGAAGGCGGCCGTCGTTAGCGTCCGATTGCCGGTCAGCGCGGCTCGACCTTGCGGTTGCTCTCAGGTGGTGCAGTCGTTGCCCCGTCTGGTTGTAAGGACGGTTCGCCCTGGAAAGAAGGGTGTTCACTTTCATTGGTCAATTTCGGGGCCTTCTCGATCAGCTGCCATTTTTTCCCGACCGGCACAGCCAGAGGTTTAGGTGACCTAACCTCCGAGACCCCGTTCGGTTCTTTCCAGTAGAAAAAGCTACACGAGCAGAGAAAGAAAAGGGCGATGGAGAGAATTGGCAACAGAAAAATTTTCATAGCATTCCTTTATTGCCGGATAATGCCGTATTTACGCATGCGGGCGCGAAGCGTGCTGGGGTTCAGGCCAAGGAGTGTCGCCGCCCCGTTTTTTCCCTCAATGCGCCAGCCGGTTTGTTGGAGCACCTGGAGAATGTGGTTGTGTTCCAATTCGACGAGGGCTTTGACCTCGTGTCCCGGCGCACCCCCTGACTTCTGGAACGTATCGAATCGGTCCACTATCTGGAGTGAGGTTCCCTGGCTTGTAATCACCGCCCGCTCAATGACACTCTCCAACTCCCGCACGTTACCTGGCCAGTGGTATGCCTCAAGGGCATCCAGGGTTTCCTTTGATACGGCTTCTATCTTTTTGCCCATCTTCTTGTTGAATTTGGCAATAAAATGATTGACGAGGAGCGGGATGTCTTCCGTGCGTTGCCTAAGGGGCGGTATGGTGATGGGGAATACATTGAGTCGGTAGAACAGGTCTTCCCTGAACCTCCCCTTTTTGATCTCTTCCTCAAGATTGCGGTTGCTGGCCGCGATGATCCGTACATCGACCTTGATGGTGCGTGGGCTGCCAAGACGTTCGAATTCGCCGTCCTGAACGACCCGGAGCAGCTTGCTTTGCAGCTCCAACGGCATTTCGCCGATTTCGTCGAGGAATATGGTGCCGCCGTCGGCCAGTTCGAAGCGGCCCATCTGCCTGGCGTGAGCCCCGGTGAAGGCGCCCTTCTCCCGACCGAAGAGTTCGCTTTCGATAAGGTTGGCCGGTAGTGACGTGCAGTTGACCGTTATCATCGGCCGGTCCTTGCGGGCACTGTGGCTGTGGATGGTGCGGGCGATAACTCCCTTGCCGGTGCCGGTCTCTCCCAGGAGGAGGACGGTCGCATCTATGGGCGCTACCTGCTCGACCCGGAAGAATACATATGATATGGCACTGCTTTGGCCGATTATCTCGCCGAAGTTGTACACCCTGGCGGCCTCCTGCTGCAGGTAACTGTTCTCTGCCTGGAGCCGGTCTTGCAGCAGCTTTATTTCAGCATAGGCATCCTGGAGCGACACTTCAGACTTCTTGCGTTCGTCGATCTCCTTCTTGAGTTGTTCATTCATCATGACCAACTCTCCTGTCCGCTCTGCCACGATCAACTCCAGGTCGTCATGCGCTTTTTTCAACCTCTCTTCCAACTGCTTGCGAATCGTGCCGTCAACGATTGATGTAAGGATGTAGCCTATTTTATTATCGATTGCGATCGCCACACTTTGACACAGGCCATGTATCACCGCGCCGTCTTTTCCCGTGAGCCTGATCTCGCATCGCAGCATGACCTTTCGTTGCATAGCCAAGGCGAGGTGATTGGAAAAGATCTCTCTTCCGTCCGCATCGGCAATAAAACCGGTAAAAGGCCTGTTGGTCAGTTGTTGCCTATCGATCCCCAGCAGTTGCGCTCCGGTAAGATTCACCTCATGTATCACCCCGTGTATGTCAAAAGTGAAATAACCGACAGGCGCATAGTCATAAAGTTCGGCATACTTGTCCCGCGACGACTCAAACTCCTCCAGGGCTCCGCGCAACTCTTTATTCCGTATCTCCAGTTCGATCTCGTGGACAGCCGGCTCATGGTCGCTTCTCTGCATCCCGGCTTCGGTCCTGTGCTGCCGCGACTCCACTTTTTTAGCCCGCAAATGGTCTTCCTCATGGCAGCGCAGTTCGGTGACAGTTGATGGGTTCTTGTCCTTAACGGTTCCCATGACTAACCCCCACTCTCAAGCAGTCCTTGAACATTCTCTGCGCCGTTCAGACTTCAGGGTTTAAGGATCTTTGCCCCGACATGTCCTCCATGGTCGGTGCTGACGACCCTGACGATTGGAATAGCGGACGCTCCTGCCGGGATGAGGTAACTGCCGGTGAGCTAACGGCAGTTTCCCCCAGGTTGTATTGTTTTTTTCCTAATGGATAAGTTTATCAGCATTTGCATCAAATGCACCAGTAAAGGGCTACTAAATGTTTTTGCAGTATTTTGTTAAATCCTTGGAGCCGGGATAATACCGATCCAGATGTTTTTGCCACCAATTGCAGACCAGCCATAATGATGTACGATTAAAAAGGCACTGGCGCCATAGAATGAGGTTCTTCAGGAGCTAAGTTCATGAAACAATTATCGATCTTTTTTGTGTGGTTGTGCTGTGCAGTGGTCGCGCCGACTTCGTCCCATGCCTCCGATCCGCTGGAGAATCTGAAAAAATTCAGCGATTTTCAGCATATTGATGTAAAACGCCTGTTGGAAGGCGAGATCCTCAGTCAACGCGGACCCCTGATGATTTTTCCCAATGGCATTTCGGCTCAGATATGTTTTTTTGTGCCGCTATCGCCGGAGGAGGTGTTCAGGGCGCAACAGAGCTGGGATCCGACGCGCTGTTCTTCGTTGAAGATATATGCCTCGAGCGGACTGAGCAGTCCTTGCGTTCCCAAGGATTTCAAAAAACTTCATCTCGATCCCAGGGACCGTCCAGTCAGATGGCTGTTGGAGAAGACCTTGTCGATTGCTTCCGGCAAGTCTGAGCTAAACCTGAACAGTGGCGAAGCGCAAGAACTTGCCGCCTGCGCCGGCAAAAATTCCTCCCCCGATGCCATCGGCTCCTGCTGGGCCAGGTTGCTGTTTGCACGTGCCACCGCCTTCCAACTCAATGGGCTTGGCGGTGTCCTGCCTTACGAGACCAATGGAGAGTTTTTGTATCCCGCGGTGCAGCTACGTTCAATGCTGCAGGAACAGGGAAAAATCATCCAGGAATTCGCCCCGCTCTTGCAAAAAACCGGAATGTTGGGCAAAGGCTCAGAGGTTTCCTCCCTCCAGCCTTTGTACAACTGGAGTTTGTTCGATGCCAACCACCATGCTACCCTCAATCTCGGAGCGGCTTATAAACTGGCAGTCGGAGATCATTACCAAATTCTGGATTTTGATTACTATGCCAGCAGCACCTATTACGCCGCCGCCACCCTCTATGAGATCTGGCCGATCCATAGAGGCAAGAAAAACGGCTCCATAGTCTGGCGTGGTGATTTTCTCGCCGCACCCACGCTGAGGTACATGAAAGGCATCGAACGGATTGCATACGGCGTCATCATGATACAGGAAATCAAGAAAGAACTCCGCTGCTTCCTGGATGACGTGAAATCCACCAGGCCATGAGCCGGAACTTCAAGAACACAGGGGTGGCCATGAAGGCGGGCTTCATTAACATATTCATATTACCCATGCTGCTGACGGCAACGATGGCCGCGCCAGCCAGGTCCATTGCGGCCGAATCAATGGCCGTTGCTCATGAACTTGATCTTGAGTTGGGATATGCTGGGAGGGGGGTAACATATCAGTATGGGCAGAATGTCGGCTCTATCGACGAACTTGTCACTGACGTCAAATACGTCCTCTCGCCGCAAATCAATAATAACCTTTTGTTGCGGGTAGGAGCCGAGTGGGGTCGATTTGCCTTCGACACTTCCCGGACTGGAGCACTGCCGGACATCTTACAGCATGCCAGCGCGGTTGTGGGTTTTGACTACCAGGTGGCCGACCAATGGCTCATGCGCACGGAAATGCAGCCGGGCGTGTATGGCAGTTTAGATCAAATTGGCTGGCGAAACGTTGACGCGCCACTCTTTATGGGCGCAGTCTATCTAAAGGACGCCGACCTGCAATGGTTTTTCGGGCTGCGCGTTGATCTCCGGAGCGAATTACCCGTGCTCCCTGCGCTTGGGGTACGCTGGAAATACGCCGATGACTGGACATTGGACTTCCAATTACCCAAGCCTCGGCTGGAATATGACGTGAACGACAATCTTCAGGCATACCTGGGTGTGGGAGTCAAGTCGGGAACGTATGTGGTCGATAAACATTTTGGGGATATCCATGGCAGGCCGAACCTCAACAATGCCACGGTTGACTACACCGACGTGCGTCTGGGTCCCGGCATCGCCTGGAAAATCTTTCCCGCCCTGACTCTTGAAGCCGAAGGAGGTTACGTGATCTATCGAACCTGGGATTTTTTCGACCAGAATCTAAAACTGGACAGCCATCCGGCACCGTACTTTCTAATTGCCTGTCACGCCAGGTTCTGAATGCAGCCTCCACTTCCGGTTGATTCGCCTACAGGTGTTTTCCTTTGGGGACGATATGTTTGAGTTTGTTGGAGCCGTCATACAGGGTCTGTTTGATGATCCCCCGTTTCTCCTTGAGATCCTTCTTGGCATCGGCTTCATCCAGTAAAAATTCGGCTTCTCCGGCCAGTTTCTCTATTTCTTCCGCATCTACCTCTTTCTGATCAATCAGAGTTGTCATTTAGAACACCTCCTTTTCCATAATTACTATGTTATTCCACCACCCGGTAAAAGACAACTGTGGTATCTCGGGCGGTTCCAGGGTGCGATCACCCGTATCGTAATGAACTACCCTGTCGCGATGATGCCCTTGGTGAAGATGGCGACGTACTGGCTGATCAACTGCTCGTCCTGCACCGACGAATGATTGATCAGCGACTCGGTGGCCAGGGTGCTTAGGAAAAAGTAGTTAACCATGCCGGCAAGGGCCAGCGCGGCATTGACAGCCTCGATATCCTGTCGGAACTGCCCGTGTTGCATCCCTTCTTCGACCACCTCGGCAAGAATCCGGATCACATTGGCAATTGCGGGCGATACGATGGTGGCGAACCATGAGGTTGGATTGGTGAGCTCGCTGGTATAGAACCGCAGCAGATATGGGTTGTTGCGATGCCTAAGTATGGTCCAGCGCAGGTACCCCTCGATCACGTCCAATGGACAGGCACCTTGCCTGCGTATCTCCTCTATCTGGTCGAAGCTGGCGAACTGCTCCTGCAGTACCGAGCTGTATAACCCCTCCTTGCTGCCGAAATAATATGAGATCATGGAGATGCTCGCCCCGGCCTCCTGGGACAGCTCCCTGACGCTGACGCCATGCAAACCGCGCTCGGCAAACAGCCTTGTTCCCACCTCCATCAACCTGCTTCGGCAAGCCGCTTTTGTCATGTCTGATCCGATCCAATAGAATGTGGCGCCAAGATTAGCAAAGTCGCCCGCAAAATCCAATGCCGGAGATGGTTTTTGAAAAAGTTCTTGCAGGACAAACGGTGTATTGTTATGTTGTATTCAAACGAACGTTCGATATATTTGCCAGTGCTGCCCATGTAGAGCGGCCAACGGAAACTACAGTCCCGTGCGGTCAGTCGTGAGAAGTAATTCCGCATGCTAACCGTACGGGACACTTACAAACCCACCATAAAGGAGACAGCGGACAGATGTCAGAATTGCACAACAGGATCAGGAAAACCAATCTCCACTCAAGGATCAGGAAGGTAGAGGACGTCATCCCCCTATTCGAGAACGGGATGAATTTGGGATGGTCGGGCTTTACGCCTGCCGGTTATCCCAAGATGGTGCCCATCGCCCTTGCGGATCATGTGGAGAAGAACGGACTGCAGGGAAAGCTGCGATTCAACCTGTTCATCGGCGCCTCGGTCGGTTCAGAGACCGAGGACCGGTGGGCCGCCCTGGATATGATCGACCGTCGCTGGCCCTACCAGACCGGCAAGAATATCCAGGCCGGCATCAACGAGGGGCGCATTCGCATGGGGGACAGGCATCTTTCCATGTTTGCCCAGGACCTGGGTTATGGCTTCTACACCAAGGATAACGGTGGACGCCTTGACATCGCCATCATCGAGTGCTCCGCAATCACGGAGGACGGCGGGCTGATACTGACCGCTTCCTGCGGCGCAGTACCCGAGATCGTGCAGATTGCCGACAAGATCATCATTGAGATCAACACCTCCATACCCAGCTTCGAAGGGTTGCATGACATCATCGAGCCGATCAGCCCCCCGAACCGGCACCCGTATCTCATCAGCCGGGTGGATGACCGTGCCGGAGTCCCTTATGTGCGGATAGATACGGACCGGATCGTGGCCATCATCGAATCGGACCGCCCCGATAACGGCCGTTCCTTCAGCGAACAGGATGAGACCTCTGAGGCCATCGCCGACCACATCATTGATTTCTTCTCCCAAGAGGTAAAGATGGGGCGCCTCCCGAAGAACCTGCTGCCGCTCCAGTCAGGCGTAGGTTCCATCGCCAACGCGGTCATAGGCGGACTCGCGAAGGGTCCGTTCACCGGGTTGAAGGTTTGGACGGAGGTGCTGCAGGACACCATGCTGGACCTCTTCGACTCCGGGAAGCTCGATTTTGCCTCCACCGTCTCCCTTTCCTATTCGGTCGAAGGCTTCAAGCGCTTTTACGGCAACTGGGACAAGTATAGCAGCAAGGTTCTGATGCGTCCGCTCTCCATCGCCAACCACCCTGAACCGATCCGACGCCTAGGGTGCATCGCCATGAATACCCCGGTTGAATTCGACATCTATGCCCACGCCAACTCCACCCTTGTGGGGGGCACCAGGATGATAAACGGCATCGGCGGCTCCGGCGACTTCCTGCGCAACGCCTACCTTTCCATCATGCACACACCGTCGGCCAGACCGAGCAAGACCGATCCGACCGGCATCACCTGCGTGGTGCCGCATGTCCCACATGTGGACCATACAGAGCATGACCTTGACGTGCTGGTTACGGAGCAGGGGTTGGCAGACCTGCGCGGTCTCGACCCGAAGACCAGGGCGCAGCTCATCATTGATAACTGCGCTCACCCGGACTACAAGCCCTTGCTGCAGGAATACCTGGACATGGCGACAAAGGAGTGCTTGGCGCGCAAGGCGGGCCACGAGCCGCAGATGCTGGACCGGGTGTTCAAGATGCAAGTCAATCTTGCAAAGAACGGAACCATGAAGATCGACAACTGGGAGGCTTGACCGCCAGATAACAAAGATGAAGGCGCCAATGGCTTATCCGGCTCAGATGTCGAGGCATTATCCGGAGAAGCGCAAAGAGCGTTTAAAACAATGGTAAAGGCCCATACCGGCAACATGGACACCGGTATGGGTTCCACATTTTGAGGTGTGCATCGGCGCCATGCCCGGCGCGTGGGGCGCGATGCCCGACCAGTAAGTGGTCAACGAATCAACTCAGCCGTTTGACCCGCGGAATCGGTTGTCCACGGAAGAAACACGAGATTTTGGAGGAGTCCGCTCTCCTTGCAACAGTTATCCAAATATTGAAGAGGCGTCCCCCACATGAAACCCCAAGTCATTGCAACACGTGTATCCGATGAACTTCTGGATAGAATCGACAAGGTGGCTGCCCATTTGGGGCAGCCCCGCAAGGAAATCATCAAGAAGGCCCTCGAAGAGTGGCTGAAATGCAGTGTCGGCAATTGCTGACCTAAACCCGGAATCCCGCCCGGCACCGTATCTTCGCAGTGCCGGTTTTTCTCTTTTCCAGGGGCGATGAAATATCCGAAGATTACCACATCCCTCTCAATGACCCCCCCATAGCCGTCGCGGGCATCTGAATTCCCCTCCGCAAGATGAAGGACGCATCGTCACCTGCTGCCAAGCGGTTAAGCGTTTGCATTTGGAGTGACAACAGGGTGCTAAAGAATCCTTGGCAATCTCACAGCCGCCGGTCAGGGCCCGGCGTGCCGGAGCTTTCATCACTTTTAAAGAGATTGTCCTGGAGGAGGTGGATTATGGCGCAGCCAACGCGTTTTGATGACTTGTCGATTCAGTTTGACATATTAAAATAACTATTTTAAATTAATATTTCAAACGGCAATTTTAATATTGGTCGAGGTGCACATGACGAAAAAAGTCTCTGTCAAGACCCGTGAACGGCTTCTGGCCGGCGCAAGCGAGGTGTTCGTCGCTAAGGGGTACCGGGGTGCAACCGTTGCCGAGATCTGCGCCAGGGCCGGGACAAACATCTCGGCGGTAAATTACTACTTCAGCAGCAAGGAGGCCTTATACCGTGAGGCTTGGCTGCATGCATTTGCCGAGGCCGTCAAGGCCCATCCGCCTGATGGGGGCGTGGGGACCGACGCACCGGCCGAAGATCGGCTGCGAGGGCGGATTAAGGCGCTTCTGGCGCGTATTGCCGACGAAAACTGCAAGGATTTCGCCATTTCCCAGATGGAACTCACAAATCCCACCGGCCTTTTGGAGGATGTCATGAGGTCTGAGCTCAACCCCCTGCGTGAGAAGACACTGGCTTTGGTGCGGGAATTGCTGGGACCCCTTGCCTCCGATGTTCAGGTGCATTTTTGTGAAGTGAGCATCGTAAGCATGTGCATCAATCCAATACTGATGAAAAGGATCAGGCATGGAGACGGAAACAGCATGAAATGCCCTTCTCCCATCGACGACCTTGAGGCGTTTGCTGATCATGTGTTGAAATTTTCCTTGGCCGGGATGGCAGCTATTCGCGGGTCAGGCATAGAAACGGATTGGTCAAATGACAAAGATCTCGCGTAAAGTAATTGTCATCGTCATGGGTATCCTTCTGGTTCTTGCTGGTGCGGGGTTGCTGGTCAGGCACTTTTTCTTCGCCACGGCCAAGGTCACGTATGTCACCGCAAGCGCCGCCAGGATGGATATCGAGGAGAGCGTCCTGGCCAGTGGTATCCTGAAGGGCTTCAAGACTGTCGCGGTAGGCGCCCAGGTATCCGGGCAATTGAAGAAGCTGCATGTGGCCCTGGGGGACAAGGTCAAAAAGGGGCAATTGCTGGCAGAGATCGACTCTGTGACCCAGGTGAACGCCCTCAAGGACAGCGAGGCCCAGGTGGAAAATTTGCGGGCACAGAAACGCTCCAAGCAGGCGCTCTTGAAGGAGTATGAGCTGGCGTACCAGCGCCAGATACGGATGATGGCCGGGGATGCCGCCGCCCAGGCGGATCTGGAAAGCGCCCAGGCTTCGCTTGACGGTACGCGTAACGACATCGCCTCGCTGGATGCCCAGATAAAGAGCTCCATCATTGCCGTGGATACGGCGAAGGCCAACCTGGGGTACACCCAGATCAGCGCGCCCATAGATGGGTCCGTCATCTCTATCGATACGGATGAAGGGCAGACCGTGGTATCCACCCAGACGGCCACCACCATCATCACCCTGTCCACCCTGGATACCATTACCGTGAAGGCAAAGATATCGGAAGCGGACGTTGTACGTGTCAAACCCGGTCTGACGACCTACTTCACCCTGCTGGGCGATGCCGATACCCGTTATTACAGTAAATTGCGGGCTATAGAACCTGGCCCGGTCTCCAGTACCGGCACCGGCGGCACCAGCAGTAGCGGCAATAGTGGCAATAGCAGCAGTACCAGTTCGTCTGCGGTCTATTATTATGGTCTCTTCGAAGTCCCTAACCCGGACGACAGGCTGCGGGTTTCCATGACCGCACAGGTGACCATTGTGCTGAGCGAGGCGAAGCATGCCCTCAGCATCCCTTCTTCGGCCTTGGGCGATAGGCAGAAGGGTGGCCGTTACACAGTGCGGGTCCTAAGGAACAAAGTGCCTGAGGCCCGCACCATCCGTGTGGGCATCAACAACGGCGTTTACGCACAGGTGCTTGAGGGGTTGCAGGAGGGAGACAAGGTAGTGGTGGGAGATAGCGCCACCGTGCCGGAGACAACGACGACCGCCCGGCACCCAGGGTCGCCGCCGGGCGGGAGACATTGACCATGAGTCGGTCATTACTCGAACTCTCCCAGCTGGGGCGCAGTTTTTTTACCGGGGGGCAGGAAATCCCGGTGCTCAAGGGGATCAACCTGACTATTCAGGCTGGCGAGATGGTCGCCATAGTAGGTGCCTCGGGCTCGGGAAAATCCACCCTGATGAATATCTTAGGCTGCCTGGACCGTCCCAGCGAGGGAAGCTATCTGGTAAACGGCCAGGAAACCGGCGTTCTGTCCAGCGATGAGTTGGCCAAACTGCGCCGGGAATACTTCGGGTTCATCTTCCAGCGCTATCACCTGATGCCGCACCTGAGCGCGATCCAGAACACCGAGATACCGGCGGTCTATTCCAGTGTCAAAAAGGCCCAGCGCCGGGCCAGGGCCCGTGAATTGCTCTCCCGCCTCGGTCTCGAAGATCGCTGGGACTATCGCCCCAGCCAGCTCTCCGGCGGCCAACAGCAGCGGGTAAGTATCGCCCGGGCCCTCATGAATGGGGGCGATGTCATCCTGGCCGACGAGCCGACCGGCGCCCTGGACAGCAAGAGCGGCCAGGAGATGATGAACATTCTGCTCGAACTGCACGGCCTGGGCCACACCATCATCCTGGTCACTCACGACATGCAGGTGGCCAACAATGCCGAGCGCATCATCGAGATCAGCGACGGTGAGATCATCCGGGACCAGCCCAATCCGAACACGCCGGCGAAGGACAAGGGCGCATTGCCGGAAAAGACCCTTGTGGATGAGCCGGTCAACCCGCTTCAGGCCTATTGTGGGCGTTTCGCCGAGGCGTTCAGGATGGCCCTCATTGCCATGGCCTCCCACCGGATGCGGACCCTGTTGACCATGTTGGGTATCATCATAGGCATCACCTCGGTGGTCTCGGTCGTGGCGTTGGGGCAGGGGGCGCGCCAGAAGGTGATCAATGACATCAGCTCCATGGGCACCAACGTCATCGATATCTATCCAGGCAAAGACTGGGGAGATGAGGATGCCGGCAGCATCTACACCCTGGTCCCAGCCGATCTGGAGGCACTGAAGTCCCAGGTCTATGTAGACAGCGCCACCCCAGGCACCAGCGGCAGCCAACTCTTGCGCTACCGCAACATCAAGGCCAGTGCCTCCATCAGCGGTGTCGGCGAACAGTATTTCCGCGTGCACGGCTACGAGATGGCAGAGGGTTCGACATTCGATGCCGAGGATGTCAAACGACAGGCCCAGGTGGTGGTTATCGACCAGAACAGCAGCGAGAGGTTCTTCCCCAGGGAAGACCCCATCGGCAAGGTCCTCTTCCTCGGCGAACTTCCCTGCCGGGTCATCGGGGTGACCAAGGATAAGGACAGCCCATTTGGCAGCAACCAGAACCTGCAGGTTTGGATGCCCTACAGCGCCGTCATGAACCGGCTCCTGGGACAGACGTATTTCAACTCCATCACGGTTCGGGTGAGGGAAGGGGTAGCCAACCAGATCGCCGAGCAAAGCATCATCAAGCTGCTCAAACAGCGTCATGGCCTCAAGGACTTTTACACCAACAGCAGCGACAGCATTCTCAAAACCGTGGAGAAGACCACCGCCACACTCACCCTGATGATCTCGGCCATCGCCGTTATCTCCCTCATCGTGGGTGGGATCGGGGTCATGAACATCATGTTGGTCTCGGTCACGGAGCGCACCTATGAGATCGGCATCCGCATGGCGGTAGGCGCCCGGCAGAACGACATCCTGCAGCAATTTCTGATCGAATCGGTTTTGGTTTGCCTGATCGGCGGCTCCATCGGCATCCTGCTCTCCTACTGCGTGGGGTTGATCTTCCCCTTTTTCGTAAAAAGCTTTGCCATGAAATTTTCCATCATCTCCGTTGTTTCGGCATTTCTCTGTTCATCCCTGATCGGAGTCATGTTCGGCTTCCTGCCGGCGCGCAACGCCGCCCGGCTAGACCCGATCGAAGCGCTGGCACGGGAGTAATCATCATGACCGGGTACTTTGCACATCCCCACGGGCGGGCCTTTGCCCTGCTTCTCACAGCTATCCTGCTTACGGGCGGATGCAGCCTCCTGCCCCGCAGCGACTATGCCCAGCCCCAGGTTACCCTGCCTGGACAGTGGCAGGGAACGTTCACCACCGGGACGGCGGTGGCAAACCGGGAACAGTGGTGGAAGGAGTTCAATGATCCGCTGCTGGACGAGTTGATCGACCGGGCGCTCACGACCAACAATGACTTGGCCGCGGCCGCCATCAAGGTCCGCCGGGCCCAGCTCACATCCCGGCTGACCGATACCAACCTGACCCCTGTCGTGAGCGTGGATGCCAGCAGCAGCATAAGCCGGGACCTGAAGCACCATGCCGATACCCAGGTCCACAGCGTCACGGGGTCGCTGAGCTACGAGGTGGACCTGTGGGGCAGGCTTGCCGCTGCTCGGGATTCCAGCCGCTGGGAGGCCAAGGCCACGGAGGTGGACCGGCAGAGCACGGCCCTTACACTGATCGGCACCACGGCTGCGAATTACTGGCAGGTTGCCTACCTGAATCAGCTCATCGCCACCAGCGAGGCAAGTATTGCCTATGCGGAGAAGGCCCTGGCGCTGGTGGAGGTTAAGTACCGGGCCGGTGCTGTTTCCGGCATTGATCTGGTTCAGGCCCGGCAGGCCGAGGCAACTCAAAAGGCTGACCTGACCGAGTTGCTGCAACAGCGTGCGGTGGCGCGCAACGCCCTGGCGATCCTGTTCGACCAGGCTCCTGAAAACAGCGTGCCCGAACGCCAGCGACTGCCGGACGGCCCGCTTCCCGTGGTGGAGGCCGGCTTGCCGGCCAGACTGCTTAGCCGAAGACCGGATGTGCACGCCGCCGAACTGCGCCTGCGGGAATATCTGGCAAACGTCGATACCACCCGGGCCGGCTACTATCCCGTGTTTACCCTGACCGGAAGCCTCGGCAGCACCAGCACAAGCCTGTCGAGCGTGCTGCAGAACCCGGTCGCCGCCTTGGGCGCCGGTCTGACGCTGCCATTTTTGCAGTGGAACACCATGCAGTTGAACGTTAGGATTTCGGAGGCGGACTATCAGGTGGCGGTGGTCACGTTCCGCCAGACCCTGTACGCCGCCCTGGGCGACGTGGAGAACGCCCTTTCGGGCCACACCCAGTATGAGGCGGAGGGGAAGCAATTGGAGGAGGCACTGTCACTGGCCCGGCGGGCCGAAGATCTGGCGGAGATCCGGTACCGCGCGGGATATACCGCGCTGCAGGCCTGGCTTGATACGCAGCAGAGCCGGCGCAGCGCCGAAAAGAGCCTGGCGGCAAACCGCCTGAACCGTCTCAATAACCTGATGACGCTCTATCAGGCGCTGGGTGGGGAGATGGGGAATGCGTCGGAAATGCGATAAAATGTTTAAAACATCACGCCGTAGTCAATGATGGATAAAGGCGAAGTTCCCACCAAGGGCGGCATAGGCATCCATCATCCTGCCTATGCCTTTTTTCTCGTTTTCGGAAATTTCACGCATCCGCTCACCACCTTTTCCGAGGTAAGTAAGCGATGCCTTGCGCGCCTTGATCAAGGCCTGCATGGCGTCGTAGGACTGCTGATCGACCGGGGCATCGTAATACTCTGCAACCTTGGCTGAGGATTTCTCCATTTTGATGGCAATGGCCGGTATGGTAAAGGTTTTTCCATCAGCCTTTATTCGAAAACCGGTTATGTTTAGTGCCCGTTTACCCACGGACTGGATGCAGAACTTCGGCCAGACACTGCCGGAAATCTCCACCAGGTAGAGGTAAAGCCCATCGCTGAATCTGTCGTGGGGGGTTGATTCGTCGAGATAGCGCAGGGGGCCCTGGGACGTATCCGACTCTTTCCGAACGCCAGGGAGTTTTCGGGCGCGCGGTTCCGCTGCAAGCTGCTTGCGGAGTTCCTCGTATTCCGGCGAATCCTTTGGAACCTTGCTCAGTTGCAGGTGTGCCGTGGAGTAGTCCCCCTGTTTCATCGCATCGCGTACAGTCTGAGTTACCGGTTTGGCGGCGGCCTTGGTGAGGATGTTCGTCTTTTCGGCCTCCGAGACGATGACGGTTTTCTCCTTGACGGTTTTAGGGGCCGAAGATCTTGTTCCGAAATAAATATTTAGGAAGTAAAGCGGGATGGGTGTCAGGACCACGATGGCGAGCAGGATGATGGTGTAGCGGGTTTCCTCAGGCAACGGTCTTTTGAACATTCCCGATTCCTTGTTGCAGCAGGTGATCGTACATATTTTAACCGTTTATACGCTTAATGAGAAAAAATATCCAGAGGATTCAGAGAGATGTTTTAGCTGGTGCCTGGTCCCGAGCGGGACACTGTTACTCATTTTGATTGCACTTTTGCTATTAAAGGTATTCAGCGATGCCTCGCAACGCCTCAAGGGCGCCCAGGGATAACGATAGGTGGGGGGCGTCGATCTCTGCTTCCCGTGGGTTGATGCGGATTACCGTGGTATGGGGGCGGGCGCCGAGGCGCTCCGAGGCGTGGCGGATGGTGGGGAGAGCCCGCCCGGCTCCGAGTTCAATCACGACGGTGCGCCGGCCGCGGAGATCCGCACAAAACCGGCTGAAGCGGAGTTCCTGTTCCGAGGTACGCTCGGAAAGCCATGTATAATCGCCGAACATGAGGATATTGGGGCGGCTTACGGACCGGCAGGAGATGCAGCGGGGAATGGCGCGGGCCCGCATGGTCTCCAGGTTGACGGGGATATCTTCCTGATTGGCCCAGATGCGCCGGCTGCACGGAGTCGTACACTGCAGCCAGTGGATAGAACCGTGCACCTCAAGAATGCGCTCCTCCGGGTAGCCGGCCTTCTGGAACTGGCCGTCCACGTTGGAGGTGACCACGAAAAAGCCGGCCCTGTCCTGCTTTATCCATCGCTGAAGGATGTGAAAACCTTCGTGTGGGATCGTGGCGCGATACAGATTGGTGCGGTGCCCGTAAAATCCCCAGCCGAAGGCCGGATCGCGTTCAAAGTGTTCCGGGTTGGCGGCTTCCTCGAAGGAGATACCCAGCCGGGCATAGGGGGGGTAGCTGTTCCAGAAACCCTCGGTGCCGCGGAAGTCGGGCAGGCCGGAGTCAACCCCCATACCTGCGCCGGCAGTGATGATTATTACCTCGGCCTCCCTGATCGCTTGCGCTATCCGCTTAAACATGGCCGGCCAAGTCAGAAGAGCAGGTGCACGAAGAGGCCGCTCCTTAGCTTAGGTTCGAACCAGGTAGATTTCGGGGGCATGATCCGGTCCTGGTCGGCCAGTTCGATCAGTTCGCGGATCGAGGTGGGATGGAGAGAGAAGGCCACGGCATATTCATCCGTATCCACCAGCTTTACCAGTTCCTCGTTCCCCCTGATACCGCCTACGAAATGGATGCGTTTGTCGGTGCGGGGGTCGCGGATGCCCAGGACCGGATCGAGCAGAAAGTTCTGGAGGATCGACACGTCCAGGCGGCCGACCGTGTCCGATTCATCGACAACCGTATGGCGGGCATTAAGCTGATACCAGCGGCCATCCAGGTACATGCCGAACTCGTGCCGCTCGCACGGTACAACCGGAACAGGGGAGGGGATGAGTGTAAAGGCCTCCTCCACACGGGACATGAACTCTGCCGGGTCCAGGCCGTTCAGATCCTTTATGGCCCGGTTGTAGGGCATGATGTTGAGTTGGGTTTCCGGGAAGATGACGGTCAGAAAGACATTGTACTCCTCCTGGCCGGTGTGGCCAGTATTCTTCTCCCGGCGCAGCTCGCGAACCCTTCCGGCAGCGGCACTGCGATGGTGGCCGTCAGCCACGTACAGCCGGGAAACGGCTGCGAACAGGGCGGTAAGCCGGTTGATCAACCCCCCGTTGGAGACGATCCAGAGGGTGTGGCTGACGCCGTCGTCGGTGGTGAAGTCGTATTCAGGCGGGCCAGCCGCGATCCCCGAGATGATAGCCTCGATCTCGGCGCTGGAGCGGGAGAGATAGAATACCGGTTCGTCGTTGGCATCCAGGTAATCGATATGCTTGACCCGGTCATCCTCCTTGTCGGCCCTGGTAAGTTCGTGCTTCTTGATCACTCCTGACTGATAGTCGTCCACGCTGGTGCAGACCACCAGCCCTGTCTGGGTGATCTCCCCTATGCGCTGGCGATAGACGTAGAAACATTCGCTCTCATCCTGGATCAGAGTGCCGCGGCGAATGAATTCGTCCAGGTTTTTTCTTCCCTGTACGTAGACCTTTTTGTCGTGGGGGTCGATTGCGGCATCGAGGTCGATCTCGGGTCGGGAGACGTGCAGAAAGCTGTCTGGGTTACCGGCCGCCATCCGGCTGGCCTCTTCGACGTTCATCACGTCATAGGGGAGTGCCGCCACCTTGCCGGCCAGTTCCTTGGGGGGGCGCAGCGCCCGGAATGGTTTGATAAATGCCATCGTAACCTCGTATCGTAGACTTATTAAAAAATAACCGGAAAAACATGCAGCAGAAACAAAGGGGCACGGTTCCTCAGAAAAAAGCGAAAGAGATTTTTCTGTAAAACCATCATAGAGAAACTTCGTTATTGCTTGCCTTATTCCGGTTTTCTCTGTGCCTTTGCATCGTTGTGGCAGAATAGCCGTTTTTGGATTACTGAAAATACCTGCGTGCGCCGATAAAGCGCTTTTCGAAGTAGTTCTCGCCAACGCCGGATAGCTTGATGTCCTCGCCTCGGCGGGGGGCATGCACGAACCTGCCGTTTCCTACGTAAATGCCGACGTGGTTGATGCTGTCGGCCGATGATCCGAAAAAGACCAGATCCCCGTCCCGCAGGTCATCCTTCAGGACCGAGTCGCCGGCTTTGTACTGGTCACGGGAGGTCCGTGGGATGCTGAGGCCGCACAGGTTGTAAACCGCCCGCACAAAGCCGCTGCAATCCATGCCGTCCACCACATTCTCCCCTCCCCATCGGTAGGGGATGCCCACGAAGCGTTCGGCGGTACGGGCGGCTATGGCGCCCATATCCCCGGCTTCGCGCGCAGGCCTCTGCCTGGCGTTCTTCCCGATTTCACCGGTCGGCCCGGTTCCAGCTTTGCCCTTGTCTTTTGGCTGCGTGGGGCTCTCGGCAGGACTGAGGGGGGTAATCTCTTCCTGATGCGGTTTCTGCCAACCAGGTTCCCGGGGACGGGCAAAGACGATTTCGTGCGGAGAAGCGATATAGAAGCCGTCTATCAACCGGTCCGCCACCAGCCTCTGGGCTGCAGCCCTGGCCTTGTCCCTGGTTGCGAAATCGCCGAAGCGCACGGCGTAAATGCCGTTGTCCTTGCGGAAGTAAAAGGCCTCTATGCCTTTCTTCTGAAGGGCGTAGGTGAAGCGCTCCGCATTCTTCACGTCGGAGAAGGCCCCCATCTGGATGGCGAAGCCCAGGCGGTTAAGTCCCGGTGATGAGGCAGCGCGCCCTTCTGCCCCGATAAGGATCAGGATAGCGAGCAGGCTTGCTGTGATGGCTGGTTTGCAGGTAGAGAACATGGCTCTGATGCGGTCTTTGTTATGAGGTGAAAGGTTTTAACAAGTCAGTGACCTGTGTGTTTGATCCATTTTCCTGACTAACCGCACAGGACACTAGTATCCATAATTGGTCGTTGTGAGTAAAGAACTTTTTACAAAACTGCTCAACGTCCTTAGGCCCCAGGGACGCGGCAGTGGGAGGAGCAAAGGAGCCGGCCGGCGGCGGCAGAAATATAAGTAAAAAATAATTGCTATAAATTTTCTTAAGGAATATAATGAACAAAATGTTAAAATCTGTGCTCCATGGACCCTTGCTCTGAACTGGGGGGAAACATCATGACGACATATTCGGTAGACACAGGCGGGACGTCTGGAACCGATGCAAGCACGGTTGCCGGTCTTCTGACCGGGGGAGCCGAAACGTCCGTTTCAGCGACAGCCAGCAGTACGGTTGCCCAAGGGGTGAATGCCCCCTCTGTTGATCCGGTGGCGAAGGCCCCCTCGGTTGACACTGTTACCTTGCAGGGCAAGGTCCAGAATGCCGTGAAGATTAGCCCCAACCAAGGGAATGTAACGGCCGGCGGCAGGATCGGGGCGGTGTTGTTTGTCTACAACAGTAAAGGACAACTGCGCGTCAGGTTCATGGACAGCAAAAACTCCCTGGTTTACCAGACTCCTCCGGTGCTTTTGGCGCGCACGGCTGACCTCATGATGCGCCCATCCTCCTCGGTAAGTGCAACTGTATAAGCTTGACCTTCAGTTCCCTGGAAGAGTCGTAGATAAAAATGAAGCCGTTCTCCGGTTGTTTCCGGAGAACGGCTTTTTAGCCTGCCTTACTGTTACTACTCGACGTCGCTCGTCTGGCGGCGCACCCCCATCAGGTATGCCACAACGAAATCCTCCAGGGCCCCATCCAGCACCGCGTCCGGATTGCCGGACTCAACACCGGTCCTCAGGTCTTTCACCATCTTGTAGGGATGCAGCACATAGGAGCGGATCTGGCTTCCCCAGCCGATCTCTTTCTTTTCAGCAGCCATCTCGGAGGCCTTGGCGCTCCGTTCCTCCGCCTCCCGCTCATACAGCTTGGCCCGCAGTACCTTCATGGCGGTTGCCCGGTTGAGGATTTGGCTCCGCTCGCTCTGGCAGGCCACCACGATGCCTGTGGCCAGGTGGGTGATGCGTACGGCCGAATCGGTGGTGTTTACATGCTGGCCGCCGGCGCCGCTGGAACGGTACGTATCCACCCGGAGGTCGGAGTCGGCGATCCTGATGCTAATCTCCTCTTCCTCGATCTCTGGAAAGGCGTATACCGAGGCAAAGGATGTATGGCGGCGGGACTGGCTGTCAAAAGGTGAGATGCGTACCAGGCGGTGGATGCCCGTCTCTGCCTTGAGATGGCCGAAGGCATATTCGCCGCTGACGCTGAAGGTAACCGATTTTATGCCCGCCTCGTCCCCGGCCTGGTAGTCGGTGATGGCGGTCTTCCATCCCTTCTTTTCGCAGTAGCGCAGGTACATGCGCAGCAGCATGTCGGCCCAGTCCTGGGATTCAGTGCCGCCGGCCCCGGGATTTATGGAGAGGAAGCACGAGTTGCGGTCATGGCTTCCGGAGAGCATGCGCTGGAACTCGGCAGCCTCAATGCCTTCCTTGATGCGGCGGTTCATCTCGGCCACCTCGGCAAGGGTCGCCTCGTCCTGGGCTTCCTCCCCCAGCTCTATCATCACCCGCACGTCCTCCAACTGCCTGACGAGCGTATCCCAGCTATGGAGAAGCTTTTCCAGTGCGGTACGCCTGCGCAGAACCTCCTGGGATTTTTCAACCGCATCCCAGAAACCTGGCTCGGCAATCTGTGCCTCGATTTCCTGGAGCAATTCACGTTTGGCGTCTACGTCAAAGAGACCCCCGAAGTTTTGTGATACGTTCTTCAAAATCCTGCACGCTGGCTACTTCTTCACGAAACATGTTTTAGTACTCCTTAAAGGTAGTTTCCACGTATGGAACCATCTACATCCGATTATTGTACAGGTTTTCCAACTCCAGCGCAGCATAGGGCTTAAAGGGGAGGAAGCCGGGATTCAACCGATCCCCCCTCCAAGCCTCTCCCCGCTGGGTTGGGATGTCGCAATTTCAACTGTACCTTCTTCATTCAGAGGGAGATGAGTGCCACGTTGCGTCTCCGACAAGCTCTCTCCCCTGAATAGGGCAAAAATGCCCACCCCAATTGTCAGGATAACACAAATCCAGGCCGGCAAATCGCCAATCTTAAGGTACAGGGAGTCCCCGCTACCCGGCTTGATCTCACCGGCGCGAAAATCGTCCTGGAAGATGTTGCTCATGTCGCGGATATGGCCGTTCTGGTCGATGATTGCGGTTATGCCGGTGTTGGCGGCCCGGACCAACGGCGTACGGGTCTCCACGGCGCGGAACACCACCATGGAAAAGTGCTGAAAGGGGGCCGACGAACGGCCGTACCAAGCGTCGTTGGTGATATTCACCAAAATGCGGGCGCCGTTGCGCACGTTTTCACGGGCCAACTCCGGGAATATTCCTTCGTAACAGACCAGAAGGCCCACCCGGGTCCCGCCTACATCAAGCGGAACGGCGTGTTCGCCGGGAGAGAATTCGCCGATCCCCTCCACCAGCTTGTTTACAAAGGGTAGTAAACGATTGAGCGGTACGTATTCGCCAAATGGAACCAGGTGTCTTTTATCCCCCCTGGCGACGGTTTCACCGCTGGGGGCAACGACAAAAGCGCTGTTGAGAAGGGTGCTGGCGTTGTTACGCAGTTCGTGGGCCGGGCTGCCGAAAAGAATGTAGGCCTTGGTCTCACGTGCCAGGGCGCGCACCCGTTCCGCCTGTCGGGCTTGGTCCTGGAAGAAGAACGGCACTGCGCTCTCCGGCCAGACCACCAGGTCAATGCCTCCGCGGGCGGCCTCGCGGGTGAGCCGCTCGTAGATCGCCATGGTCTGTTCCTGATAGCCCGGACTCCACTTGACGTCCTGGTCGATATTCCCCTGGATCAGGGCCACCCTGAGCGGCTGGCCAGGATCCTGGTCCCCTCCGTTCAGACGGCTAAAACCATAGAAGAGTGTGGCGGTGAACATCACCAGGAGCAAGAGGGCGCTTTTGGCGGGATAGGGTACCCCGGCCCCGGAAACCGCCCTCAACACCCGGTACAGAACCACGTTGGTCAGCACGATCAGCAGCGTTATGCCGTAGACGCCTGTCAGGTCCGCAATCTGGATCAAGGGGAGGATACGGTACTGGGAGTGCCCAAGCATGGCCCATGGAAACCCCGTGAGCAGGAAGGATCGAAAAAAATCCAGCGCCACCCAGGCCACCGGCAGGGTGAAGACCTGCTTGATCCCGGCCGATTCCCCATGACGTGCCAGAAGAGTCGCCAAGCCGTAAAACAGGGCCAGCCAGGCCGCCACAGCGAGATAAAGCGGGATGCTGACCGCCCATGGGAGATGGCCGTAGCGGGTGATGGCAATATTGATCCAGTAGAGGATGATGGCGTAGGCGGTCAGGCCGCAGGTAAAGCCAAGACGGAACGCCTGACGCAGGGAGACCCGTTCCAGGGAGATAAGAAGCGGTATCAGGGCGATCCAGGCCAGCAGGGAGAGTCCGGCAGTGGGAAAGGAGAGCGCTATCAGGGCGCCCGAGACCATGGCCAGAAGCCCCCGCCGGTCGAAAAACGCCGTCAGATTGGTACGCGCTGTCGAAAGGATCACTCGTGACTCTGCTCTTTACCGGTGGCCAGGCGGGCGATATGGACCTGCTTTACCTTGCGCTCATCGGCATCCAGGATGGACAGGTGCAGGCCGGAACCGTCCATGGTGTCGCCGATGGCGGGAATCTTGCCGGTCAGGTGAAAGATCAGGCCGCCGACGGTGTCGAACTTGTCACGCTCGATCTCCACGCCGAAATGGTCTTCAAGGTCTTCCACGGGCAAACGGGCATCGGCGGTGATCGAGTCGTCGTCGTTGATCGTGAAGAGTTCCTCCTCCCTGTCGTATTCGTCCTGGATGTCGCCTACGATCTGTTCGATCAGGTCCTCGATGGTGATCAGCCCAGAGGTGCCTCCGTATTCGTCGATGACGATAGCCAGATGAACTCGTTTACGCTTGAACTCCTGGAGCAGCTGCTCAAGGTTCTTTGTCTCGGGGATGAAGTAGGGCGCGCGCGCAAAGGTGCGCACCTGAAGTTTTTCCTTGCCGTCCCCCCAGAATTTGAGAAGATCCTTGGCGTAGAGCAGGCCTACGATATTGTCCATGGTGTTCTCGTAGACCGGGATGCGGGAGTGGCCGCAGGCGATAATGGTTTCCAGAAGTTCGGGAATAGTGGCTTCCACGGAGACGCAGGCCATGTCGGTACGGGGCACCATGATCTCTCGCACCACCGTTGTTCGTAGTGAGAAGATGGAGCGTATCATTTCGCTCTCCTCCTCGTTGACCAACCCCTCTTCCTCGCTGGCTTCGATAAAGTCGTGAAGCTCCTCTTCAGTGGTTTTTTTGCGCCCGGTCACGAACCGGCTCATCAGTTCGAGCAAACCGGACTTTTTACTGCCGCCTTCTTCCAATTTTCCTACCTCCTCTTATGATCCTAGAAATTTGAATAAAAACAAAACGATCAGGGTAATTATCGCTCCGAGACACGAACCCATCACCACCTCGCCCATGGTATGGATACGCATGAACAGTCGGGAGTGGCTGACCATCAGCGCCAAGGCGATGGAAAGAAGTGAGATGAGTGGGTCTCGGGAGTTGATCGATGTCGCCGTGGCGATGGAAAAGGCGATTGCTGCATGGCCGCTTGGGGCTCCGCCGTGCAATGGTCTCCCTATGCCGGTCATGCTCTTGAGCATGATCACGGTGATCGTGACGAGCAGGATTGAGACTATCGTGCCAATATCCGAAGGTGTGCCCAACATTGCAAGAATCTCCCCATAGAGCGGAAGGATATATTTGGCCAGGATCAGGTAGCCCATGATGGCGGCCCCGCAGGCAGCTACCAGCACCGCTCCGGCCGCAGTATCCTTTGCTATCCTGGCCAAATGATGGTAACCGGGCGAAACGAGATCCACCACCGCCTCCACCGCCGTGTTGAGCAGTTCGGCAAAGAGCACAAACAGGATCGAGAGCGCCAGCATGGCAAACTCCAGGGGGTTCACCCTCAGGAAAAGCGCCAGCAAAAGCACCACCGCAGCGGCGATGAAGTGGTTGCGCATGTGTCGTTCGGTGCGGACCGCGTGGATGATGCCCTCGATGGCGCAGTTGACCGAGTCGATGAAACGCTCCGGTTTTATGGGTTCAGTAACCCTTCCCTCTTCAGAAGACCGAATAACTCCCTCTCCTTCTTTTCCATCCGCAGAGCCTCGGCCGCGCCACTTCGTTCATGGTCATAGCCGCACAGGTGCAGAATACCATGCAACAGCAGAAAACTGAGGCGTTCAAAGGTTGCCATGCCACCTTCCTCGGCTTCCCGGGCAGCGGTGTCGGCCGAAATAACCACATCCCCCAATGCATTGGGCGCGATACCGGCGCATTCTCCTTCCTGGAGCGGAAAGGAGATGACATTGGTGGGACGGTCCCGTGCCAGATATTCCCGGTTGATGCCGCGGATAGTCCGGTCGCCTACGATGGAGACGGACAGCTCGGTCTCCTCATGACATGCCAAGACGCTTAAGATCCTCTCCGCCACCTTTCTTAGCCGTAGCGCCGAGATCCGGTGGCGCCTCTGGCGGTTGCTCAACTGTATAAGCACTTGTTGTATCTCCGTTTCCCGGCTTGCCATGATCGCCGGAGATGGCCTTATGTTCTGCCTTTTTCTGCCCGTTGCCGCCCTTGTGGACCGGTTCTGGGTAATCGATCCGGTGGTGGAATATGCCGTTCAGGATGCGGTTGAAACATCGTGCGATCTCATGGAGGTTCTTGAGGGTAAGTTCGCATTCCTCAAGCTGGCCGTCGATGAAAATATTGTTGATGATCTTTTGCACCATCCCCTGGATGCGATCAGGGGTCGGATTGACCAGGGTTCTGGACGCCGCCTCGACGCAATCAGCCAGCATGACGATGCCGGCCTCCCGTGTTTGTGGTTTGGGGCCGGGATAGCGGAAGTCCTTCTCCTCCACCGTCTGGCCGCTTGCCTGGGCCTGGGTTTTGGCGCGGTCGTAGAAGAATTTGATCAGCCCGGTGCCATGATGCTGGCGGATGATGTCGATGATCGGCTGTCCCAGGCGCCTCTCCCTGGCCATCTCGGCCCCTTCCTTGATATGGGATATCAGGATCAGTGCGCTCATGCTGGGTGTCAGTTTGTCGTGGCGATTGTCCTCGCTTCCCAGGTTTTCGATGAAATAGAGGGGTTTGGATATCTTGCCGATGTCGTGGTAATAGGCGGCAACACGCGCCAGGAGCGGATTGGCGTTGATGGACTCGGCCGCTGACTCCACCAGGTTGCCCACCACCACGCTATGGTGATAGGTTCCCGGAGCACGTACCATCAGGTCACGCAGCATGGGCGAGTTGAGGTTCGCAAGCTCCAGGAGCTTGATGTCGGTGGTGTAGTGGAACACCGTCTCGATGAGGGGGATGAAGCCGGACACGAGGCCGGAACTCAACACGCCGCTCACAAGGGCGAAAAAGATCACGTAGATCGTTTGAAAGGAGAACAGCGTGGCACTTGAGGTCTGAAAAGCCAGCGCCATGGCAAGGTTGACGACCGACACCTTCAGGCCTGCGGTGTAGATGGTGCTGCGGTCAGAACAATGGCGCACGCCGTGAGCACCGACGATACTCCCCAGCATGGCGTAGATCACGACCGTCATGTTGCTGTCGAACATGATCCCCAGGAGGGGCGCCAGGATGGCGCAGTAAACCAGGGCTACCTCGGAATTGATGAAGATGCGCACGATCATTGAGCCCGCGGCAAAGGGAAACAGGTAGAAGAAGGAGTTGGTGTCGATGTCCGGAAAGACCGGACCGATGTTGTGAACGATCAGGAGCGCTATCTTGAAGAACAGGAAGCTGCCGGTTATCAGCAGCGAGATGATCAGGATGTCCTTGTTGGTCGGGTTGAACTTGCGGATGTTCTTCAAGGCGAAACGGTACGGGAAATAGAACAGCACCAGGATCAGGGCGAAGATGCCGACAGCCGAGGACAGGCGGTTGCCGCTACGGTTCTCCTGAAAGATCGTTTGCAGCTTGCGGGCCTGTTCGGCGCTGATCCGCTCGCCGATCCTGACGATCATCTCACCCTTCTGAACCTTGAATAGAACCGGCCTGACCGCCTCCATGGCCGTCTTGGCCCGGGCCTCCGACGCTTCACGGTTGTAGAAGAGGTTAGGCAAGAGGATGCGGGCGATCACCCCAGCGATCCTGTCTCCGGCGGCACTGTCGTTCAGGCCTGAAAACTGCCAGCCGGCAACCATTCTTCGGGCTTCCCTTATCTCGATGAAATCGGTGGCGTCGCCCCCTTCCTCGACCACCCGGCCATTGTCGTTGATAAGTTCGATCCCTCGCCGGAAATCGGTCTGGAACGCCTTGCCGTCAAGGACGATCCGGCGCCGGTACAAGTCGTTCAGCATGCGGTTCGCATCCGCCAGAAAGACACTGTCCGCGGCGATGTGGGTGAAGGCGCGGATATCCGCCTCGCTCAGTTCCGTGTCCAAGAGGGGGGCGAGCAGGACACGCCACTCGTCCGTATCCTTCCGGCTTTTGGCTGCATGTTCCTTGCGAACCGCTGCCGCGACCTGTTCGAGCTTGCTGCTGATATAGGAGGGGACGCGGTCGCTCAGGTTATAGACGACCGGTGCGTTGTTGGCGGTTTCCTTTCGGCGCTGCTCGGTCAGAGCCCGGTCTTCGACCAGGTAATCCCCTGGGGCGCGAATATCGGAGGTGGCGATATCTCCTGGTTTGAATTCCGCCGAGCGAAAAGGGCGGCCGGGGAGCAGGATGAGTGTCAGCAGGAATGCGGTCGTGATGAGCAGGATAAACCTGTTGCGGCGGGCTGTACGGGGGTTGGAAAACCACTTAACCATCAGGTCGAGGATGTTTGACCCCAGCTTGGTCAGATATGTCAGTGTGTTTTGGCCCTGATTTTTGACAGGTTGCTCAGGCATAGGGTGTCTATGATCCGGCAAGGTTGCCGCCATGCGGTCCATGCAATATAAGTATTTGAATTAAAATTTAAATATACTCTGCATGAAACGCACTGTCAATAATGCTCTTATGGCAGAAAAATCTGACCGATGTTCATACCTCGCAGATATCTGCGGCTGTTATCTCCACGTCCGGCCATCCCTCGTAGATCCACTCCTCGATGCGTTCCAGTACCTGCCGGGCAATGACCTTGTCCGGGCTGACCGTTACGAACGCCAGCACCGCCGCGCCGGGCGCGTCCTGGCGGTCAACCTCGGCACAGGCAGTGTTGAAGCGGTTGCGGCAGCGCCCCAGGATGCTCTTAACTATGCCGCGCTTCTCCTTGAGGGAGCGGGCGGGCAGATCCAGGTGGAGTTCGAGGCAATAGATGAACATGATCAATCCTCGGTTAAAATTACTCCGCACCTCGGACAGCGTCGCAGCTTGCACCACGACAAATAAAAAGCCTGGGCCAGGGCTGTCTCGCAGTTGGGGCAGCGGAAAACGGTTCGGGCGGCGAAGATGACCACCAGCAGGCAGGCGAATTTCAGCAGATTGGCTTGGATGCTATTTTGCCCACTTGCCGGAGCGGTCAGCCGAAAAACGATAATGAGGGCAACCATGCTTGCCAGAAGACCTAAGTACAGTTTTTTTCTCTTTTTATATTTGCGCTGTATTTCGTCCATTGCCGCCTATCTTTACCCACCTACTCCATGGTGCGGGTAATCTCTCCGGTCTCTTCATCAATCTTGATGACGAGACGCTTGCCGTCGCTGGATTTCAATTTTTCAGATTGTTTGCGTTTCTGTTCTTCCTGTTCCCGTTTCTCCCGCGCTTCTTTGGACGCTGCCCAACGTCTTTTGAGTGAATCTTTCGCATCAAGATCCTCATCAAATATGGCTTTGCACTTCTTGCGGTATTTTTCAGGGACGTTTTCCAGCTTGTCGGTGATGACTATGGCCCCGCTTTTGTCTTTGTACTTAAAAAACGTAGCCCTCGCATCAACCGATACCAACAGTAACATCCCGATAAGCAAGCCGGTTATCCTCATAACAATCCCTCCCTTAAAACCCGACTCTCAGGCCGAGAACCACGCTGTGGTTGAGATAATCCATTTTAAAGGCCGATCCATTGACTTCGCTGAATCTAGGGCGGGTGCTGCTGAAAAAACGGTAACCAAGGTCCAGATTCAGCCGGTTAGTCAACGCATAATCGATTCCAACGCCCAACTGGAAGGCAAAGACCACTGCCGCGGAGCTGCTGCTCAGGGGGCCTCCGGTCACAGCCAGGTTCGAGGTTCCTATGCGGGCGGCGCCGAGGCCGGCGCCCGCATACGGAGACCAAGACCTGTTCACCTCGTGGGAGACGCCGTAGAAGTTGATCAGCACGCTGTCCGCCGTAAGGTTGCCGCTTGCCGGAGCGACCCCATCCGCAAACCTGGCTTGATCGAGCCGGTTGGTGCGGTGGCTGTATTCAAGCTCGATGCGCCCCTCGCCATAAGGGTTGCCCGGCTCGAAGTCCCACCCGACCACGGCGCTCCCCAGCAGGCCTGGGTTGAACCTGAGGTCGAATTCCCCCTGGCTGTCGTCGCATGTGGCGGTCATCAGGGCGTTGCCGCCAAGGAATACACCGGCATAGGGACCAGCGTGCGCGGCTAAGGCCTGGCTTCCGAGCAAAAGCGGCAGGCAGAGGGCCAGTATCATCCGGCTGATCTTTTTCATGTCATTCTTTCCTGGCATAAGTCAATAGTCATACAGCAATCTGGCTTTCACTTCCCGTTACCTTCCGCTCCTTGAGCTAAGGTACATTGATCGTAACGGTTGCCTGCGGCAGGTTGCCCAAGGTGGCGGTCAGGGATGTCGTGCCGCTGCCTACCCCTATGACTTGGCCTGGCTGGTGTTGGCTGTCGGCCAGGATAGCGATGTTTGCATCGCCTGTCGCCCAGGTCGTATCCGCGGTCACATCCTGGGTGAAACCACCGGCGTAGGTGGCCGTAGCGGTGAAGATGGTCTGTTGGCCGGACGTCAGGCTCTGCGTACCGCTGGGGGAGACGGCGATGCTCTGGAGGGTCCGGGCCGTGACCGTAACGGGAATAGGGATCCTTAAGGTCAGGCCGCCAAAGGTTACGTTGATGGTGGTTGAGCCTGCGGCGAGCCCGCTGATCTGCACTCCGGTCGGTCCGACCGCGCCGACCGTGGCGACTGTCGATGCATTGGAGGTCCAGGTCGCATTGGCCGTCACATCCTGGCTAGTACCATCACTGAAGTAGGCGGTCGCGGTAAGGCGGCCGCTGGTCCCAGCCGTCAGGTTCAGACTGGCCTGGGGAACTGAAATTGAACTGATCGCCGGACTAGTGACCGACAGCGTGGTTGAGGCAGTCTGGGAGGGGGATTTGGCAGTTATGGTGGTGGTGCCCGCCGCCGCGGCATTGACCAGCAGCCGGTTGCCTTTTGGGCCGGTCAACGTGGCGCGGTTTGGGGTCGTGCTTGCGACCGACCAGTTCAACATCCCCGTGATATCCCGTGAGGTGCCGTTGCTGAAAGTGCCGGTGACAGTGATAGGAGCTGAAGTGCCGTTGACGACGCTCAGGCTGGTCGGGAGGCTGAAGCTGACGAGGTTGCCGCCGGTCACGATGAGGATAGTCGTACCAGTGATACCATTCAGGCTGGCGGTGATGTTGGTGGTGCCCTGGATGGCGGCCTGGGTAACCCCAGTGCTGTCGGGGGGCGGAGCAACGTTGGGGTTGGAAGAGGTCCAGGTAACCTGGCTTGTGATGTCAGGGGTCGTTCCGTCCGAATAGGTGCCGGTTGCCGTAAAGGTCACCGTGGACAGGCTCAGGACCGAGAGATTGGGTTTCGTGGCCGTGGTAATGGGAGTCGTTACAGCTATGGATTCCAGCACCGGTGCCGTGACGGTGAGGGCCGTAGAGCCGCTGATCGCGCCCAATGTGGCGGTGATGGTCGCGGTGCCGATTGCGTTGGCTGTTACCTGTCCCTTGCTGTCGCCGGCGGTGTTGACGACACTCGCGACTGTGTCGTTGCTGGTGGTCCAGCCGGAGTCAAAGGTGATGTCCTGGACGGTTGAATCAGAGAAGGTGCCTTTTGCATATAACTGTTCGCTCTGTCCTACGGCGAGACTTGTGGCGGCAGTGGAGACATTCAGGAAGCTGAGAGTAGCCGAGCTTACCGTCAGGTTGAAGCTGCCAGACACGCCCCCGGGGAAGGTTGCAGTCAGGACGGCGCCGCCGGGAGCCACACCCGACACCCGTGGATTCGTCGGGCTTGCGAACGAGGCTACGTTTGTGGCTTTGCTGGTCCAGGTCACCTGATCGCTGATGTCGCGGGAGAACAGTCCCGAATAATTGCCGGTAGCAGTGAGCTTGACGGAGGTGCCTTGGGCGATGGTAGAGTAAGCTGCTGTGATCGTGATGGAGGTTAGGGGGGTGAAGGTGTTCGGCCGGGATGCGGTTCCGCTCCATCCGCAGCCGGATAGCAGCACTGCCATAACAAAACCTGACCAGATCAGGTTGCGCATATACTTCCCTCCAGGAAAAGGCTGCGAACGTTATGTCACATGAAATTAAAGTCCAGCCTGCCGAATCAGGGCGGTACGGCGGAGAAGTGAGATGCGAGTGCGCGGCAAGCACCTAAATCCGGCCCTTACTCTTCTACATCACCAAGCAGCTGATTTCAACGTAATTTCACAATGTTAAAAAAATTAACACTACAGGTCGTTCATGGAAACAAGCTGTTTTTGCAAGATAAAAGACGCCAGAATCACCTTCTGGCGCCCGCCTTTGCGTCATACCTGCATTTTAAAACCTGAAGTCGCGCAAATTGTTCCTTATTGGCCCCACGGCGGAGCCTCGGGGCTTGAAGGGAAGGTTATGGAGGGGGGAGTGACAGGCTACAATTTAATAACCTGCGTCACTGTTCCCTGCTTAGCGACCTTCATCGCCGCTTCAGGGCCGGAAACCGGCGAATACCTGCACTCGCCGCTTGCGGGGTCGTACAGCACCTCCACGCTCTGCCCGGTCTCCGGATCCTCGAACCTCTCGCCGGTGCATTGCCAGTCACCGGTGGCCGGGTAGCCGATCTGCCGGCAGCGCCAGCGTTCGCACAACAGGGCCACCATCAGGATCGCCCCCCACACTGTCGTATCCCATCCAGGTTTTTGGACCCCCTTCAACAGCAGTACCCCACCCGCTGCCAGAAGTCCGCAGGCGAACATCAGCAAAATCCGTTGCAGCACGCTTCTCATTGCTGTTTTTCCTGGACTACGGCCGTGCCATAAGCAACGATCCCTATCCTGGCATTGCTTATCTCGGAGCAGTCGAAGCGCCTTATCACTATGGTGTTTGCATGCAGGGTGGCGGCATTTTTCAACATCCGGTCCACCGTGTGGAGGTAGACCTCCTTAAGGAAATGGACGTACCCGGTGATCCCGCCTTCCACCGGCGAGAGCAGGTCTGCCGTGATGTTGCCGCCCAATCCGCTGCTGCGCGCTGCAATTCCGAACATCTGCCTTTTGCTATCTGTGACCTTGTAACAGGGAATGTTTTTCTTGGTGGTGACCAGCATGGATTCCTCCTTTTTGTGCGGCGCTTCACTTTTTTGCGAATTGCCTACAAAAACACACGGATTCAGAGGTGGTCTTCTGTTCGTGCTTTCTCGCTGACCCATACCAAAATATATTATAGGACAAAATCAGCTTTCGGCAATGGAGACCGGGTCATGTAAATGAACAATGGAGGAGTGGGGATTGTTGTTGCCGCGCTGCCGCCCGGCAGAGAAAAAAATGTCGTGACCGTAGCTCTGGGTTGAAGTGTTGCTAGCCTGCCATGACAAAACCGATGAGGGCAGTGACCGCAACAACCAGCCACGACGGGATTTTCCAGAGGGCAAGGAGACCAAAGGCGACCAGGCCGAGGATGAAATCCTGCGGGGAGAGGATGGCGCCGGTCAGAACCGGGTTGTAGAAGGCGCCCAGCAATAATCCCACAACAGCCGCATTAATCCCCATCGACGCACATCGCACGGTAGGTTTCCTGCGCAGCTTCTCCCAGTAAGGAAGAATACCGAGGAGGAGCAGAAATGACGGCAGGAA
>Ga0316217_10000434_pt1 | contig 59947 bp, 54 predicted proteins | sample 1anoAmetaG_FD_203633 | JGI IMG/M metagenome (GOLD analysis project Ga0316217, IMG submission 203633) | Freshwater microbial communities from Trout Bog Lake, Wisconsin, USA - 1anoA | ecosystem: Environmental > Aquatic > Freshwater > Lake > Hypolimnion/Profundal zone | place: USA: Wisconsin... | reverse complement strand
CCAGAAACACCAGGAATTGGGAACCCATAGAAACGGTTTACCTGAATCCTGAACCGAAGGTCGAGGTCAGACTTCTTGACGCTGCATAATTTCAACTGAGGCGACAACTACCTTGACACCCGCCGAATTAGAGGGCGGGGTTGGACTCACTGGCACCATGTCTTTAACCCCCGACAGCTAATGGTTGCAGGACTTATTCGGAAACGATTGACAGCGGTTCTAACACCTTCCTTTACTCAATCACTGAACTCAAACAGTCGACTTTCTCCTTGGTCGAATGCGGATGGTGGCGGTGGCGCAGTGAAACAAACTTTTGCGAACCAAGCTTTGAATTCGCTTTTTAATTACGGATGTAGAGGCTCAGAGTACGCAGCAAGTCTTCTATTGCAAAATTATAAGGGCTTTCCTGTCCCAAGCCATTTAACACACACGGTAAAGGCTGTCCCCGCTGATCAAATCAACGAAGAAGTAGATATATTCATCACTGATCCCCCGTATGGCGATGCAGTTAAATATGAGGAAATTCTTGACTTTTTTATTGCTTGGCTTCGAAAGAACCCACCGCCTGAATTTGCTGAATGGGTCTGGGACAGCAGGCGCTCTCTTGCAATAAAGGGGGAAGATGAAGATTTCCGCCGTGGCATGGTTGCCGCCTACAAACGGATGACTGAATGCATGCCAGATAACGGCATTCAGGTTATTATGTTCACTCACCAATCAGAATCAATCTGGGCCGATATGGCCAACATCGTATGGGCCTCTGGCTTACAGGTTACAGCTGCTTGGTATGTCGTCACAGAAACTGACAGTGCCTTACGCGAGGGTAGCTACGTTAAGGGTACGGTTTTGTTAGTTCTGCGAAAGCGCTTGGGTACGCATAAGACCACACGCGATGATCTTGCCTGGGAAATTCAAGAAGAGGTAGGAGCGCAAGTAGATGCCCTTACCGGCCTCAATCAAGAGGCCAAAGGGCTATATCGAGACGAAAACGTCTTCGAAGATGCCGATATCCAGATGGCCGGATACGCTGCTGCACTTCGTGTACTTACCCGCTATGCCATAATTGACGGTCGTGACATGACTGCTGAGGCGATTCGCCCACGTATAAAAGGAGAGACAACCTTTGTAGACGGTTTGATCATTTTCGCTGTTGATACTGCCAACCAATGCCTAGTTCCTCAGGGACTTCCTAAGACACACTGGGACAAGCTATCAGGCGCAGAACGCTTCTACCTCAAAATGCTTGATCTTGAGGCAAGAGGAACAAAAACTTTGGACAACTACCAAAACTTTGCGAAGGCATTTAAAGTCCGAGATTTTCGCGCAATGATGGGGGATCAACGAGCTAACCATGCTCGGTTAAAGAATGCTGTCGAATTTGGTCGATCTGAAATGGGCGAAGGTTCAGAATTGTATCAATCCGTATTGCGAGCAGTAGTTTATGCGATTATGGAGTTGGTAAATGATATTGATGGTAATGAAGTCCTTGCACATTTGATGCTCAACATTCCCAATTATTATGGTGACATGACTCAGCGTGAGTTGGCAGCTGAACTATCCGATTATTTGGCGAAACGACTCGATGCCTTACATTCAGACGAAGCTAGCGCAGCAAGAGTTTTACGCGAATTGATGAAGAACCAGCGATTAGGTTAGTGAATGAGGGATCTTATATGTCCGACATCAACAGATTTTCCTCCCGTCGGCAGCGCCTTGACCACGCCTTTCTCAGCGACCGGCTGAAGGGTGCTCAGTCCTACAAGCGTATCGCTGGCTATTTTCGTAGCTCAATTTTTGAATTGGTCGGAGAAGAAATCGCAGCTATTCCGATAGTACAAATTGTCTGCAACAGCGAGTTGGACGCAGCTGACGTGGTGATGTCGAAGCATGCCCGTGAGACGGCTTTGAAGGAGCGCTGGAACGAAGCTCCATCTGAGGTTGAAGCGCTTTTACATCGAGATCGTTACCGCAGGTTGTTCGAATTGTTAAGTAGCGGAACCGTTGAGATTAGGGTTGTACCAAAGGACAGAGTCTTCATCCATGGCAAAGCTGGTGTTATCGAAGCGGCTGATGGCAGCAAGACCTGTTTTATGGGGTCAATCAACGAGACGAAAAGTGCATTCGCACATAATTATGAGATCTTGTGGGAAGATAAATCACCTGACGGCGTTGAGTGGGTTGAAGAGGAGTTTGATGCGCTCTGGCAAGATGCTTACCCATTGCCGGACGCAATTATCGAAGAGATCAAGCGCGTTGCAGATAGGGTTGAAATTCGTTTTGAAGACGTAAAACCTGAGGAGCTTCCGGCATCGGCACTTGCGGAAAGTCCTATCTACCGAGGTGGTGAACAGCTTCAACCTTGGCAGCGTTCATTTGTAACCATTTTCTTACAGCACCGGGAAACATACGGATGCGCCCGTCTACTTCTTGCTGACGAAGTTGGAGTCGGTAAGACGCTTTCGTTAGCTGCAAGTGCCATGGTTTCTGCTCTCCTGGGAGATGGTGCGGTTCTGATCCTTTGCCCTTCTACCCTCACAATCCAATGGCAAGTGGAATTGATGGATAAGCTCGGTATCCCGAGTGCGGTTTGGTCCTCCAATAAAAAATTTTGGATAGATCCAAAGGGTCATGTCATTAAAACCCGGGGGCCAGAAGATATTGCTCGCTGCCCTTTTCGAATTGCTATCGTATCGACAGGCTTGATATTTCATGATTCAGATGAACGTCAGTACCTACTTGAGCGCAAGTACGGAACTGTGATCCTCGATGAAGCTCACAAAGCACGTCGCAGGGGCGGACTGGGGCCAAGAAAAGAAGAACCGAATAATTTGCTCGACTTCATGCTCCAAATAGGCCATAGAACCCGTAACCTCCTCCTGGGGACAGCCACCCCGATTCAAACCGAAGTCCAAGAGTTGTGGGAGCTATTAAGAATTCTGAATGCTGGATCGAATTTTGTACTTGGACGCGAGTTGTCTGGAGGATGGTGGCTCGATTTTAAAAAGTCGCTGCCGATCATTAAAGGCGACGAAATTCCTACAGATGAACGGGACGCCTGGGAATGGATAAGAAATCCTCTCCCACCTGCAAATGAAGATGCATTATTTGCGACGCTAAGGCTGCAGCTTGGGCTACCGGATCAGACGTTCTTTACTGATCGTGGGTTCGGGTCGTTAGGGTTTCTGGAACAACAGGCCATCGGCCAGGCTCTTGACCCCTCATTTCTCCGTGAGCAAAATCCGGTTGTGAGACATACTATTTTACGTCGCCGCCAGACGCTTGAAGATGCGGGTTTGTTAGAAAGGATTGGGACCGACATCCACCCTGCACCTGACGCCCCGTCAACAGCGTACGCAGGGGTTGGATTTAGCGGACTTGGTTTGCGAACTAACTTGCCATTTGACTTGGCATACAGGGCTGCAGAAAAATTCACCGAGGCTCTGCAAAAACGTACCAAAGCAGCAGGCTTCATGAAAACCCTTCTTTTACAGCGCATCTGCTCAAGCTTTGCGTCTGGATTGTCAACAGCCACGCGAATGCTGCAGAAGGAAATAATAGAAGATGAAGAACAATCAAACCTTATAGCCGACGAATTAAGTATGCTGACCCCTGATGAAGCCTCTCACCTTCAAACGATTATAGACGAGCTATCCAGACCAGAAGCAAGAGACCCAAAATTGGCTGCTGTACGTTTTTTCCTGACCGAGCACCGAACAGAAGGTAAAACTTGGCTTGAACATGGTTGCATTATCTTTAGCCAGTATTATGATACCTCGTATTCAATGGCAGCAGAGCTAGCAAAGGTCCTGCCTGGTGAACCGGTTGGTGTATATGCGGGTAGTGGCAAGAGTGGTATTTTCCGAGGCGATGATTTTGCTTCAGTAGAACGGGAGGAGATTAAATCTGCTGTCAAATCACGCGACATCAGGCTCATTGTCGCCACTGATGCGGCTTGTGAAGGCCTGAACTTGCAAACCCTTGGAACTCTCATAAATGTAGACTTGCCTTGGAATCCAGCTCGCCTGGAGCAAAGATTGGGGCGGATCAAGCGTTTTGGCCAAGCCCGTAGAACAGTTGACATGCTAAACCTAGTATATAGTGAGACTCAAGACGAAAAGGTCTATCATGTATTATCTCAGCGCATGAAAGACCGCTATGATATATTTGGTGGGTTGCCTGACACGATCGAAGACGAATGGATTGATAGTGTGGAGCAGCTAGAGCAAAAAATGGATGAGTATATCCATTTGCGTCAAAAGGCGCGTGATATCTTTGAAATGAGGTATCAAGAAACTATTGACCCAGATAAGGATCGTTGGGAACTATGTTCGAGGGTGTTAAGCAGGCGGGATGTTGTCGATAGGCTGTCAGTGCCTTGGTAGAGAAATTTATCTGTGAGGTAGCCATGTTGGCAAATAGAAGCCTGGATTTAATACGACTAAAGCCATAAAACACCTGAATAATGTAGTCCCAATAGCGACACATACAGACAATTATCATTCATTGGTATTGGAGAAGGTACAACATGGACATAAATAAAGAAAGCAGTGCGAACGAAGAAATAGAAGGTCTTGATAAGGATGAAGATGCCTCTTGGGGTAATTATCCAATAGATACTCTTTTAATAAGAAATGAAAACCGAACAGTTCACGATATTTTGCGAAGAATAGAGAAGGGGTCCTTCATAATGGACCCTGAATTCCAGCGTGAATTCATTTGGCCAGAAGATAAACAAAGCAAGCTTATTGAGTCAGTCTTGATGCGCATTCCTCTTCCGGTTTTTTATCTTGCAGAGGATGAAGATGGGAAGATGATAGTAGTAGATGGATTACAGAGACTATCAACCTTTCAACGTTTTGTTAACAATGAATTGCAGTTGAAGTTGCCAGATCAATCAGAGCTACATAAAAAACGATTCAAAGATCTTTCACCGAAACTACAAAATCGTCTCGAAGATTGTAATTTAATTCTCTATGTAATAGACGCTAAAATTCCAGAGAGAGCGAGATTGGATATATTTGATCGGGTGAATAGTGGAGTACCACTTACTCGTCAACAAATGCGTAATTCACTTTACACTGGACCAGCAACTCGTTTTCTGAAAATTGAGGCTACTACTAATATTTTCTTGAAAGTGACCGGTAGGAGCCTAAAATCATCGACGATGAGGGATCGAGAATTCATAAATCGGTTTTGCTCATTCCAACTACTTCCTATCAGTGCATACAGAGGAGATATGGATGACTTCTTGGCTTTGGGACTTAAAAAAATGAATTCCCTGAAACAGGAGGAATTGGAAAAGCTATCAGCTCAATTCAGAACAACGCTTGTGAACAATTTTAAAGTTTTTGATGCGCATGCATTCAGGAAGCATACAAAAAACCAACCTAATCGCAGTGTGATTAACGCATCTCTGTGGGATGTAATGACAACAGGGCTTTCACGTTACCAGGAAAGCATAGTCGAAGCTAAGGCCGGTGAACTAAAAAATTATTTTTATACATTAATGTACGACGACACCTTCATTAGATCAATTACTTATGGAACTAACGATGTCCAGAGAGTAAAAGCACGCTTTGAGTATACAGAAATGATGTTGCAGGAGGTGTTTCATGCTCAAGCGACTTGATCTTAATAAATTTAAGTGCTTTGACAGATTGAAACTTCCTATCGCCCCACTAACTCTGCTATCTGGCTCAAATGCGTCAGGTAAATCCTCTATTCTTCAGTCACTTGTATTACTAAATCAAACAATGCGCGAAAACGAATGGTCTGAGCGACTTATGCTGAATGGTAAGTCTCTTAGTCTGGGTACAGTCACCGACGTGGTAGATAAAGTCAATGGCAGGCAATTTTTTGAAATCGGACTATTGTACAATGATGATTATTTCGATTGGGGTTTTGAGGGCGAACGCTCTGATATGTCTATGTCAGTTAAGCAGTTTTCTCTAAATGGTCAGGGGTATGAAGATACCTTTGCGTTAAGATACCTCATCCCATCCGAGGCTGTAGATTTTGGATCGGATTTTATCCATTGTATGGAAAGAATGACTTACATTACAGCAGAGAGAGTCGGCCCGCGCGAGGTTTATGCACTTAATGACTGTCATAATGCCACCGTTGTCGGTACCGCTGGTGAAAATGCTGTAAGCGTTCTGCACTCAGGAAGAGATGAAAATGTAATAGACGATCTTGTAATTAAAGGGATTCCTCCTACACGTTTGCGTCAGGTTGAAGAGAGAATGCGGACTTTTTTCCCTGGCTGCGGTTTAATAGTTCAACAAATTCCAAATGTTAACGCGGTTACTTTGGGGATAAGGACTTCTCCAGATACGGACTTCCACCGACCGATCAATGTAGGTTTTGGTCTAACTCAAGTCTTCCCTATTGTTGTGGCTGCTTTGTCCGCAGACAAAGGAGATATTATACTTGTTGAGAACCCTGAGGTTCATTTACATCCCGCAGGACAGGCACATATGGGGCAATTCCTGGCTGATGTTTCACGGGCTGGTATTCAGGTAATTTTGGAAACCCATAGTGACCACGTTCTTAATGGCATCCGTAGGTCCGTCAGGGCTAAGCGGGTCACTCCGGAACATGTTGCTATACACTTCTTCCGCCCAAGATCTTCAGAGGCTGCCCAGGTCATTAGCCCAATCATAGACACTTCTGGAAACCTAGACACGTGGCCTGAAGGTTTTTTTGATCAATTCGATAAAGATACAAATTATTTCGCTGGCTGGGGAGAGTAGCGTGGAACTCCTCTTTAATGACCTTTCAGTAGAGGGACAGTTCCCTAATCCCCCGGCATTTCATACAGCTATTAGTCGTGTTATGTTGATTCGAGAAATGGCGCGGCGGTATGGTCGGGAAGTTGCCTGTCACAGGAACGTTTGCCAATCACGTGTCTGTAACGATTCGAGTCTGCAGGAAGTAATTGGTAGTTTCGACAAAAATGAGCAGCGAGCACTCATGCAGTGGTTAACCCGTTTCGGCCCTTTCCTGGAGGAATTGCGCACACACGGTCCTGATGATTATCTTGAATGCAATAGTAGAGTTGTTACTGACACCGCTATTGGTGAAGCTGCTTTTTGCCGATTTCACGGAGTGGACCGTCGGTTGATAAGTTTGTCCCCCTCTTCCTGGAATTTTACACCTCTAAATGTAGTCTGGTCCATAAGTGATGGCACAACACCGTCTATTGATGTTGAAAATTACTGGGACATGGATGAACTCGAAGCCGCTCTTCGGTCCGCTCCTGCAAATATCACTTCATGGGAACAATTAGAAGAGGCGTGCAAGCTTCGTTTTGTAAATCTATTTTTTTCTGATGATTGCTTTAGCGCTCTTCGTGGTCTTCCATTTGCCGACGGTGCTGTCTATCAGCTTTTAACGCGTTTTGACATATTAAACCGATTCAAGAGCTGTTTTGATGAAAAAGGACAACGAACTGCTGAAGGTCAAAGGATTTATCAAGATCATTTTACTGGTGACAATGCGTGGTTTTCAGATTCTTCTGATAAAGAGAAACACGAATTTGAAAAAGTCCTTACCTTTTCCCACCCAGAAGTTATGGGGCAAACTTTATTTTGTACTTGGCACGGCAAAATCAAATACCTACAAATTCGAATCCACTTCTCCTGGCCAGTACGAGCTGAAAACCCATTGTATGTGGTTTTTGTTGGCCAAAAACTTACCAAACAATAGTCCCAGAAGTTAAACATTGCAGGCGCTCAGGGGGGGATGACGGATGCCAAGCCTGAAATTTGATGAGACCGACCGGCAGAAGGTTATTTCAGAAATTGAGTCACATTTTGGCGTGAGGTTATCCCCTGTAGGGACTAAACGAAAATACCTCAAAGATCAAAACAACCGTGCATTCTGGATATTCGGCGGGTATGAGGATTGGCACGGGATATCAGCAGAGATGATGGCAGTTGAAGAGAAGCATAATACAGGGGGTGTACTCGTCATCGCTAAAAGGGCACGCATCAAAATAGATATTTATGTTGGGCCATTAACCCCATTAATCAAAAACAAAACTAAACTCTCACATACGAAATTCGGGGAGTACCAGTTCAATATACATGTCCGAGGAAATACTCTCTCTCTAAAAGAGATCAGTGATTTCCATCTTTCTCGGTTAGGCTCTACTGAGTACTCAGCAGAGAACAGATCCTTTGACAAGGATGTGGAGAAGGCTGGGAACATCATAAGGAAACTATCACCTGAGGCTAAAGAAAGGCTACTTGCTGAACTTGTAACGCGAAGCTGTAATAAAGATAATCACTCATGAACACGCAACTGATTAGAAAATGTTGAGCTCACTGCCTATCTTTAATGGCAAGTAACTGCTACTTTGGGGGGGTGACAAGGCAGACGGCTGCATCTGGGACGGCTCGTTTCTGCTGTCTCATGCCTTGCGACATATTCTGTCCATCTGCCGTGATAGTCTGACTTGGGCGGAATTAGCGACGTTATGGCGGAGGGGGCATGAAGGGAAAACCCAAGGGAGCCGATGAGGTCTATTGTATTGTGGACGGCAGGAAGTCCGATGCTTTGATTCATGAGACCTGGATGGAAGGGGTTGAAGAGAGTGAAGAGTACCGTATGACATCGTACAAGGTTGCTGTCGGATGTGGAATAAGCAAGGAGACTGCTAGCAATCTGTATCTTATGCCTGGCGACAAAGAATACATCACTCCTAAGGTAAAGTGAGGGAACGTATGTCCACTGAAAATGCGTGTAGGCCGTTGCAAAACAGAGTAACCCCGAAAGGCGATATCGTTGTCTCCGCCAGTAGAGGAACCATGATGGGTAATCGTGGTATTCTTCACAATGGCAATAAGGAAGTAGTCAGAGCATACAAAGACAAGGCATGGAAAATATGCCTCATTGACTTCAAAGGCATTAAGCGTGAAATCATGGCAGAAGGGTCGTACACAGAACTTTTCTTTTTAGACGAGGCCACTGCCTTTTCGGCTGGTCACCGCCCATGCAATGATTGCCAAAAAGAGCGGGTCAAGGAGTTCAAGGAAATATGGCTAAAAGCTAATGCTGGCAAGTACAACCTGGCTAACACGAATTTAACAGAAATCGACAAGGTGCTTCACTCCGAGAGGATGGGACACTGTAAGGTCACTTTCCCATCAGAGATCCAAGACCTACCTGACAGAGTTTTTGTCGAAATAAAAGGCAAGTTCTACCTCAAGCTTCATAACCGACTGCTCGAATGGTCGCATTCTGGGTACTCTTCACCGATAGGTTTACCTCATGTATCAGAATTCAAGGTGCTTACCCCTAAATCAATAGTGCGTTGTTTTGCTTTTAAAAATGGTCTTGTGCCGGAAGTGCACCCTTCAGCTCTGGCCTTAGTATGAACATTGTAGATGCTGAAACTGGTGTAACGGCTTAGGCACTTTGTAAAATCCATTGGCTACATAAGATCATATTTTTTGGTATAAAAGAGTTGTAGTTAGTGCACTTACACAAAAATAGTATTTATGCCTGTGTGAAAGAGGTGTCCTCATGGAAGCGGTAAAGAAATGGTCGACCATTGCAATAATTGCTCGCGAGAAATATTTATGTGAAATATTTTCTGGGACTTCAAGCAAGGTATTTAATTCATTACGATGGCCTGAATTTGATGTCGGTGACCAAGTGATCAACATTAAAACCAACAGCCGTGGCATCGTAAATAACGTGTATTGTACGGATGCTGGTGTTCAAGTAATCAATCCACATGGTAGGGATTTATCAATGGAGCCATGGTGGTGGCATATTGTAGAGTGGGAAGGCGGTCAAGTAGATCATACTGTCTTGGGGAGCGATCTCAAGGCGTGTAGCTAATGAACCTGATGTATCTGATTGATATTGATTGTTTTGTCGTTTAAATGTTATCATTACTGGTAATCGTAGTTATGTTACTGTCAATATCGAGAACACAACATACTAGGCATACCACGGAGTATGCCAATTGAAATGATTACATCGTAACCAGAACTAGATATAACGCTTATTTCATTACATTATTAATTATTGATTTTGGTCCAGTCAATGCGTTGCTATCGCAATGCGAACCATATCATTAAATACTATATTTATATTACAGGTACATTAGGTACACAGCTACATTTTATTATGTAAGTACTGATTTTATCCCAAAGTACAATTCGTATATGGAATTTAAAGTTTGTTATCAAGAGGCTCTGTGTGCTGCAGAGCCTTTTCTATTAGCGCCAGTAGGAGGAGTTCTCTAGGTACAATCAAGTTGAATTTTTTCATATATGGATATTATGTGGCGACTGTTTGGCCTAAACACCTAAAGTGAAACTGAATTTTGATTTTTTATATATACAGAACTCGGTAATTCAAAAAGGGAAAATTAAGAAAAATTCCGAGGCCAAAATGAAAATATAAAGTTAGCGCCTTGAGAGTTGTCGTACGGTTGGAAGCAAAGAGCCCGGATCGCCGACCCCATGCCGTTTCATTTTCCCCATACCAGTACCAAATCTCTGCCTTCCCACATGTTAGGTCGCGAGGGTGTTTAATATCCTAATTGCCGTACGTTTGGTCTGGTCGTTCATAAGAAGTAAAAGCTGCATAGCCTGTTCTTCAAGTGGGCAATTGTCAACAAGGTGCTGGAAGTCGAGAAGGTCTTTCATCTCTACCTGTAAGCTCCTTGCGATAGCCTCAAGACTATCGAGGGAGGGCGCAGACTTTCCACCTTCGATCCGACTAATCTGTTTTGGATCAACACCCACCTTTTCAGCAAGCCTCTCCTGAGACAACCCTCGTAACTTCCTGACTTCCCTGACTCTCATTCCAAGCAATTCTTTGGTGGTCTGCATATACTCCTCCTAAATTAATCGAGTGAGTATCAGCAGAAACCTCTCTTAATGTAACCCCTTGTAATGACCTCATACTAACAATTAGTGGACATAACAGGGGCAGTATGGTACACAAAGTGTAGCATTATGGTGAGTTTGAGGACATTTAGTGTGTTACTGTAGGTATGGCGGGGGCGATTGTGGTTTTAATGCAGGGTAAGGCTTCTATAGGAAAGAAGGAGTTATTATGGGCCATGTGTTGCTGTTTTTCGTTGGGATATTTGGTGTCGCCGGTGGGGTTATAGCTTTCGCGATATTCCTTAAATTGTTGAAGAAGTGAATGACTTAAAAACTCGTCGGAGTAATAATGAGAAAAACTCTCTGTTGTTTTGTTTTAGCCTGCGTTTTTCCTACTTCCGCCTTTGCTGACTGGATTCAATATTGTGGCGGAGATGGGGGATGGCTCCCACACTATTATGATGATTCAACTATTAGTAATGAAAATGGTATTGTTATGGTTAATATAAAGCACGCTTCATATCTGGCCTCATTTTCTAGTGTGATGCAATTTAACTGTAAAAGTAAAAAAATTACTTCAATAGATGAAATTATGTATGAAAACAGTGGCCACGTATCTTTGCCAAGAACAGGTGTTCAATATACTATCAAGGACAGTACACCAGAGGCATACCTTCAAAGTATGATATGTAAAGAAATTGGTATCAAAATAGTGCCTAACCCAAATGACACTAGCCATTTAGCTGATAAGCCATCGAATGTAGCTGCGGACCTGAGTGTTTCCAAAAAGAAGCCCAAGCTTTCAAAGAGGCTTCGTGAAGCAATTGAAAGGAGAAAGGAAGCTGAGAAGGATGATACTGATGATATCGTAAAATTGAAGGAAAGAGCTAACGGCGGACATGCCGCTGCCCAAGTCAAGTTGGGGGCCTATTATGCAGACAATAAAGATTACAAGAATGCAATCATTTGGTATAGGAAGGCGGCAAACAATGGCAATTCAAGTGGAATGTACAATGTTGCCGCATTGTATGATAGAGGAATTGGGGTAAATCAAAACAGCAAGGCAGCATTCGATTATTACAAGAAAGCTGCAGATATAGGAAATTTGAATGCAATGACGAGACTTGGTGAAATATATTATCAAGGTGTAGGCGGTGTTAGTGTTGATAAACAAATGGCTATTAGATATTGGCAGCGTGCGTCAGATGATAATTTTATTCCTGCAATGTCCAGAATGTGCCAGTATGCTCCTGGATACATGATTGAAGGGCAATTGAGAATGTACTGCTCTGGAGAATAGCGTGTCACAGGCCTTAATATATAGAAAAACCACGTTCACTATTTAGGGAAACGACCAAGTAGTTTGACAATTAACCAGCAGTTAAAAGAGACGCAAACGCCTATTAAAGGTGCTTGCGTCTTTTTTTGTCTGCACAACCCGCATAGGAGGTATAACCATGTGTAAAGTCTATGATGTAATCAACAGCAGGATCATGGAACTACTGGAAACCGGAACCGTCCCATGGAGGAAGACCTGGAACGCTACCAGTAACCACCCCAGGAACCTCATCAGCAAAAAAAAGTACAGGGGGATCAACGTTTTCATGCTGGCATGTATGCCGTACAGTTCTCAGTACTGGCTGACCTTCAAGCAGTGCCAAGACAAGGGTGGTCATGTCAGGAAAGGAGAGAAGTCAACCCCTGTGATCTTCTGGAAATGGATAGACAAGAAGGATGCTGGCAGTGAAGATGCTGACGCAATGGTGGTGAATGGCAAGATACCTATGCTACGTTACTATTCGGTCTTCAACCTAGAGCAAGTAGAAGGTATAGAGCCACCACCGGCAACAGAGGCCATCAAAAACCCATTCACTCCGATAGAACGTGCCGAGCAGATCATTGCAGGGATGCCGTTACCCCCAGAGATAAAATACGGTGGCAACTCAGCATCATACTCACCTACCTGGGATGTGGTCAAGATGCCCCCAAGGGAAACCTTTGAATCTCCTGAGGAAATGTACAGCACTCTTTACCATGAACTATCGCATGCCACAGGACATCAGAAGCGGATAGGGCGGAAGGGTATCACCGAGCCGTCGTTCTTTGGATCGCACCTCTACAGTAAGGAGGAACTGGTAGCAGAGATGTCAGCAGCTTTCCTTTGTGGTCATTCCTGTATTGAGAGGACCATCGAGAACAGTGCTGCATATATCCAGGGGTGGCTCAAGGCTCTCAAGAATGACAAGACTCTCCTTATCCAAGCTGGAGGAGCCGCGCAAAAAGCAGCAGACTTTATTCTCAACAGGAAGGGAGGTGAAGAGGAAACAACCGACGACACCGCAGCAGTAGACACCGCAGCATAACACCCCCACAGCAATCCTCAGCAGTAACGATACCTTCCAGCAGTAACCCGCCCAAAGCATCAGCCCTAAATTCTCATTAACGTATCAACTAAACATCATCACCCAAGCTCCAAATCCGCTCTACAAGCCACTTTCTCGTCTCAATGCAGGCTAACCCCTTGATCCACTAAGTAAGGAGTATCGCAATGGCTCTATTTAGATGCCGCTCTTGCCATGCCGTCTATGCCGACTACTACCCGCCAGATGACACCTGTATCAAATGCCATACCGGACATATTCGCATCACCCAAGAGCCAGACCTCCAAGAGTCTGGCTTTTCTATTTCCAAGGAGGAAGACCAATGACCATGACACCGATCATCCCAGAACTGAAGCTCCACACTCACCAGGAACAAGGCGGCATCCACCTCAGCAGCCTTATCATGAAGCACAACGGTAACAACTACCACATCCAAGCATCGACCAAGGACACCATCTATATATTCAGCCAGCCGATAGCCCTCTACGTCCTAACTGTAAATCATGAGCATGGAAAGATAGGACTCGCAGCGTACATGGCACCGGAGCCCTTTAGCATCAACAGCTTTTACTTGCATTCTCCCAAGCAGGTCATCAGCATCCTTGGTCCCAAATGGGAACAGCTGCCTGCCCTGGACATAACCCTCAAGCTGATCGACTACCTGATGTAACAACTCAAAGGAGACTTTGCCATGACAGTAGACGGATTGTTCGGACCCATCGAGATCGCAGCCCCTAAGCCGAGGAGTATAAAATTTAAGCAGATCAAAGCAGTATATGAAACCTTGACCGTGGCAGAGGGAGCAGGTGGCTATTTATCCCCCAAGATTCGGTACACCTCGCCAACTCAGATATTCGATACCTTTAACTTCCTTCAGCGCGAGACAAAGGAATATTTTCTTTGCCTTCACCTGGACGGCAAAAATCGGATACTAGCAGTGGACGTGTGCAGCATTGGCAGTTTGAATCAGAGTGTTGTACACCCGAGGGAGGTGTTCAAAACAGCCCTTTTGTCATCGGCAGCAGCCATCATCCTGTTGCACAACCATCCCAGTGGTGATCCTACTCCTAGCAGCGAGGACTTGGAGGTGACAAGGCGACTCAGGGAGGCAGGAGATCTTCTGGGTATCAAGGTACTAGATCATCTGGTGATCGGGGAAACATATTACTCGTTTGTAGAGAGAGGTGTCATATGACAACCTGTGAATTCTGCGGTAAGAGGTTAAAACATGGGGACACGATCCATGGCATCAAGTACGGGACGCATACCAGTACAGGATTCATGGCAGCTAAGGACTCAGCCGTAACGGTGATATGTGGTGATTGCGGCAACTTGGTATGTCAGATCGTCTATAGCTACCTCGACCGTGAGAAGCTCAGGTACCCTGTGATCTTCAAGCTGTACGCGGACCTGAAGGCCAGCATGGAGAATGGATACAAGGTGATCCAGAGCATAGCCAAGTTGCCACGGGAAAGTCAGCAAGCCCTGCAACACCTCATCGCTATCAGCAAATCGTCCAGATAACTCCGTTCACTTCCCGCCAAACTCCCTTCCAGCAGCGCTCCGTTCACAAAACAAACTGAGCCTCCGCCAGTAAAGTCCAGGGTCTAATCACGTTTTATAGCCGTACGTCCGCCAGCACGCGCTGCGCGGAAGCTAAAACTTTATTGGTTGGTGGTGGCAGGATTTATGGTTAGTCGGGCTGTGTTGGAGTGGCAGTAATCCAAGGTTGGGGGGGAGAGGGCTTCAAGGCTTCGCCTTGTTCGGTCTCTCAAGATCATTTGCATAAAACGCAAATGGATCTTTCGAGATCCGAGCCTAAGGATACCCCCATCCTTCCCCACCCGATTTTACTGGGCTTTACGGGCCTCATATCCTGCAATCTGCTACAATATTGCTACAATAAAATAAAAAAGGCTAGCCAGAATCGGCTAACCTATTGATTTTATGGAGCGGGAAACGGGATTCGAACCCGCGACCTTCAGCTTGGGAAGCTGACACTCTACCACTGAGTTATTCCCGCTTAACAGATCGCCTTTGTACCGCAGATCGCACTTCTTTGTCAACGATTTTCTCGCCCCACACGCCCCGCGATGCTCCCCGCGGCTCCCCCCGACGCTATTAATCTAGCTCAGGACGAGCTTGGACAGCATCTTCGCCGCCACGGCCTTGCTGGATACCTGATAGGTGCCGCTCGCTACCTGCGCCTTGATCTCCTCGACCCTGTCTACCCGTAGCCCCTGCTGGCTTTTCGTGGCCACCGGCATGTAGCTGGAGAGATCCACCTTGTCCGCTGCTCCTGCGTGCTGCTTCGCTACGCCCTCGCCGTGAGCATCGGTCTGCTCGGGTTTGTCTGCCCGCCCGCCGACCAGATACGCTACCGTCGGCTTCTGATTCATTTCATCTACTTTCATTCTAAATTGCTCCCCGAAATTGTTATAAGGACGTCTTCGGACTCGACGCACGAAAACTTTAGTCTTTTTTCATTGCTGATTTGTTTTTCAATAAAATACCGGAAGACTCAGCAGGGCGGGGAAATCCTCCACCTGGTAATCCGCCCCCGCCAACTCGGCTCGGTCCCCATAGCCGTACCTGCAGCCTATGGTCATGACCCCCGCCCCCTGCCCCGCCGCCATGTCGTTGATGCTGTCGCCGATCAGGACGCTCTCCCGGGGCACCACCCCCAATTCCCTGAGCAGCGCCAGCACCGGCTCGGGCGAAGGCTTCCGAAAGGGAAAGGAGTCGGCCCCGAACACGGTCGGGAAGAATCCCCCCAGCCCCAGCTTGCCCAGCACCTCGCGGCACAGGGCGACGTTCTTGTTGGAAAGCACGCTCAGGACGGACCCCAGCCCCTTCAGCGCCTGCAGCGTCTCGACGACCCCGGGATAGGGCCGGGTCTTGTCCGCTATGTGCGCCAGGTTGTAGCTCAGGAACCGCTCCAGCCCGGCCGCTACCTGCTCGGGGGGCGCGCCGGGGAGCGCGCGCTCCACCAGCGAACGGGCTCCCTGCCCCACCAGCCTGCGCACCTCCTCCGGATTGAAACTGCTCAGCCCGAAGCTCTCACGCATCTGGTTCGTCGCGTCGATCAGATCCGGCAGCGAGTCGATCAGGGTGCCGTCCAGGTCGAAGATGAGCAACTTTATGGTACCGGGCACGCGCGCTCCTGGAAACGAAAAATCGCGGCAACCGGCCCTGGGGGCTCGGCTACCGCGACTCATTAATGCAAAAAGCGATCCCTTTTCAGGAACGGCCGATTATTCCCACTCGATGGTGGAGGGGGGCTTCTGGCTGATGTCGTAAACGACCCGGTTGACACCCTTCACTTCGTTGATGATACGCGAGGAAATGCTGCCCAGGAGCTCGTACGGGAGCTTTACCCAGTCCGCGGTCATGCCGTCCAGAGAGTTCACCGCACGCAGGGCGCAGGTCCATTCGTAGGTCCTGGCATCCCCCATGACGCCGACCGTCTTCACCGGCAGCAGTACGGCAAATGACTGCCATATCTCGCGATATAACCCAGCCTTCCTGATTTCCTCGATGACGATGGCGTCGGCCTCGCGCAGGATGTCGAGCTTCTCGGCGCTCAGCTCGCCGATGCAGCGGATGGCGAGCCCCGGCCCCGGGAAGGGCTGGCGGTACACCACCTCGTCGGGCATGCCGAGCTCCTTGCCCAGCAGCCTTACTTCGTCCTTGAACAGCTCGCGCACCGGCTCCAGGAGCTTCAGGTTCATCTTCTCGGGGAGCCCGCCCACGTTGTGGTGGCTCTTGATGACGGCGGAGGGCCCCTTGGTGGAGACCGACTCGATCACGTCCGGATAGAGGGTCCCCTGCGCCAGGTAGTCGACCTGGCCGAGCTTCTTCGCCTCCTCCTCGAAGAGGTAGATGAACTCGTTGCCGATGATCTTGCGCTTCTGCTCGGGGTCGGAGATCCCGTCCAGCTTGCCCAGGAAGCGGTCGGTCGCCTCCACGTAGTCCAGGTTGATCCGGAAGTGCTTGGTGAAGAGGTTCACCACCTTCTCGGCCTCCCCCTTTCTGAGCAGGCCGTTGTTCACGAAGACGCAGTGCAGCTGGTCGCCGATCGCCTTGTGGATCAGCACCGCGACGACGGCGGAGTCGACCCCGCCGGAGAGGGCGCAGAGCACCTTCCCGGTGCCGACCTTCTCGCGGATGGAGGCGAGCTCCGTCTCGATGAAGTTCGCCATGGTCCAGGTCGGCTTGGAGCCGCAGACGTTGAAGAGGAAGTTGCCGATCATCTCGTCGCCGCGCGGGGTGTGCACGACTTCGGGGTGGAACTGCACCCCGAAGAACTGGCGCTTCTCGTCCTTCATGGCGGCGACCGGGCAGCCGTCGGTGTGGGCCATCAGCTGGAACCCCTTGGGCATGCTCTCGATCCGGTCGCCGTGGGACATCCAGACCTCGGCGTCCCCGGTGAAGCCGGCGAAGACCTCGCTGGCGCCGTCCAGCGCCAGGGTGGCGCGCCCGAACTCGCGCTTGTCGCAGCGCTCCACCCGGCCGCCCAGCTGCTGGGTCATGAGCTGCATGCCGTAGCAGATGCCGAGCACCGGGATCCCCAGGTCGTAGATCCCGAGGTCGGAGTGCGGCGCGTCCTTGTCGTAGACGCTGGAGGGGCCGCCGGAGAGGATGATCCCCTTGGGCGCGAACGCCTTGATCTTCTCCAGAGCCATGTTGTACGGGTGGATCTCGCAGTAGACGCTCTGCTCCCTCACCCGCCGGGCGATCAGCTGGGTCACCTGGGAACCGAAGTCGAGGATCAGGACCTTCTCGGAATGGATGTCGATGCTCATGAGTGGGTATCCTTATGGAAGAAAAAATTAACCGCAAAGGCGCAACGTGCGCCAAGTCAAACTGTCCCGAAAAAACGAATCCTTACACCACGGATGCACGTTCCATCCGTCGTTCAGTCTTGGTTCAGTCTTCTGGTTCTCTTTGCGTACTTCGCGCCTTTGCGGTGAAAAATGCTTTTATTTCTCGACGCGGTAGTTGGGCGCCTCTTTGGTGATCATGACGTCGTGCACGTGGGACTCCTTGAGACCCGCGCCGGTGATCCTCACGAAGCGCCCGTTTTGCTGGAGCTCCTGAATGGTCCGGCTGCCGGTGTACCCCATGCCGGCGCGCAGGCCGCCCATCAGCTGGTGCACGTTGGAGCCGAGCGGTCCGCGCAGCGGCACCATCCCCTCGATCCCCTCGGGCACCAGTTTCACGTCGCTGTCCACGTCGCTTTGGAAGTAGCGGTCCTTGCTCCCTTCCTTCATGGCGCCGATGGAACCCATGCCGCGGTACCCCTTGTAGGCGCGCCCCTGGTACAGGATGGTGTCGCCCGGGGACTCCTCGGTCCCCGCGAACAGGGAGCCGATCATCACCAGGTCGGCGCCGGCGGCGATGGCCTTGGTGAGGTCCCCCGAGTACTTGATGCCGCCGTCGGCGATGAGCGGGATGCCGTGCTTCTTGGCGATCCTGGAGCACTCGGCGATCGCCGTGATCTGCGGCACCCCGATCCCCGCCACCACGCGGGTGGTGCAGATGGAACCCGGCCCGATGCCGACCTTGATGGCGTCGACGCCGGCCTTGATGAGCGCCTCCGCGGCGTCCGCGGTGGCGATGTTGCCGGCCACCAGCTCGAGCCCGGGAAAGGTCGCCTTGATGCGCGCGATCGCCTCCAGCACCCCCTGGGAGTGGCCGTGCGCCGTGTCGATGACGATCACGTCCACGCCCGCCTTCATGAGCGCGTCGATGCGCGCGTCGACGTCGGGGGTGGGGCCCACGGCGGCGCCGACCCTCAGGCGGCCGAGGGCGTCCTTGCAGGCGTTCGGGTACTTCTTGATCTTCTCGATGTCCTTGATGGTGATGAGCCCTTTCAGGTTCATGTCGTCGTCCACCACCAAAAGCTTCTCCACCCGGGTGTGCTTCAGGTGCTCCTTGGCCTGCTCCAGGGTGGTCCCGACCGGCACCGTCACCAGCTTGCGCTTGGTCATCCGGTCCGAGATCAAAAGGTCGAGGTTGGTCTCGAAGCGCAGGTCCCGGTTGGTCAGGATGCCGACCAGCTTGCCGTTGGACTTGGTGATCGGCACCCCGGAGATCCGGTACTTGGCCATCATCTCCAGGGCCTCCCTGATGCGCTGGGTCGGCCGCATGGTGATCGGGTCGACGATCATCCCCGACTCGCTCTTCTTGACTTTATCGACTTCCATCGCCTGCTCGGCGATGGTGAAGTTCTTGTGAATGAAGCCGATCCCCCCTTCCCGCGCCATGCAGATCGCCGCCCTCGACTCCGTGACGGTGTCCATCGCCGCGCTCACGAGCGGGATGTTGAGCTGGATGTTGCCGGTGAGCCTGGTGGAAAGATCAACGTCGCGAGGTAGTATCAGTGAGTGGGCCGGGAGCAGCAGGACGTCGTCAAAGGTGAGACCTTCAGGGAGGTTGCTTTCTAACATGGGGGGCTCCTTTATCTTGTTGCGGCACGGGATATTAACCGAAAAATTTAGTACATGGTGCCCCCCAAGTCAACTTAAATCAAGCACTGCTTGAGTATAATTCCCTAACAAAAAACCCGCTTTTCCTCCGCTCTCATTAAAGGGTGGGCGAATTATGAGGCCCGATCGAGGCCGGTGAACGGCTTTTAGCTCCGTTTTAGGCCCAGGTGACGCCGTTTGCGGCGATTGGATGGAGGTGTCCCCCGCGCCCCCCCCGGCTGACCGCTCGGGCCCGCTGGGTGGGCGGTCCGATCCCGCCATTCCGGGACTACCAACTGCGTCCCCCCTGCGCAGTAGGGGGGAAGGCCCGCGCAGCGAGACAGGGGGGTCTCCCTGCCGGCGCAAGCACCCACCTGCGTCACTTCGTTCCGCGTCCCCCCTATTGCATAGGGGGGACAATGCCACAGCCTGCCGGGGAAAAAACCTACTTGGGCACGAAGGCTTCCTTGTCGCTGATCCGGGTCAGGGTCGCCACGATCAGGTTTATGGCTCCCTCCAGATCCGACAGCGACAGGGTCTCCACCGGGGTGTGCATGTAGCGCAGCGGCAGCTTCACCAGCGCCGTGGCGACGCCGCCACGGGAGATCTGCATGACGTTGGCGTCCGTGCCGGTCGCCCTGGAGATGCCGGTGTACTGCACGGGGATGTTCTCCTCGCCGGCGGTCCCGGAGAGCAGATCGAAGAGCGCGGGGTTGATGTTGCACCCCCGCGGCAGGATCGGCCCCTTGCCGAGACCGACGTCCCCGTTGTGCTTCTTGTCCACGTCCGGCTGGTCGGTGGCGAAATCGACCTCCACGCAGATGCCGATGTCCGGGTTGACCGAGTAGCTGCTGGTGGTGCCGCCGCGCAGGCCGACCTCCTCCTGCACCGAGGAGACGCCGTACAGGTCGATGGGGAGCTTGTTCGGGAGGGCGGCGACGCGCCGCAGCACCTCGGCGACCACGAAACTCCCGGCCTTGTCGTCGAAGCCCCGCGAGGTGACCCGGTCCCCGGAGAGCCTCTCCAGGGAGACGGCGAAGGTGATCGGGTCGCCCACCCGCACCAGCGACTCCGCCTCCTTCTTGTTGGCGGCGCCGATGTCGATGTACTGGGCGTCGAGCTTGGTGACGGTGTCGCGCTCCTTGGGCTCGATCAGGTGGATCGGCTTTTTGCCGACCACGCCGTTCAGGGTGCCGGCAGCGGTGTGGACATGCACCCGCAGCCCCGGGGTGATGTGGGGGTCCACCCCCCCGATGGCGGAGAAGTAGATGAAGCCGTTGTCGTCAAGGTAGCGCACCTGGAGGCCGATCTCGTCCGAGTGCCCCACGACCATCACCCGGGGCCGGTTCTCCCCCTCCCCGAGGATGACGCCGAAGACGTTGCCGATCACGTCGGTGGCGACCTGGGAGAAAGGTGCGATGTATGAGCGGAAGATCCGCTGGGCGGGCTGCTCGTACCCCGAGGGACTGGGCGCCGCCACCAACTGTTTCAGGAACTCGTAGGATGCTTCACGCATAAGATACTCCTCTATCAGTCACAGGGAATTATTGGAAGGTGACAGGCTATTTTACTTGAAAACAGTATGCATGTGAATGCAAAAAGTGCACGGTGCCACGGAGGGCTGGCGATCAGCCAGGGGTACGAGGAGTGTAATATTTTGGAATTGGAAGGTAATGAGCCCGGTACTCAGGCTAAAAGATATCTGCAGGGAGCGTCATTGGGCTTTGTAGCAGCTCTGAAACGGGCGAATGATGATTCGCCCCTACACGCCGCCCCGGTTTCCGATAGGAGGAGAAGGGCACTCGACGACTCAACGACTCAACGACCTAACGATTCAACGCCCCGACGCCCTTCCCTCACATGGGGTACTTCCCGAGGGTGGTGGGATCGAGCTGGTCCAGGAAGTCGACAAACCTGCGCGCGTTGTTTTCCTGGGCAAAACCCTCTTCGTTCATGTCGAGGGTGGAGACCTGGGTCAGCAGGTCGGAGTTGACCAGGACCGGCACCCGGTATTTGAGGGACAGGAGCATCGCCTCGCTGACGTGGAGCTCCAGCCTCATCTCCTCGCCGTCCGCCGAGGCCAGGCGCACCGAGGCGGTGAAGACCCCCTCCCGCAGGCTTTCGATGACGATGCTGGCGATGCTCATGCCGAGCCGTTCGATCAGCAGGGTGAAGAGGTCTTTGCGGCCGTTTCTGAGCGAGACCTCGCGCCCCACGAATTCCGCGGCGAAGTTCACCGACTCGGAGGTGCCGATCCAGACCGGCACCGCGTGCTTCTCGTCGGCATCCTTCAGTATGATCACGGGCATGTGGGCAATGGCATCCAGCGCAAAGCCGAACACCTTCATTTCAAGATACATAAAAGGATCCCCCTCCTTGAATCAGACATGCGCGACCTCCCCCTTGAGGATGGTCTGCAGCCCCTCGACGATCCTCACGTCCAGCACCTGGCCAGCCAGGGAGGGATCGCCGTCCAACAGCGTGCCGCGGTTGCCGCCGGTCCTGCCGAAGAGGCAGTCGCCCGAAGTGCTGAGCCCCTCGACCAGCACCTGCTGCACGGTCCCCGCAAAGCTCTCGTTGCGCGCCAGCGTCGTCCTTTTCTGGGCCGCCTGCAGCCGCTCCAGGCGCCCCAGCTTCTCGGCGTAACCGGTCGCATCGGGGAGCCCGGCGGCCCGGGTCCCGGGTCGCGCGGAATAGATGAACGAGAAGAGGTCGGCGTAGCCCACCTGCTCCATCAGGTCGAGGGTCTCCTGGAAGGCCCCCTCGTCCTCGCCGGGAAAGCCGACGATCATGTCCCCGGTGAACTGTATCGCGGGACAGGCGGCCTTGAGGGCCGCCACCTTTTCCAGATAGCCGGCGCGGCTGTAGCCGCGGTTCATGAGCTTGAGCACCGCGTCGCTCCCCGACTGGGCCGGCAGGTGGATGTGCGGCGCCAGCTTCGGTATCTCGGCAAAGCAGTCGATGAGCCTGGGCGAGATGTCCTTGGGATGCGAGGTCGTGAAGCGGATCCGCTTGATCCCGTCGACCGCGGCGACCAGCCGCAGCAGGGCGGGGAAATCGGGCTCACCCGGGTTCTTGGAGGCGTAGGAGTTCACGTTCTGCCCCAGGAGCGTCACCTCGGTGACGCCCGCCGCCGCCAGCGCCCGGACCTCCTCCAGGACCTTGGCGGCGCTCCGGCTGATCTCGCGCCCGCGCACGTGCGGCACGATGCAGTAGGCGCAGAAGTTGTCGCACCCCTGCATGACCGTCACGAACTTGGTCACGCTCCCCTGCGCCCCGCCGGGGAGGAACAGGTCGAACCTGGCCTCGTCGTCCAGGAAGTCGGTCCGGGAGCTGCGCCTGCCGGTCTCCGCTCCGCTCACCATATCCTGCAGCAGGTGCAGGTTGTGGGTGCCGAACACCAGGTTCACGAAGGGCGCCCGCTTCAGAAGCTTCTCCCCCTCCTGCTGGGCCACGCACCCCCCCACGCCGATGATGAGCCCGGGCTTGCCCGCCTTCAGCACCTTGAACTTGCCCAGGTGGCCGTACACCTTCTGCTCGGCCTTCGCCCTGATGCTGCAGGTGTTCAACAGGATCAGGTCCGCCTGCGCGGAGTCGGCCGTCTGGCCGTACCCGATACCCTCCATGAGTGCCACAATCTTCTCTGAATCGCTGACGTTCATCTGGCAGCCGAAGGTTTCCAGATACAGTTTTTTCTGCTGTTTCACATGGTGTCCCTGATTTTAAATTGATGAATAGTACGCAAATAGGCAGGGTTCCGTCAACTGCTAAAACTTGGCGGGCCTTATCCCAAACAAAGAGGCCTCCTTTTCCCGAGCTGGATCTGAGCGGGTTCCGATCCCAGCCAAGCCCGGGCGCATGATGATGCGCCCCGACGAAAGCCGGGCTCGCCCCCCTGCGGCCCCTCGTTTCTCGGGGAATCCAGGGAAAACGGTACCCCCTCCCCACCGCACCGGCAACCTCGACCCGCGCGGGCACGGTTTCCCACCCTACCTGTGCCATTGCTGGTACCGGCTGCGCATCTGTGGCGCGCCTACGGTAATTCGGTAAAGTAGTACGATTTAATCGACGAACGGTGACAATCGCCTTGCCCGCGTTATGCACATTTGGTATAAGGAATTGGAGATTAGGGTGGCGGCATAGCTAAACAGTCACGGTGGGCGATGGGAACGGAGCTGATATCCGACATAACCGGGGTCATCCTGGTGGGAGGGAAAAGTCGCCGCATGGGGCGCGACAAGGCCTTTCTCCCGTGGGACGGCGCCCCGCTCTTCGAGAAGGTGCTGCGGGTCTTCCGCGAGAGCTTTGCGACGGTCCTCTTGGCGGGGGGCGACGCGGCGCGCTTCGAGGGGTACGGGGTGCGGATCATCCCCGACATCTACCCTGGCAGCGCGCTCGGCGGGCTCTACACGGGCCTCTACCACGCGGCGGACCAGCATGTCTTCGTCGCCTCCTGCGACATGCCGTACCCCAGCGCCGCGCTGCTGGGGTACCTCTGCTCGCTCAAGGACGGCTTCGACTGCGTCGTACCCGAGACCGCGCAGTCCTTCGAGCCGCTCTTCGCCGTCTACGCCAAGAGCGCCCTCCCCGGCATGCGCGACATGCTGGAGAGCGGCAACTTCCGGATCTACGACCTCTACCCGCGGCTTAGGACCAGGTACGTCGGGAGCGCGGAGCTGGCCCCTTTTTGCGACGGCGGCAAATCCCTTATCAACGTCAACACCCCCGCCGAATTCGATCTGCTGGCAAAGGAGCCAGCTTCATGAGTGAACTGTTCTCCCGCATGCAGGTCCGTTCCAAGGTCTGGCTGGAGATCGACGGCGCGCCGGTCTTCGGCCAGGGCCGCGAACAGCTGCTGCGCCAGATCCAGGCGACCGGCTCCATCAACGCGGCCGCGAAGCAGATGGGGATCGCCTACCGCAAGGCCTGGACCTACCTGGACGCCATGGAAAAACGCCTGGGCTATCCCCTGGTGCACCGCCAGAAGGGTGGCTGCGGCGGAGGGAGCTCCTCCCTGACGCCGGAGGCGGAGCAACTTTTGGCAGGTTACGACGCCCTGCAGGACGGGGTAAAGGGATTCGTCGACTGCAGGTTTGCGGGGCTCAACAGATAAAACATCCTCCAGCATCCGGCACGGGCAACCGTCCGGGAAAGGTGACAACGCCATGGTCAGTATCGAGGAAGCTCAGAGCATCATCCTGGGGCAAACGGCGGCGCTGCCGTGCCAGGAACTTCCGCTTTTGCAGGGGCTGGGACGCATCATCTGCGGGGAGGTCCGCTCACAGTGGGACATCCCGCTTTCGGACAACTCCGCCATGGACGGCTACGCGTTTTGCTTCGGGTCGCTGACCGGCGACCGGCTGGCGGTGGCCGGCTTTGTCCCGGCCGGCACGCTGCGCAGCGAAGCGGTCCCGGCAGGGGCCGCCGTGCGGATCATGACCGGGGCGCCGGTCCCGCCGGGGTGCGACACCGTGGTCCCGATCGAGGAGGTCGAGGGGGACGGCGCGGGGGTCCGCCTGACCGGCCGCCTGCAGCAGGGCTCCCACATCCGGCGCCGCGGCGAGGACGTCCGGATGGGCGATTGCGTCGTCCCGGACCGCGCCCTGATCAGGCCCCAGGAAATCGGCATGCTGGCCTCGCTCGGCATGACCTCCATCCCGGTCTACCAGAGGGCTCGGGTCTCCATCCTGGCGACCGGCGACGAGCTGCTCCCCCTGGGGGGGACGCCGGCGCCGGGCCGGGTCGTCAACTCCAACAGCATCAGCCTGGCGGCCCAGGTCCTCGACGCGGGCGCCGAGCCGGTTTTCACCGGGATCGCGCCGGACGACTTCGAGGCGACCAAGCAGACGATTCACGAGGCGCTGCGGGCCGGCGACCTGCTGATCACCACCGGCGGCGTGTCGGTAGGGGACAAGGACTTCGTCAAGGAGGCGATCAGGGATCTGGGCGGCGAGATCCTGTTCTGGAAGGTCGATATGAAGCCGGGCAAGCCGGTCGCCTTCGCCTCCCTGGACGGCAAGCCGGTCTTTGCCCTGCCGGGCAACCCGGTGGCTGCCATGGTCGGTTTCGAGCAGTTCGTGCGTCCCGCCCTGTTCAAGATGATGGGGCAGCAGCGCCTGTTCCGGCCGGTGGTGAAGGCCTATGCGGCGCAACCGCTCTCCAACAGGGGGGAGCGCCCCCACCTGGTCCGGGCCATCGTCTCCCTGGAGGACGGCGTCTACCGCGTGTCGGCGGTGAAAAACCAGAGCTCGGCCAACCTGCTCTCACTCATCGAGAGTAACGCCCTGCTGAAGCTTCCCCCGGGCGCCCAGCTGGCCGCAGGCGACCTGACCGAGGTCACCCTGCTGGACCGGGGGTTCGAGATGGGTGAAGGCGGCGTTTAGGCGGTTCCGGGCGAAGTGAGGCGAGTGAGGGTCGCAGCCCAGCCGAGCTCGGGCGCATGATGATGCGCCCCTACGGGACCCGGGCTGGGTTCGTTTGTCGCCTCTGTGCGGTGGGTTTTTGGCCGGGGCAGACGAAAGTGCTGGAAAAGCAACGCAAAGCGTGGTAGGGTTCCAGATTCGACGACGGGCTCCATTTTTCTCCCGAGGGGCCGTCTTTTCGCTTGACACCCTCCGTTTCGGAGTGGTATAAGTTTAACTTTCCGAAAACTCAAAGGCTCTACTTAAAATACACCGGAGGTGCAGTTTGGCAAATCACAAATCGGCAATCAAAAGGATCAAGCAGACGGAGAAGAGAACGGACCGCAACAAGCACGTCCGCTCCACCCTGCGTACCTTCATAAAGCGCGTCCGCGAAGCTGTGGCAACCAAGGATCAGGCAGCCGCCAGCGCCGCTCTTGCCCTTGCCATCCCGGTCATCGACGGAGCAGCGACCAAAGGGATCATTCACTCCTCGAATGCTTCCAGGAACGTTTCCCGCCTCACCAAGCTGGTCAACACCCTGGCTCAGTAACAGCGACGAACCGTGCGACAATTTGAAAAAGGGAATCCTTAACCGGGATTCCCTTTTTTCGTTGCTGCACCTGGGAAAAGCGAAAGGATAAAAACGGATGAACCCAGGTCAAAACCATTGAACGCGGATGACGCGGATGGGACGGATAAACGCGGATAAAACCAGGCTAACCAGACCTGGGGGCAAGCTGGAATCAAACGATCTTGACTTTAACCCTTTTTATGGTTTTTATCCGCGCAAATCCGCGTATATCCGCTCAATCCGCGTCATCCGCGTTCCATGCCTCGTTTAGTTTTTTTCCGCTGTGATCCGCGCCCCATCGTTCGTGAGCGCTACTTCTTACAGTTCTCCAGGACGAAGCGCTCGAAGAGGGCGTCCGCCCTCCCCCCCGACTTGAACGCCAGGTCCAGATCGAGCATCCGCTCGAACACGACCTGCAACTCGCCCACCCGGTAGTTGCGCGCCTGGTCCTGCACCTTCTTCAGAAAATAGGGGTTGATCCCGGAGGCCTTGGCCAGCTCTCCCGCAGGAACCCTGCGGTCCATGAGCTCCCGCACCTGCCAGAGCTGCCGGTAGTGGCGCGCGACGCCGCCCAGGATCTTCAAGGGCGCCTCGCCGTCGCCCAGCAGGGTGGTGAGCATGCGCAGCGCGCGGCCGGCATCCTTGGCGCCCAGGGCGTCGGTGAATTCGAAGACGCTTTCCACCTTGGTGTCGGAGACGATCGCCTTCACCTCGGCGACGCCGATCACTTCCTTTTTCCCGCAGTAGATGCAGAGCTTCTCGATCTGCGAGACCAGCTCCTGCAGGTTGTTGCCGACCAGGTAGGCGAGGAGTTCCGCTGCCTGGGCGTCGATCTTCTTGCCGGCGGCCCGCACCTCGTCCCGCACGTAGGGCCCCAACTGGTTCTCGTAGGGGCGCTTGAACTCGACCACCTCGCCGCGTTTCTTGAACTCGGCGAAGAACTTCTTGCGGCCGTCGACCTTTTCCGCCTGCAGGATCAGGCAGGTCGAGGGGCAGGGGTCCTGCAGGTAGGGGAGTAGCACTTCCATGGCCCCCGCGGAAAGGTCGCCCCCCTTTTTCACCAGGATGACCCGCAACTCGGCGAACATCGGCAGCGTCTGCGCCACGCTGAAGACCTCGTCCCCCTTGACCTCGTTGCCGTAGAAGACGTTCAGGTTGAAGTCGCGAAACCCCGGGTCGACCGCGCGGTCCAGCAGCTTCTTCACCGCGCGCTCCACGAGGTACGGCTCGTCTCCGCACAAAAGGTAGAGGCGGGCAAACTCCCCGTTTTCCACGGACCTGTTGAAATCTTCCGGTTTCATCAAATTACCTCTTCTCGCCGTCGGCTGTCTTTCCAGCCCCTCTGGCATAGAGCACGATTCCCAGCCTGTCGATCTGCTCGATCAGGCGTGGTTCTGCGATGGCTTCGTAATGGAGCACGTCGAAAAAATACGGCAGAGGTTTTTCCTCATTCAACATGTCCGCCAGCCTAATGACATCACTGGATCATGCGTATCTGCGTCATCAGCGGTCCCGCAGAGGGTCCACGCAGCCTGGCAAAAAAACCGCCCACCAGTCGAACTGAAATGGACGGTCTGATGTGCTTGGCGCGGTCAGCGGTCTAGCTCAGAAACGCTCGCCGATCTTCTGCCAGATCTCTTCGGATAGCCTGCGGCAGACCTTGGCGGCGGCCGCCTCTTCGGCGTTCAACTGCAGGGAAAGGTTGGCGTTCACCGGATAGACCTGCGCCTCGGCGAGTTCCCCCTTCCAGAGCACCTTCATGGTTCGACGCTCGCGCAAGACCGCCTCCACCTTGACGGTCAGCTGGTATTCCCTGATCGCGTCCAGGGAGGTGTAGGAGACCGCGCCGGTGGCGTACGACAGGACCGTGCCGCTCAGCTCGAGTTGCGCCTGGTCGCCGGGGAGCACCTTGCCGCCGGTGCGCAGCGCCATCTCGTCCACCAGGTCCCGCGCCAGCACGCCCTCCACGCCGGGGCGGTAACTCTTGTTGGCGAACACGACGACGTTCACTCCGTTGGCCCCGGAGATCGGGTCGCGGCCGGCCACGGTGTGGTAGCCGCAACCGCCCAGGAGACTGAGCACTAGCAGGGCGGAGAAGAATCTCATCGGGTGGACGACCTCTTGTTTATCTTGGGAAAAAGCCCCGTCCCCTGCCGGCTGTTTGCCGTCGTTTACCGGAGGGGCTGAATTCGCAGTATCCCCCCTGCGGAGCAGGGGGGAAGGCTCGCGCAAGCGAGACAGGGGGGTCGCTTCTACAACACCCCCCGGCTTCACTGCGTTCAGCTTCCCCCCTATTCCATAGGGGGGACCAAAACCAAACGGCGTCAAGGGTTTATGCTAGCCTACCACGATGTTGATCAGCTTGCCGGGAACGTAGATCACCTTCCGGACGCTTTTCCCCTCGGTGAACACCTGCACCTTCTCGTCGGCGAGGGCCGCCGCTTTCAGCGCATCCTCCTGCGCGTCGGGGGCGACGGTGAGCTTGCTTCTCAGCTTGCCGTTCACCTGGATCACGACGGTCAGCTCCTCGTCGACGGTGGCGGCGGCGTCGTAGCCGGGCCAACCCGCCTTTTCCAGGCTCTCGGCGTGGCCAAGCTCGGCCCAGAGCTCCTCGGCGAAGTGCGGCACAAAGGGCGCCAGGAGGCGCACCACCGACTCGATCGCCTCGCGCACGACGGCGACGTTGTGCGGGGCACCCTTCTGGTCGAAGGCCTGGATGGCGTTCACCAGCTCCATGACCGCGGCGATCGCCGTGTTGAAATGGAAGCGCCCGTCGATGTCCTCGGTGACCTTCCTGATGGTCTTGTGCACCGCGCGCCTGAGGCCCTTCCCCTCGGCGCCCAGGGCTTCGGGATCGGCGGGGCCGGCTCCCTTGATGGAGGGGAGCACGTCGTACACCAGGCGCCAGACGCGGTTCAGGAAGCGGTAGCTCCCGTCGACCCCCTGGTCGCTCCAGTCCAGATCCTTCTCGGGGGGGGCCGCGAAGAGCGAGAAGAGCCGCGCCGTGTCCGCGCCGTAACGCTCGATGAGGCCGTTGGGGTCGACGACGTTCCCCTTGGACTTGCTCATCTTTGCCCCGTCCTTGATCACCATCCCCTGGGTCAGCAGGTTGGAGAACGGCTCGTCGACGTTGCAGTACCCCAGGTCGCGCAGCACCTTGGTGAAGAAGCGGGCGTACAAAAGGTGCAAGACGGCGTGCTCGATGCCGCCGATGTACTGGTCCACCGGCATCCAGGCCTCGACCTTCTCGCGGTTCAGCGGGCCTGCCTGGTACTTCGGCGAGCAGTAGCGCAGGAAGTACCAGGATGACTGCACGAAGGTGTCCATGGTGTCGGTCTCGCGCGTGGCCGCCTCGCCGCACTGGGGGCAGCTGCAGTTCACGAAGCTCGGGACCGACGCCAGGGGGTTGCCACCCTCGCCGGTGAAGGCCGCGTCCATCGGGAGCACGACCGGAAGGTCGGCCAGCGGTACGGCGACCACGCCGCACAGGTCGCAGTTGATGACCGGAATCGGGTTGCCCCAGTAGCGCTGGCGCGAGATGCCCCAGTCGCGCAGCCGGAAGTTGACGGTCTTCTTGCCGATCCCCTCCTGCTCCAGGAAGTCGGCGATCGCCTCCTTCGCCTGCGTGTTGGCCATGCCGTCGAAGCGGCCGGAGTGCACCATGGTCCCCTCGCCGGTGAAGGCCTCGGCCAGCGCCGCGGGGTCCAGGTCCTCCCCTTCCGGGGCGATCACCAGCTGCATGGGGAGCGCGTACTTGCGGGCGAACTCGAAGTCGCGCTGGTCGTGGGTCGGCACCGCCATGACGGCGCCGGTGCCGTAGTCCATCAGCACGAAGTTGGCGAGGTAGATCGGCATCCTGGCGCCGGTCACCGGGTTGCTGCAGTAGGAGCCGGTGAAGACCCCTTCCTTCTCCAGGTCCTCGGCGGAGCGCTTGATCCGGTCGGTCTTCCTGACCTTGTCGATGAACGCCTCCACCTGGGCGCGCTGGGCGTCCGTGGCGAGCTCCAGCGCCAGCGGGTGCTCGGCGGCAAGCGACATGAAGGTGGCGCCGAACAGGGTGTCCTGCCTGGTGGTGAACACCTTGATCTTGGAGCGTCCCCCCTCCAGCGGGAACTCGATCTCGCAGCCGACGGAGCGCCCGATCCAGTTCCTCTGCATGGTGAGCACCCGCTCGGGCCAGCCGGCCAACTTGTAGGTGTCATCCAGGAGCTCCTGGGCGTAGGCGGTGATCCGGAAGGACCACTGCTCCAGCTCCTTCTGGGCGACCAGGGAGTCGCAGCGCCAGCAGCAGCCGTCCTCCACCTGCTCGTTGGCGAGCACCGTCTCGCACTTGGGGCACCAGTTCACCGCGGAGACCTTCTTGTAGGCGAGCCCCTTCTTGTACATCTCCAGGAAGATCTGCTGCTCCCACTTGTAGTAGTCGACGTCGCAGGTGGCGAGCTCGCGGGCCCAGTCGTAGGAAAGCCCCAGCCGCTTCAGCTGGCCGCGCATGTAGTCGATGTTCTCGTAGGTCCACTTGGCCGGGTGGCTCTTGTTCTGGATCGCCGCGTTCTCGGCCGGCATGCCGAAGGCGTCCCACCCCATCGGGTGCAGCACGTTGAAGCCCTGCAGCCGCTTGAAGCGCGCCACGACGTCGCCGATCGAGTAGTTCCTGACGTGCCCCATGTGGATCCGGCCCGACGGGTAAGGGAACATCTCCAGCAGGTAGTACTTCTGCGCGTCGGCGCTCTCGACCGCCTTGAAGCTCTCGTTAGCCGCCCAGAAACCCTGCCACTTATCCTCAACAACCTTGGGGTTGTACCGCTCTTCCATTGCGCACCTCCGACGGCAGTTTCTCTGCCGCGTGACCATAGCTATATTTTTTTGACTGCCGATTCTGGCGGCAAACTTTCAGGCTGGTAATGAGAGTCCCCCTTTGCAGAGGGGGACGGTACATCTGAACCCGGGTCCGCAGGGCCGGCACCTCGCCCACCGTCCGGCAGTCTCTGTTCTCTTTATCCCCTCGCCCTCCGGGAGAGGGGCAGGGGTGAGGGAGTCTCCACGGAGCAGCAGTCGCGCCAGGGCAAATCCCTCACCCCAACCATCTCCCGGAGGGCGAGGGGGAGCTTTGTGAACTGTGGGAAGTTGAAGAACAACAACTACCCCAAACCGAGCCCCTTGCAAAGTGGGAAATTTTGTCGAGGGCCCCAGCTCCTTCGCCACGCAGCGGGGTCCCACAAAACTGCCGGCTGCAGACCCCCTTTAGGTTATCTTCAAAAGGGTGCGCGCCACCTCGAGGATCTTGGTGGGCTGGATCGGCTTGGTGATGTAGTCGTTCGCCCCCAGCGCCAGCGCCCGCTCGCGGTCCTCCTGCGCTCCCTCGGTCGTGATCACCACGATCGGGATGGTCCGGTAGTTGGCGTCGTTACGCACCAGGCTCACCAGCTTCAGCCCGTCCATGATCGGCATGTTGATGTCGGTGAGGATCAGGTCGAAGCGCTCGGAAGAGAGCTTCTTCAGCCCGTCGACACCGTCGCTCGCTTCCACTATCCTGACCCCGCGAATCCTCTTGAGGGCAAACGCGATGAGCTGCCTCATCGTAGGTGAGTCCTCGACTATCAAAACGTTGTATTCTGACATCTGAGCTATATCCCCCCATGGCATAACTGATTATTTGGTCAAGAGATCGATGAATCCCTGAATGGTCGACAGCTTGCGCTCCGAATCGCTGTACAGCCGGGAGCTGAAGATCGCCGTGGCAGCGTGCCCTGCCAGGAGCGTGAAGAGCTCGTAGTCGACGGGGGCGAACTCCTTTTTCTGGACCAGCAGCTTGTAGATGGCAAGCACCCCGATCACGTGCTCCTTGATCTTGAGCGGTATGCAGACCATCGGGTTCACGAAGTCGCGCGCGTAGGCGTCCACGTCGGCAACGAAATAGCTCTCGCCGCTCTCGGCGACCGTCCCGATGACCCCCTTGCCCAGCCGCACGTGGGGAATCTCCTCGCGCTCCACCCCCTCGGTCGCCACGGCCTGGATCTCGTCGCTCTTCTCGTCCAGGAGCATGATGGCGAACTCCTCGGCGCCGATCAGGTTGATGATGATCTCCGTGATGATCTGGAGCACCTCCCTGAAGTCGAGCGTCGAGTGGAGCTGGTAGCTCGCGATGTAGAGGTTGGCGAGGTTGTTGTTCTCGTCCTCGATCTCCAGGTAGCGCGCGGCGAAGTCCTGGTTCTCCTCCTCCACCTGCTTGATGCGGTCCAGGATCTCCTGCTTCTCGTGCTCCAGGTCCGCAATCCGCTCGGCGAGCTTCCTCACCTCGACGGCAGGCTGGGGTTCGCTCCCCGGTCCCTGCTGCTTCTCCAGTTCCAGCACCCGGAACCGGAGCCGCTCGTTCTCCCGCAGCAGATCCTGGGTGAACTCGGCCCCCTTCTTGAACACCTGCAGGAACTCCTCGCCCCTGTTGTGCACCAACCGCTCATCGTCCTTTTGCATACGCTCTCCGGAACTTCAAGGTTTAATCATCCAAATCGCGGCATCAGGCCGCAGCGGTACACGATCTCCCGCGCCATCGCGTCAATGGGGACCACCCGGTCCACCAGCCCCGTCGCTATCGCCTCGCGCGGCATGCCGAACACGACGGCGCTCTCCTCGCTCTCGGCGAGCACCTGCGCCCCGAGCCGCTTGGCCTCCCGCACCCCACGGGCCCCGTCGTTCCCCATCCCGGTCAGGACGACCGCCAGCATGCGGGCGCGGTAGATCTCGGCGAGGCTCGCGAACATGGCGTCCACCGACGGGACGTAGCGGTCCTTGGGTCCCGGCTCAACCACGCGCGCCAGCACCTTGCCACCGGAGACGGCGAAGGTCAGGTTCTTGCCCCCCGGCGCGATCAGCGCCCGCCCGGGAAGCATCTCGTCGCCGTCCCTCGCCTCCCGCACCTCGAACCCGGTGCCGCGGTTCAGCCGCTCGGCGAAGGTGGTGGTGAACCCCGGCGGCATGTGCTGGGAGACGGCGATGGCGAAGGGGAGCGCCTCGCTGAACGCGGAGAAGATGCGCTGCAGCGCGGGCGGCCCGCCGGTGGAGGAGCCGATGGCGACCAGGTCGATGCTCGCGGCGCCCGAGGCCTGCGCCAGGGGGATCTCCACCGCCGCCGGCGCCGGCTCGCTGCGTTTTTGCACCCGCGCCATGTTCAGCTTGAAGACCGCCTGCACCTTCTCGTGCAGGTCCTGCTGGATCTTCAAAAGCTCGTCGGAGATGATGGTGGTCGGCTTGGCGATGAAGTCCACCGCCCCGAGCTCCAGCGCCTTGAACACCTTCTCGTCGCCGCTCGTGGAGCTGATCACGATGGCCGGGACCGGCGTGCTCGCCATCAGGATGCGCAGCATGGTGAAGCCGTCCATCCTCGGCATCTCCAGGTCGAGCGTCACCAGGTCCGGCGTGAGGTCGATGACCCGCCGGATCCCCTCCTCGCCGTTGGTCGCGTACCCCACCACCTCGACGCCGGGAAGCTCCTCCAGCATCCTGGTGATGGCGCGCCTGTTGTAGGCCGAATCGTCGACGACGACTACCCGTATCTTTCTCATGGCGCCGCCCCCCCGAAGCTCGCCGCCGTTTTCTGGTAGACCATGTCGTTTTTCAGGTGCCTCAGGGCGAAGGCCGTCGTCAGGTTCATGAGCGATTCCGAGTGGCCGAGCAGCAGGAATCCCCCGGGCCGCAGCGTGTTGTAAAAGGCGTCGATGACCCGTTTCTTCGAGTCGAGGTCGAAATAGATTATCACGTTGCGGCAAAATATCAGGTCCATCTTGCCCAAAAGGGCGAGACGGTTGGCATCGAAGAGGTTCATGTGGTTTATGGAGACCAGCTCCCGCACCTCGTCGCAGATCCGGAAGCCCCCCTCCGTCTCGGAGAAGAAGCGCTTCTGGTACTTCTCCTCCGTGCAGCGGAAGGAGGACTTGCCGTAGACCCCCTTGCGCGCGTGCTGCACCACCCTCTGGCTGATGTCGCTGCCGACGATCTCGATGCGCCAGCCGGGGAAGAGGTTCTGCTCCAGGAGCAGCATGGCGATGGTGTAGGGCTCCTCGCCGGTGGAGCAGCCGGCGCTCCAGATGCGCAGCGTCCTCTCCCGCTCCTTCAGGACCTTGAGCTCGGGGAGGATCTCGTCGGTGAACGCCTTGAGCTGGAACGCCTCGCGGAAGAAGTAGGTCTCGTTGGTGGTGAGGATGTCCATGATGTCGGAGAGTTCCTCATCCTTCCTGCGGTCGTACTTGAGGAACTGGTAGTAGTCCCTGAACCCCGGCAGGTTGTGATGGGTGAGCCTTCTGACCAGGCGCTTGTCCAGCAGGTACTTGCTGTCGTTGTCGAAGAAGAGTCCGCAGTGGCTGTAGATCAGGTCCCTGATCAGGCGGAATTCCTCCTCGGTAAGCTGCAGTTCAGGTTCCAGGCCGAACATCAGCTCAACCTGCCCAGGAGTCCGGCGATCTCGCCCTTGACGAGCGTGTCGGTCTCCTTTGCCAGGGCCTCCTGGAGCAAGGGAAGCGCCTGCGGGCCGAGCGCCTCGGCCAGCGCCCGCGCGAAGCAGCGCCTGACTCCCCAGTGCGGGTGGCCGAACAGGGTGTCGCGGCATCCGGGAATCCAGTCGCTGCCGGTGCCGGCCAGGATGCCGATGGCGGCCTGCACCACCTCCTCGTCGCTGTCGCAAAGCGCGGCCCGCACCGGCGCCAGGTCGTCGGCCCCTCCCAGTGCGGCCAGGGTCGAGAGCCCCGCGATCAGCACCGGTCCCCGCGCCCCGGCGAGCAGCGCCGTCACGCCGGGGAGCGCCTCGGGGTCGCCCAAGGCCGCCAGCCCCTTCAGGGAGGCGGTCTGCACCCAGGGATCGCTGTCGTGCAGGGCGATCAGCAGCGGCTCCAGCACCCGGGGGCCGCCGACCTCGCCCAGGGCCAGGGCCGCGGCGACCCGCACCTGCGGCTCCTCGTCCACCAGCGCCATGACCAGGTGCCCGACGGTCTGCGGCAGTTCGACCCGCGCCAGGGAGGAGACGGCCGCCGTGCGCACGGAGGCGTCCTCGTCCTTGGCCAAAAGCGATAGCCGCTCCCCGTCCGAAAGGCTCGCCAGCAGCAGGGCCGCGTCGCGCCTCCTCTCGGGGCTACCGGAAAGGGCGAGTTCCTGGCAAAGCCGCGCCAGTTCGGCCGGCTCCCGCGCGCTCAGGCGCTGCAGCGCCTCCAGGGCGGCGTCGCGCACCTCGACCGCGGGGTCGTCCAGCAGCCCCGCCAGGCGTGCCGGCGCGCCGGCAGGGGCGAGCTTGCCCAGTGCCGTGGCGCAGGCGCCCCGCAGCTGCGGGGTGTCGTCCGTGAGCCCTGCCAGGACCAGGTCGATCCCCTGGGCCAGGCCGAGGTCGCCGATGACCAGTGCTATGAAGGCGCGCTCCGGGGCGTGCGCCTCGGGGAAGCGGGCCAAAAGCTGCGGCAGCGCCGCGGCCCCGATCCCCCGGAAGGCCCGCAGGCAATTCCCCCTGAGCCTCTCCTGACGCGACACGCCGAGCAGCCCCAGCACCCCGCGCTCCTCCCCCATGATGCCGATGACCCGCGTCAGCGCTTCCAGCACCCCCGGGTCGTTGCCGTCCAGGGACGCGACCAGGCCGGCGACCCCGGGGGTCCCCTTGAGAGCCTGGAGCGGCAGGTCCACCAGCTGGAGCGCCGCCTCCTCGTCCAGCCGCGACCTCACCCGCATCAGCGCGACGGCCGCCGCCTCGCGGGCGTTGCGGGCCTGCTCCTGCACCCCCTTGAAGAGCAGCGGCAGGCATTCGAGGTCGCCCAGGACCCCCAGGCAATCGTAGATCGCCCTTCTCAACAGGTTCTCCTGCAGCAAAGGCGCCAGCACCGCGAGCGGCACGGGGGTGCCGATCAGCGAGAGCGCGTCCAGCACCGTGAACTTGAGCCAGAGGTCGCCCCCCTCCAGCACCTGCAAAAGCTGCGGCAGCGCGCTGGGGTCGCCGATCTTCCCGAGGTTCTCCGCGGCGGCGACCCGCACGTTGGGGTCGGCGTCCTGCAGGGCGGCGACCAGCAGCGGGAGGCAGGAGCTGGAGCCGATGCTCCCCAGGATGTCGATCACGAACTTCCTCAGGTCGTGGTCCGGGTCGTCCAGGTGCCCGCAGAGGGAGCCGACGGCGCTGGCGCCAAGGCGCTCCAAAAGCTCCACGGCGGAGCTGCGCAGCCCCGCGTTGTCGGCGGAGCGCAGCAGCTCGATCACACCCTCGATGGCCGCGCTCCCCAGGGGGCGTGCCGCGCAGAGGACCGCTACCGCGTCCTTCCTGACCCGCCAGCTCTGATCCCCCATGGCGAGGAAGAGAAGCTCCATGACCTGGTCGAGCGGATGGCGCGCCAGGCCGGCCACGGCGAGACGCCGGGCTTCCTCGTCCGGCTCGCGGAGTTGCCGTGAGATTTCTTCCAAAGTACTCTGCAGGGGTCTCTCCTTCTAAATGCGCAGTTCAGCGCGTTTCTTGGCGATGAGATCCTCAAAAGCGTCCGTCAGGTAGGAGCTGGTTTCCCGCACCGATTCCGGCACCCTCTGCCGGTACAGCAGTTCCCCTTCGCGGATGTCGTCGGCCAGGATGACGTAGAAGTTCCCCTCCCGCACCCCCTGCTCCACCTTCGCCTGGCTGTAGAGCGAGATGTCCGAGACGATGATCCGGGCCAGGCGCCGTGCCTTCAGCTGGGCATCGGAGAGCTCCGTCTGCCCGGTGTCCAGGCGTCCCTGCTGTTCACCCTCGGTCTGGCTCACTTCGGCCTGTCGGATCTCCGTACGGCTTTTCTCCTGGAGCGCGAGTTCGCTGGGGGAAGGGGCGGTCGGCGGCGGGGCGCTCCCGCAGACCAGGCGATAGATCATCGGGATCAGCGAGTCGGGGATGTGATGCTTCTCCAGATAGTCGTCCGCGCCGTACAGGGAGTTCGGGGACCTCTTGTAGCGGGTCTTGTCGTAGATGGAGGCGATCAGCACGATCTTCAGCCCGGCCAGCTCGGGATTTTGCCGCGCCCTCTCGCACACCTCGAAACCGAACATGGTGGGAAGCGCGACATCCAGCAGGAGCAGTTCGGGACGCACCCGTTCCACGGTATCCAGGGCCTGCTTGCCGTCGGTGCAGATCAGGATCTCGAACGGCTCCGCCGCCAGGATTTTGGCCACCGCGTCGCAAAAGGGGAGGCTCTCATTGGCGACCACCACCCTGATCCGGCCGGCCGGGGGCGCGACGGGGGCGCTGACCGGAGCCGCAGCCCGGACCATGCTCGAAGCCGGAGCGACCGGAGCAACCGGAGCAACCGGAACTGCCGGAGCTGCCGGTGCCTGGGCGGCTGCCTGCGCGGGCACGGCTGGCCGGCGCACCAGGCGGAACACGGCCCTGCAGCTGGAGCAGCGCAGCTTCTTGTCGGGCGTGGCGCTTGCTTCATCTATGTCGAAGCGATTCTTGCAGTTGGGACAAACTATCAGCATGCGGCGCTCGTTCTTTTGTTTAAGCTGGACCCCGTTTCAGGGCCGATGATGCCAAGCTCCGCCTTCTCGCGGAAGGTGAGCAGCGCGTCGATATTGAGCAGCAGGACCGGGACCTCCTGCACCAGGGCAAGCCCGATCAGGTATTCGCCCCCGACCACCCGCACTCCGCGAGGCGGCGGCTTCAGGTCACGGACGGAGACCGTGATCATCTCGGTCACCTCGTCCACCACCAGGCCAAGCGGCTGCCCCGCGATGGCGAGTATCAGCAGCCGAGCGCTCTCCGGGTTCGGGGCCGGCGGCAGCCCGAACCTCTTCCTCAGGTCCACCACCGGGATGACGGAACCGCGCAGGTTGATGACCCCCTCCACGAAGGGGAGCGAGCGCGGCAGCGGCGAGAGTTTCGGCAGCCGGATGATCTCCTTGATCCGCATGATGTCGACGGCGTACAGCCCGTCTCCCATCCTCAGACAGGCGACCTGTATCTCCTGTAAATCCTGTTTCATGGTAGATTCGCCCGTTTTCCTGAATGGTGACGTGGTGCAATCGGTGTAATCGGCCAGGTTCAGCATTGGTTCACTCTCCCTCCCCCCTCGCGGGGGAGGGCCGGGGCGAGGGGGAAGGTGCCACCCGGCACTCCGTTGGCAGCTTCAGCCACCCCCCGAGCCCCTCCCGTCAAGGGAGGGGGAGCATAAACTTGCAACGTGTCTCGCCTACCCGAGGAGCCCCTCGATGACCTCGAGGACCTTCACCGACTTGAAGGGCTTGGTGATGTAGGCGTCCGCCCCCGCCAGCCTGCCGCGCTCGAGGTCCATGCTGCTCTTCTTGGCGGTCAGCATGATGACCGGCAGGGAGCGGGTCTCGGGATTTTCCTTGATGATGCGGCAGATCTCGAAGCCGTCCAGGTCCGGGAGCATGATGTCCAGGACCACGAGGTCCGGCCGCTCCAGGGCGATCGCCTCCAGCGCGCTCTTGCCGTCCCTGACCCCGGTCACCGCGTACCCCTTGGAGGTGAAGAGGATGCTCTCCAGCTTCAAGAGACTTTCCTCGTCCTCAACCACCAAGATCTTGTTCTTTTTCATAGTTCCGCCCTCGGCCATCGTCTCCCTTACAGGAGGCTTACATCCAGTACCTTTTCCATGTCGAGCAGGATCAGCATGCGTCCGGCCACCCGCCCGATCCCCTGGACGAATTCCCGGTCGATCCCCTCGAGCACCACCGGCGGCGCTTCCACCCCCGCCTCGGCGATCCTCACCACCTGCACCACCTGGTCCACCAGCACGCCGCAAAAACCGCTCTGGCGCTTCACCACGATGATCCGCTCGCGCTCGGAGCGCGTCCCTTCGGGGAGGCCGAGCCGCAGCCGCATGTCGAAAACCGGGATGATGATGCCGCGCAGCGAGAGAATCCCCTTGACGAAGCCCGGGACCCTCGGCACCTCGGTCACCTCGCGCGGCTTGATGATCTCCTTGATGTCCATGATGCTGATGGCGTAATCCTCGGACGCCACCCTGAAGCAGAGCAGTTCCAGGCCGGCCTCGGCATGCTCGGCCTGGTGGGCGACCTCCTCCTGGCCGGCGGCGGACTGCCGCCCCCTGAGGATGACGGCCGCCGGGTCGAACCCGGTCTGCGGCTCCCACTCCGGCAGGCTCGGGACCTCCCCGGGGGGCTCCCAGGCGTCCGCACCGGCCGGTTCCATGGGGCCGTCCGAGCGGTCCGGCGCGTCGAGCTCGTGCAAGGCCTCTCTCCGCGGCGGCAGGGCCGGCGCGGGCGGCGCAGGCGCTCCCGGTGCTGCCGGCTGCAGCTGGGGAGCTGCGGCCGCCGCAGGAGCCTCCCCCGCGGGGGTCTGACCGGGAGCCTGACCCGCGGGGGTCTGCGTCTGCTCGGCCTGAGCCTTTCTTCTGATATCGGCGAGATTCATTTCCCTGGCACCACCTTCCGTGCAAACCTGATTACCAGCCGCCCCCCGTCTGCTGCGGCGTTTTGCTGGCGACTTGCGTGTTGTCTTCGGCAGCGCTGGGCGAGCGCCGGCTGCCCCTGCCTCTCGGTCATCGCCGCCAACCCGCCCGCGGCGGCGTTTAGTCCCCCCTGGCACGGAGTGCCGACCCTACATCTCCGCGGCGCACTCCGAGACGATGGAGGCGTCGATCCAGGTGGCGTCCCTGCCGTAACCGATCAGGAGCGCGTTGGTCGCCACCGTGTTGATGCGGCGCGGCACGCCGCCGGAGAGCTCGAAGATGCGCTGCACCGCGTCCGGCGAGAAGAGCCCCGGCTCCCCGCCCGCGGCGGTCACCCGGAAATCGAGGTACTCCAGGGTTTCCTCCAGCGACAGCGGGCTCAGGTGGAAGCTGAGCGCGATGCGCTGCCGGAACGGCTCGTACACCGGCGAGGCCAGCATGGCCCGCAGTTCGGGCTGCCCCATGATGATGACGCTGACCAGGTTCCGGTCGTCCAGCTGGAAGTTGGTCAACAGGCGCAGTTCGTCGAAGAGCTCCCGGTCCGGTATCAGCTGGGCCTCGTCGATCACCACCACCGGGATCCGACCCTCGCCGTGCATCCGGTACAGGGCGCCGGTGATCTCGGAGAGGAGCGCGTCCTTCCTAAGCGACGGGGTGCCGACCTCCAGGCCGGAAGCGATCACCCGCAAAAGCTCGTCCGCGGTCAGGCGCGGGTTGAAGACGAAGAGGAAGTGGTAGCGCGACCCCGCCCGGTCCATGAGCGCCCGGGAGAGGGTGGTCTTGCCGCAGCCGATCTCCCCGGTCAAAAGGGCCAGCTCGCTCTCCTCTATGGCGTACTCGAGCCGGGCCAGCGCCTCCCGGTGCCCGGAGCTCATGAAGAGGAAGCGGGGATCGGGGGTCTTGCTGAACGGCTTTTCCAGTAGGCCGTAAAACGCCTTGTACATCAGGCACTCCCCCGGGTCGCCTCGCCGATGACGCTCCCCACGTCCAGCACCAGGATGGTGCGCTGGTCCCCGAGGTCCGCGGCGCCGGAGATCCCCTTGAAACCGGCGAAGGTGTCGCCGATCGACTTGATGACGATGTCCTGCTGGCCCACCAGCTCGTCCACCACGAGCCCCAGGCGCTTCTCGGCGATCCCCACCACGACCACGTAGAAGCTCTCCTGCGACTCCGCGGACCCGGAGAGCTGGAAGAGCTCGGAGAGGCGCAAAAGCGGCAGGGTGGTCTCGCGCAGCTGGATCACCTCCTTGCGCTCGATGGTCCTGATCTCGCTCTTGTCGACCAGGATGCTCTCCAGCACGCTGGTGATGGGGAGCGCGTAGGTGCGCCCCGCCGTGGAGATGATGAGCGCCTTGATGATGGCGAGCGTGATCGGAAGCGTGATGGTGACCCGCGTCCCCTGCCCCGGGCTGTTCTCCAGGTCGATCATGCCGGAGAGCGCGGCGATGTTGGTGCGCACCACGTCCATGCCGACGCCGCGCCCGGAGATCTCGCTGACCGTCTGGTTGGTGGAGAAGCCCGGCAGGAAGATGAACTCCAGGGCCTCCCGGTCGCTCACGTCGTCCCCGGCCCCCAGCACCCCGAGCTCGCGCGCCTTCTGCTTGACCCGGGCCACGTCGATGCCGGCGCCGTCGTCGTCGACCTGGATCACCACGTGGTTCCCCTTCTGGAAGGAGGAGAGCGTGATGGTCCCCTTTTCGTCCTTGCCCAGGGCGGCCCGGCACTCCGGCAGCTCTATGCCGTGGTCGATGGCGTTCCTGACGATGTGCATGACCGGATCGGAGATGTCCTCGATGATCAGCTTGTCCAGCTCCGTGTCGGCGCCGAAGAGACGCAGTTCCACCTTCTTCCCCTGCTCCCGGGAGATCTTCCTGACGATGCGGGCCATCTTCTCGAAGAGTTGCCCCACCGGGATCATCCTGATCTCCATGACCCCCTTCTGCAGCTCGGAGAGCTTCTTCTCCAGCCCCTTGGCCGCCTTCCCCAGCTCCAGGGCGGGGTTCAGGTAGCCGTCGCGCCGCATGCGGGCCGCGACCTCGCAGATCATGGAGTGGGAGAGCACCAGCTCGCCGACGATGTTCATCAGCATGTCCAGCTTGCCGATGTCCACCCGGACCGTGCGGCTCATGCTCTTGGCGGTGACCGACCCCTCCGCCTGGAGCTGCGGGTGGAATTCGTCCTCCACGAGGGCCGGCAGTTCCGCCTCCTCGCCCAGTCGGGTCACGCTCAGGTGTTCCCGCTCCACCAGGGCCGAGAGCTCGGAGGAGTTCAGGTCGCTGCCGAACAGGATCTCGAAATCGATCCCCGCGTCCAGGCCGCCGGAAGCGGAGGGGAGCGTGCTGATCACCTCGCCGGCCTGCTTCAGTTGCTCGGTGAGCTCCATGAGCTCCGAGTCGAAGTTGGAGAGCAGCAGTGAGACCCGGATCGAGTAGACCCGGCGCCCCTTCTTCACGTTTTCCAGCAGGCGGTGCTCCTCGTACTCCGTCATGGAGTTGAGGACCCGCTCCGGGAGGTTGAGGTGCGAAAGCGGCGAGGCCGGGCCCTTCTTGGGCTCCCGGACCAGGCAGTCGTTGATGCGCCCCATGGCGCCGGAGAGGTCGACCGGCTCCCCGTCCGCCTCGCCGGCGTTCCTGACCAGGGTGCCGAGCAGTTCGGTCGCCTCGAAGAGGGAGCTCACCACGGCCTGGTCCAGCTCTACCCGACCGAGCCTCAGGGCGTCCAGCAGGTTTTCCAGGTGGTGCCCCAGCTCCGCGATCTCGGAGAAGCCGAACATGCCGGCGAGACCCTTCAGGGAGTGGGCCGCCCGGAACACCGAGTTCACCAGGTCCGGGCTGCACTCGCCGCCGTCCGCGCAGTCCGACAACGCCACCAGGTCCAGGCTCAGCTGGTCCAGGATCTCCTCGGCCTCGGCCAGGAAGTCCTTGACCGCCTTCCCCATGCTCTCCTCAATGCTCATAAGCTCTCTCTTTAAAACCTGTTCTACGTTCTACGTTCTCTGTTCCAGGTTTGACACCTGGATCAGAACCGGAACGGAGTTGTCATTTCGTTTCAAACTTAGAACATAGAACGTAGAACCTGGAACCTAGCACCGGTTTCTAATCCAGGTACCGGCAGATCAGCTCCTGCAGGCGCTGCGGGTCGAAGGGCTTCACCAGGTACTCGTTGGCGCCCAGGGCGAGCCCCTTCTCCAGGTCCTTGTCGCCGCTCTCCGTGGAGACGATGAAGAGCGGTATCTGCTGGTAGTTCGGGTTGTTGCGCACGTAGCTGATCAGTTCCAGCCCGTTTATGTCCGGCATGTTGATGTCCGTGATGATCAGGTCCACCTGCTCGCGCGGCAGCAGGCGCAGCGCCTCGAAACCGCTGGCCGCCTCCACGATGGTGAACCGCTCCAGCGCGTCGATGGTCGAGACCAGCATCGAACGCATGGTGTTGGAATCTTCCGCTATCAGTATCCTCTTCACGTTTAACTACCCCCCCGCACCTGGTCCTGCAGCCTGCGCTGCAGCAGGGCCTTCTCCATGGCTATACCGGCCTGGCTCAGGAATATCTCCAGCGAGTCGGTATCGCCGATCGGCTTGTCCTCCGGAAGGTTGTCGCCGTACAGCACCGCGACGACCTTCCCCTCGCTCACGATGGGCCCCACGAAGATTTCCACGGGGCGGGCATCGCCGAGCTGACCGAGAAAAAAATTGCTCCAGCGGGAGTCGTCGAGCTCCCCCTTGAGGGGGAACCGGCTCTCCAGCACCGGGGCGAAAAGCGACGGCTCCCCCCGGGGAATCCTGATGTTCCTGATCCGGGCGTCGGCGCTGCCATCCCGGTCCTCTATGCCGAACTGCCCGAGCCCCTGGATGGCGTCCTTCTTCACCAGGAGCACGACCGCCCGGTTCATGAACTCGGCGGCGAAGCGCAGCACCAGGAGGATGATCTCGCCCCCCAGGGAGGGGTTGTTGAGCTCCTCCAGCATCCCCCGCAGCTGCGAGATGCCGATGCTCTGGCTGATGGGGTTGACGGAGAGGGCCGGCTCCTCCCCCATCTCCAGGCGCAGCTCGTCCCCGATGTTCACCCGGGAGAGGGTGAGCCCGCCGCCGTCCGACTCAACCTTGGCAAGCCCCGCCAAAAGGCTCGGGGTGAAGGCGGGAATCCCCTCGGAGAGTTCCCCCTTGAGCGGCTTCATGATGATCGGGACCCCCATGCCGCGCGCCTTGCGCTGGGCGTCCTCGTTGCGGAAATCGCTCAGGGCCAAAAGCGGCAGGTCGGGGAAGTTGTTGCGCACCAGCTCCATCAGCTCGAGCCCCCCGAGGATGCCGGTGCCGTCCATCCTCGGCATGATCAGGTCCACCACGACCGTCGGGCGGATCCCGTCCCGGAACATGCAGTCCACCCGGATCAGGGCGTCCTCGCCCCGCTCGATCGGGTCGACCCGGTACCCCTGCTTCTCCAGCAGCGCGGCCAGCGCCTCCAGGGTCGCCGGGTCGTCGTCCACCAGCACGAGCGGCCGGCCCTGGCGCGGCTGCGGCGCGCCGGCGGGGGCTGCCGGCCCGGCCGGGGGGGTTGTTGTTTTGGGGGGGTGCGCTCCCTGCTGGACCGGGTGAGCGCCCCCCTGCAGCAGGTCGAAGGCGAGGTCGAGCGAGGGCTCCGGCCCGGCCGGGGGGGCCAGTCCGGCGTCGTCGTCCGCTTCGCCGCGATGGCGCTTCTCGTCGATGATCCGCGACCCCTCCATGGCGAGGTACTGCGGGTTGAGCCCCTGGTTCAGCATGAACTGGACCGGGTCGAGCCTGGCGGCGTCCCCTTGTGCGATCTCCTGCAGCTCGAACTCGAAGGTCCCCTCGGCCCAGGCAAAAAGGGAGTAGACCACGCTCTCGATCTGCTCCCTTACCACGGTCTCGATTGCATCGGCGCTGACCCCGAAGCGGTCCACCATGATGCAGCCCAAAAGCTGGGCGTATCCCTCGTCCGCCTGGATGCTCAGGGCGCGCTTCAGGATGGTCAGGTCGATGACCCCTTTCTGGATCAGCACCTCCCCCAGATTCTGCTGGAAGGTCGTCGAGCTGGCCCGGATCACCTGGCCGGTTTGGAAAATGATCCGCGCCTCCCGCCCCCGGCTGGCGAGGGAGAGCACACCGGATCTCCGGCTCAGACTGACGATCTGCAGGATCTCACCAAGTCCGAGGTCTTCCAAATTGCCGACTAGACTCATGGTTGCAGCTCTCTCATGTGGGGGATGGGCGCAGAATTCTCATCATACTAAACCATCGTATCATTCAAGTAAAGAATGATTTAGCTCTCTTTCTTGTCTCTACCTCGGAACATGAGTTTGATCGGAGTCCCGCTAAAGCCGAACGCCTCTCTGAATTTGTTCATGATGTATCGCTCATAGGAGAAGTAGATTCCTTCAGGGCGATTGGTGAAGATCACGAAGGAGGGTGGCTTGATCCCGACCTGGGTCGCGTAAAAGAACTTCACCCGTTTCCCCTGATCCAGCGGCGCGTGGTTCTCCTCGACCGCCTGGTTGAAGACCCGGTTCAGATCGGCGGTTATGACGCGCTTGGTGAACTGCTCCATGACCAGGTCCACCTCGGCGATGATCTTGCCGGTGCGCTGGCCGGTGGCGGCCGAGATGAACAGGATCGGGGCGAAGGGGAGGTACTTGAAGCAGCGCCTGATCTCGTCGGTGAACTTGGCGATGGAGGAGTTGTCCTTGGTCAGGGTGTCCCACTTGTTGACGACGAAGATGCAGCCGCGCCCCGCCTCGTAGGCGTAGCCGGCGATCTTGGAGTCCTGTTCGGTGACCCCCTCCTCGGCGTTCAGTACGATCAGCACGACGTCGGCCCGCTCGATGCTCCGCAGGGCGTCCACCACGGAGTACTTCTCGACCTTCTCGACGGTCTTCCCCTTGCGCCGGATCCCCGCGGTGTCGATCAGCACGTAGGGCTTCTTGTTGACGGTGAAGCGGGTGTCGACGGCGTCCCGGGTGGTACCGGCGGTCGGGTTGGCCACCACGCGCTCGAAGCCGAGCAGGCGGTTCACCAGGGTGGACTTGCCGACGTTGGGGCGCCCGACCACGGCGACCCGGGTCACCTCCTCCTCCTCCTCGCGCTCCAGGTCCGCGGGGACCGCCGCCAGCACGTCGTCCATCAGGTCGCCGATGCCGCGGTTGTGCTCGGCGGAGACGGTGTAGATGTGGTCGATGCCCAGGCAGTAGAAGTCGCCGGTGGCCGACTCCTGGCTATCGCCATCCACCTTGTTGATGATGTAGAAGACCGGCTTGTTGATGCGCCGCAGCATGTCCACCACCTCGCTGTCGGCGGGGGTGAGCCCCTGGCGCGCGTCCATGACGAAGAGGATCAGGTCCGCCTCGTCCATGGCGAAGCGCGACTGCTCGCGCATCTGCTGCTGCAGCTTGTCGCTTGTTTCCGGCTCGAAGCCGCCGGTGTCCACCAGGATGAAGGGGACGTCGAAGCGCTTCACCTCGGCGTAGTTTCTGTCCCGGGTGACACCCGGCATGTCGTCGACCATCGCCTTGCGGCGCCCGACCAGCCTGTTGAAGAGGGTCGACTTCCCGACGTTGGGCCGCCCGACGATGGCAATAATTGGTTTCATTGTTTTCCAGCGTGAAAATGCAATAAATATAACCTGCTAAATAAAGGGCATTTTCTTTCCTTGGTTATTTGACTGCTAACCTGTATGTGTAACATTTTGCAGTACAATACGCAAGCAACTACGGAATCGGGACACAACGTTACCACCGCTTAATCCCTCGGCTAATCAAGCAGCGCGCTGCCGCTAGATGCGGCAAAGAGACCCGGCAGCATCGGCAACGGCGGGTCTTACGACGGAAAAGAAGCACGGCTGCGACATCGCGCCCCCTTTTGCAGGGGTATCTTCAGCCGCGGCTCGCTCTCTTCGTGCGCGGCGGCAGCCTCGCCCCACAGTGCAGGTTTTCCCGCGCGGCTGGAGCTGTGCCCGGCCGGACTGGGGCAGGCGGCGGGGCTCACGACACGGAGCGCCTGCCGGGCGCCTCTGCTACGGGCGGCACCGGGATCACAAAGCACCCGGCTGCGTCGCGCGCCGCCGCTATGAGCGAATCCCGCGGCCCCGATGCAGCGCAGATTGCCGCGCCATGGGGCAATTGACATCACACGCGCCATCTGATACGTTTACTGTCCGCCTGCAGACAGGCACCCGGCTCGGGGCTGCGCCGAAACATCCATCCTCCACCCTCCCCCCGCCTTCCCTCCTGCCGCGGACTCATCTCAAACAACGGAGCCAGCCACCATGCACAAGAAGCTGTTCATCCCGGGACCGATCGAGGTCAGCCCGGAAATACTGAGCGCCATGGCGACGCCGATGATCGGGCACCGCATGCCCGAGTACGCGCGCCTGCACAAAGGGGTCACCGACAAGCTGAAACGGCTGATGTTCACGGAGGATCGGGTCTTCCTCGCCACCTCAAGCGCCTTCGGCGTCATGGAGGGCGCGGTCCGCAACCTGGTCTCCAAGCGCTGCGCGAACTTCTGCAACGGCGCCTTCTCCGACAAGTGGCACGGCGTGACCCTCTCCTGCGGCAAGGAGGCCGACGCCATCAAGGTCCCCTGGGGCGAGGCGATCACCCCGGAACTGGTCGAGGCGACCCTCGCCACCGGGCAGTACGACTCCATGACGCTGATCCACAACGAGACCTCCACCGGGGTCATGTCGCCGCTGCCCGAGATCGCCGAGGTGCTCAGGAAGTACCCCGAGGTGCTCTCCATCGTCGACACGGTCTCCTCCATGAGCGCGCTGAAGATCCCGGTCGCCGAACTGGGGATCGACTGCTGCATCTTCGGGGTGCAAAAGGCCCTCGCCCTGCCGCCGGGGCTCGCCGTCTTCAGCGCCAGCGAGCGCGCGCTGGAGCGGGCCAAGGGGGTGCCTGGGCGCGGCTACTACTTCGATTTCCTGGAGTTCGCCGCCGCCGACGAGAAGGACAACACCCCGTCCACCCCCTGCATCTCGCTCATCTACGCGCTGGACCTGCAGCTGGAGCGCATCTTCGCGGAGGGACTGGAAGAGCGCTGGCAGCGCCACGCGGGCATGGCGCAGTTCCTGAGGGGCTGGGCCCAGGAGCAGGGCTTCGGCCTTTTGGCCGCCCCGGCCTACCGCTCGGTCACGCTCACCTGCGCCACCAACGAGCGGGGCGCCGACCTGGCGCTGCTCAAGAAACGCCTGGGAGAGCGCGGCTACGCCTTTGACGACGGCTACGGCAAACTGAAGGGGAAGACCTTCCGGGTGGCCCACATGGGCGACATGAGGCTCGAGGACCTGAAGGGGATCACGGCGGAGATGGAGGAGATTCTGAAGGATCTGTAGAGGGGCGGGGAAAACCGTCGGGTCGTCGGGTCGTCGGGTCGTCGGGTCGTCGGGTCGTTGAGTCGTTGAGTCGTTCAGTCGTCCAGTCGTTCAGTCGTTCAGTCGTTCAGTCGTTCAGTCGTTCAGTCGTTCAGTCGTTCAGTCGTTCAGTCGTTCAGTCGTTCAGTCGTCCTGATTATTGATTGTTCTTCCGCCCTACCGTCCACCCTGCAAGGGGGAGGACAGGAGGGGGATGGGGGTCCCTGGCGCCAACTCTACCCCATCCCCACCCCGGCCCTCCCCTTGAAGGGGAGGGAGAGTATGCAAGGCGGAAGATTGTCGACCTTAATCGTCGAGAAAAAAAGGGCGAATGAACCTCATTCGCCCTTCCTCAAAACTGGACCTGTCTCACCGCCTACTCCGGCTCGAAGGCGTCTTTGCCGACGCCGCACACCGGGCAGACCCAGTCGTCGGGCAGGTCGGCGAAGGGCGTTCCGGGCGGGACCCCGTTGTCCGGGTCCCCCACATTCGGGTCGTAGACATACTGGCAGACGGTGCAGATATAGGGCTCCATTGATTCTCCTCCTTTTTCAGTTGTGCAGCCTATTGCAATTGGCCGACCACCCGGGACACCGACTGCCGCTCCGGAGTTTCCGGCCAATTTGAAAGCCACTTCTGTTGTGGCGGCATCGGCTCTTTGACAGCACTAGCCACCGCGCAGCGTTCCCGGCGAACGCAGTCCCACGGCACATCCGGCAAAAAGTCTAGCAGATGGCTCCGGCGTGTCAATTAAACGAACAGTAATAATTTACACTTGATTTTCGAACTCGTTGTGTTACCTTGTGATTACTTTGTGATAATTAAAATTTCTGGCTCAGGGAGGGGGAAAGGTTGACGTGCTGTGACATCACCTCGCGCATGGGTCTCTAGATACACAGTGGAGCGACTGGCAAATCGCTTCGCCTGACTGCATTCTGCACGAGTTTTCACTGAGCACGACGTCGCAAATGGCAGGGAATTTTTCCGGTTCCCGGCAAACTGCGTCCATCCAATCCCACATCCAGTGTCATTACGGTCCCCTGCAAGAGAAACCAGCCGCAAACAGTGTACCTTTAGTAGCCGGAGATTGCCTTTCCTGTAGATCTGCCGGGTGTCCCGTCACCCGCTTCACTTTGCGCCGCGCAGGGTCCAACCGGCTCCCGGCCCCGAGACAAGGAGCGCCCGCAGAGGTCTATCAGAAAAAGACTCCCCCCTCCTACGAACTGCAGCTGCCGACGGATCACCTCATGCCGGCCCGGGTCCCCCTGGATGGCGGCGCGCGTGGTAAATTCGGGGGAGCGCACCGGCCCTGGCCAGCCTGACTCCAGGCGCAGGGCAAAGATCATTCCCGGCAACATGCACTACACCAGCAGCAGAGAGACGGAAGGTCGGTTTTACAGTTTGGAATGCATATGGAATCCTAACAACACAAGGAGGAAATGGGTATGAGTTACGAGGTGAAAAACAAGCAGCTTCTGGAATGGGTCAAGGAAGTCACAGCATTGTGCGAACCCGCTGACATCCACTGGTGCGACGGCTCACAGGAAGAGTATGACAGTCTCTGCAATCAGCTGGTCAAGGCTGGAACTTTCCAGAAACTGAACCAGGAAAAACGCCCCAACAGTTACCTCGCCTGGTCCGATCCCGGCGACGTCGCCCGTGTCGAGGACCGCACCTTCATCTGCAGCCTCGCCAAGGCGGATGCCGGGCCGACCAACAACTGGATGCCCCCCAAGGAGATGAAGAAGACTCTGAACGGGCTGTTCAAGGGGTGCATGAAGGGGCGCACCATGTACGTGATCCCCTTCAGCATGGGCCCCCTGGGCTCCAACATCGCCAAGATCGGCGTCGAGATCTCCGACTCCCCTTACGTCGCCGTCAACATGAAGATCATGACCCGCATGGGGCAGAAGGTCGTCGAGGTGCTGGGCGAGAACGGCGAGTTCGTCCCCTGCCTGCACTCGATCGGCGCCCCGCTCCAGCCGGGCCAGAAAGACGTGCCCTGGCCCTGCAACAAGGAGAAGTACATCGTCCACTTCCCGGAGGAGCGCTCCATCTGGTCCTACGGTTCCGGCTACGGCGGCAACGCGCTTTTGGGCAAGAAGTGCCTGGCGCTGCGCATCGCCTCCAAGATCGCCAAGGACGAGGGGTGGCTGGCCGAGCACATGCTGATCCTCGGCATCGAGGACCCCAAGGGTGAGAAGACCTACCTGGGCGCCGCCTTCCCGAGCGCCTGCGGCAAGACCAACCTCTCCATGCTGGTGCCGCCCGAGCACTTCCAGCAGGAAGGGTGGAAGGTTTCCACCGTGGGAGACGACATCGCCTGGATCAAGCCGGGCCCCGACGGCCAGCTCTACGCCATCAACCCGGAAGCGGGCTTCTTCGGCGTGGCCCCCGGGACCTCCTTCAAGTCCAACCCCAACGCCATGCACTCCTGCGCCAAGAACTCCATCTTCACCAACGTGGCGCTCACCCCGGACGGCGACGTCTGGTGGGAAGGGATGACCGACGAGCTGCCGGCCGCGCTGACCGACTGGCAGGGGAACGCCTGGACCCCGGGGTGCGGCAGGAACGCGGCGCACCCCAACTCCCGCTTCACCTCCCCGGCCAACCAGTGCCCCTCCATCGACCCGGAGTGGGAGAACCCCAAAGGGGTGCCGATGCGCGCCTTTGTCTTCGGCGGCCGCCGCAACAACGTGATTCCGCTCGTGTACCAGGCCTTCAACTGGAGCTACGGCGTCTACCTCGCCGCCACCATGGGGTCCGAGACAACCGCAGCCGCGACCGGCTCCATCGGCAACGTGCGCCGCGACCCGTTCGCCATGCTCCCCTTCGCCGGCTACCACATGGCCGACTACTTCAACCACTGGCTGCAGATCGGGCGCACCACGCCGAACCCGCCGCGCATCTTCTCCGTCAACTGGTTCCGCAAGGACGCCAACGGCAAGTTCCTCTGGCCGGGCTTCGGCGACAACATGCGCATCCTGAAATGGATCGTGGAGCGCGCCCAGGGGCACAGCGCAGGCGCCGCGGTGGAGAGCCCGCTGGGGTGGATGCCGCGCTACGAGGCGCTCGACTGGACCGGCCTGGACAACGTGAGCCGCGAGCAGTTCAAGGAGCTGATGTCCATCGACCGCGACGTCTGGAAGGAAGAGATCCTCTCGCACGAGGAGCTGTTCGTGAAGATGTACGACCGTCTCCCCAAGGAGTTCCTCCACATCCGCGAGCTCATCCTCTCGGGTCTCTGGCGCTCCCCCGAGCACTGGGAGCAGTTCACCCCGACGCCCGAGGATGACGGCTACAACGACTAAGCTGCAGACGTTTCGCCAACAGCACAACTACCTGTCGCAAGGAAAGGCCCCGGCTGCTACCGGGGCCTTTTTGCGTCCGGGGCACCGTTGCAATTCCATTAACGCCTGCTACTCTTGGTAGCTGTTCCCACGCTGCTCGGCAGAGGCGGACTAACAAAGGGAGGCGACACCCGTGAGACTGAACGACATCACACGCGGCACCGGGCTGGAGGAGCATGGCATTTCCAACGCCAACCTGATCTACTGGACCTCACCGACCGCCGTGCTCTATGAGCAGGTCGTGAGGAGGGGCGAGGGGCTCATCTCCCACATGGGCGCCCTGGCGGTGAAGACCGGGCATTACACCGGGCGCGCCGCCAACGAGAAGTTCATCGTGGACGAGCCGGGGAGCCGCGACCAGATCAACTGGGGCAAGGTGAACCGCCCCTTCGACCCGGAAAGGTTCGACCTCCTCTACACGAGGATGACCGCCTACCTGCAGGGGCGCGACCTGTTCGTGCAGGACTGCTTCGCCGGCGCGAGCCCCGAGCACAGGCTCCCGGTGCGCATCATCACGGAGCGCGCCTGGCACTCGCTGTTCGCGCGCAACATGTTCATCAGGGCCACCCCGGAGGAGCTGCAGGCGCACCGGACCCAGTTCACCGTCATCGACCTCCCCGCCTTCCACTCGGTACCGAAGATCGACGGCACCAACTCCGAGGCGTTCATCATCATCAACTTCGCCCGCAAACTGGTCATCATCGGCGGCACCAGCTACGCCGGAGAAATCAAGAAGTCCATCTTCACCGTGCTCAACTACCTTTTGCCGCAGAAAAAGGTCATGTCGATGCACTGCTCGGCGAACAGCGCCCCTGACGGCGAGGTGGCGGTGTTCTTCGGTCTGTCGGGGACCGGCAAGACCACCCTCTCGGCCGCCCCCAACCGCCTCCTGATCGGCGACGACGAGCACGGCTGGGACGACGAGGGGGTCTTCAACTTCGAGGGGGGGTGCTACGCGAAGGTCATCAACCTCTCCAGCGAGTCCGAGCCCGAGATCTTCCAGTGCACCCGGAAGTTCGGCACCATCCTGGAGAACGTGGCGATCGACACCATCTCCCGCAGGATAAACCTGGACGACGCCTCCTTCACGGAGAACACCCGGGCCTCCTACCCGGTCAGCCACATCCCGAACATCGTCCCCTCCGGGACCGGCGGGCACCCTACCAACGTCGTCATGCTCACCTGCGACGCCTTCGGGGTGCTCCCTCCCATAGCTCGCCTCACCCCCGAGCAGGCGATGTACCATTTCCTTTCCGGCTACACCGCCAAGGTGGCCGGCACCGAGGCCGGCGTCACCGAGCCGCAGGCTACCTTCTCCGCCTGTTTCGGCGCCCCCTTCATGGCGCTGCGCCCATCGGTCTACGCCGAGCTCCTGGGGCAAAAAATCGGTTCCCAGAAGGTGAACTGCTGGCTGGTCAACACCGGTTGGAGCGGCGGCGGCCCCGGGGTGGGGAGCCGCATGAAGATCGCCTACTCCCGCGCGCTGGTCGACGCGGCGCTGGACGGCAGCCTGAACGTCGGCCGGTTCGAGAAGGACTCCGTCTTCAACCTCAGCATCCCCACCTGCTGCCCGGGCGTGGCCCGGGAGGTGCTCAACCCGAGAAACGCCTGGGGCGACGAGGTGGCCTACGACCTGGCCGCGAGGAAATTGGTGGAGATGTTCCGGATCAATTTCGAGCAGTTCCGGGCGGGCGTCACCCCGGAGATCGCGGGGGTGCTGTGAGCGCCGGATGCATAATCTGTGGCGGCAGCGCCGGGCGAATGATGATTTGCCCCAACAAATGCGGTTTACGGAAAGCCGGGAGTAGAGGGGAATTGGTACCGTTGGTACCGGGAATGATGGTTCGCCCCGGTGAAGGGCAGGGGTTGCGAAAAGCGGGAACACCAGGGGAGATTGGTAACCTAGGGGCGCATCATCTGGACCTAAAAGGGGACAGGCTACTTTTTAGGGGGACATTCAAAAAGGAAAAGTAGCCTGTCCCCTTTTCTTCCTCGGTGAAGGGCAGGGGTTGCGAAAAGCGGGAACACCAGGGGAGATTGGTAACGTAGGGGCGCATCATCTGGACCTAAAAGGGGACAGGCTACTTTTTAGGGGGACATTCAAAAAGGAAAAGTAGCCTGTCCCCTTTTCTTCCTTCGGTCACCGCAATTTATACCCGTTGCACAAGCTGACTTCCCTGCTACCATTTAACCAATTAAACTCTAGCGCGAGGTGAGATCATGAAAGGTATCCATTCAGAGATCTGCGACACGACGGAACGCAAAGGCGAAAGGGTCCAGGTGAAGAACCGCAAGTCCGGGGAGATCGGCCTTTCCTACGGCTGCACCCTGGAGGGGGACACCGTCCAGGTGGAACTGCCGGACGGCTCGCTGGACAGCTGGCTCGAGGACGACTGCGAAATGATCTAAAGGCCCCCCTCGGCAAAGGAAACCGGAAACTCCGGAACCTGAGCCGCCGAGCGGCACTGTCAAAGAAAAACTACCCTGCACCACGGCAGGCTATCATGAAGAGGACTCCGATCACTGCGGAGTCCCCTTTTTTTGTCCTGAGAGACCGGCAATCGAAGTTTCCCTTGACAAGACTTCAGATTGTTGTAAAACGATGTTACTTAGAGTCAACCAACGTCAAGACCTTTGTTGCGCCATGTCATTCACTCCCAATTGCACATCGAGGCAAGGGATTCGTATCTTTCGAGCAAAGGAGGGGTCGCCGATGGGAGACTCGCGCAAGGACGGGACGGAAGGTTGTCTAGAACAAGATTTTAGCGTTTCGCGGATCCTGGAGCAAAAGGGGGTCTCGCGCCGGGACTTCATGAAGTTCTGCTCTACCCTGTCCGCCGCCCTGGCGCTCCCGGTGAGCTTCACGCCGCGGATCGCCCAGGCGCTCGACGAGGTGAAGCGCCCGACCCTGGTCTGGCTCGAGTTCCAGGACTGCGCCGGGGACACGGAGGCGCTGCTGCGCTCGGCGAACCCGACGGTCGCCGAACTCATCCTCGACATCCTCTCGGTGGACTACCACGAGACCGTCATGGCCGCCGCCGGGTTCCAGGCCGAGGAGGCGCTCGCCAAGGTCGTCCGGGAGCAGAAGGGGAAATACATCGCGGTCGTGGAGGGGTCCATCCCGATGAAGGACGGCGGGGTCTACTGCTGCGTGTCCGGCAAGAGCGCGCTCGACACGGCCCGCGAGGTGTGCGGGAGCGCGCTCGCCACCGTCGCGGTCGGCACCTGCGCGAGCTTCGGCGGCCTCCCGGCGGCGCGCCCCAACCCGACCGGCGCGGTCGGGGTGAAGGAGGCGGTCCCCGGCGCCACGGTGGTGAACCTGCCGGGCTGCCCGCTCAACGCGGACAACCTGACGGCGACGGTCGTCCACTTCCTGGTCTTCAACAAGCTCCCCGCGGTCGACAGCCTGGGGCGCCCGCTCTTCGCCTACGGCAAGAGGATCCACGACAACTGCGAGCGGCGCGCCCACTTCGACGCCGGCCAGTACGTGGAGACCTGGGGCGACAGCTCCCACCGGAAGGGGCACTGCCTCTACAAGATGGGGTGCAAGGGGCCGGAGACCTACCACAACTGCCCCACCCAGAAGTTCAACGAGAAGACCTCCTGGCCGGTCGCCTCCGGGCACGGCTGCGCCGGCTGCTCGCAGCCCCAGTTCTGGGACACCATGACCCCGCTCTACCACAGGCTCCCGAACGTCCCGGGCTTCGGCATCGAGAGCAGCGCTGACAAGATCGGCATCAGCATCGCCGCGGCGACGGCGGCTGCCTTCGCGGCCCACGGCGTGGTGAGCGCGCTCAGAAAAGGTGACACTTCCGAAGGCGCCAAGGAGGACAAATAGATGACCAAGATCGTTATCGACCCGATCACCAGGATTGAGGGGCACCTGCGCATAGAGGCGGCCCTGGACGGCGGCAGGATCTCCGACGCCTGGAGCTCCTCCACCATGTTCCGCGGCATAGAGACCATCCTCAAGGGGCGCGACCCGAGGGACGCCTGGTACTTCACCCAGCGCTTCTGCGGCGTCTGCACCACGGTGCACTCCATCGCCTCGGTCCGCGCCGTCGAGAACGCCCTCTCCATCAAGGTCCCCGCCAACGCCGAGCTGATCAGGAACATCATCATCGGCATCCAGAACGTGCAGGACCACGTGATCCACTTCTACCACCTGCACGCGCTGGACTGGGTGGACATCACCTCGGGGCTCTCCGCGGACCCGGCCAAGACCGCCGCCCTCGCCGCCTCCATCTCCGACTGGCCGCTCAACAGCCCGACCTACTTCAAGGGGGTGCAGGACAAGGTGAAGGCCTTCGTCAACAAGGGAAGGCTCGGCCCCTTCGCCAACGCCTACTGGGGCCACCCCGCCTACAAGCTCCCCCCCGAGGCGAACCTGATGGCGACCGCCCACTACCTGGAGGCCCTGGAGTGGCAAAAGGACGTCATCAAGATCCACGCCATCCTGGGCTCCAAGAACCCGCACCCGCAGACCTTCCTGGTGGGGGGCATGGCGATCCCGATCGACCCGGACTCCCAGAACGCGCTCAACGCGGACAAGCTGATGGAGATAAAAAGGCTCCTCTTGAAGGCGAAGAGCTTCGTGGAGAAGGTCTACATCCCGGACCTGCTCGCCATCGCCTCGTTCTACAAGGAGTGGGCGGGGATCGGCGGCGGGGTCGGCAACTTCATGTCCTACGGCGAGTACCCGGCTCCCGGCAGCGGCAAACTCTGGCTCCCCTCCGGCGTGGTCCTGGGGAAGGACCTCAGCAAGGTGATCCCGGTGAGCCACGAGAAGGTCACCGAGTACGTGGACCACTCCTGGTACGAATACCAGGGAGGATCCGGCAAGGGGCTGCACCCCTGGGACGGTGAGACCGAGGGGAAATACACCGGCCCCACGCCCCCCTACAAGAACCTGGACACGGACCGGAAATACTCCTGGGTCAAGGCGCCGCGCTACCAGGATCTCCCGATGGAGGTGGGGCCGCTGGCGCGCCTGCTGGTCGCCTACGCCTCGGGGCAAAAGCAGGTTCAGGATGCGGTGAACGGTGTGCTGAAGCAGCTGAACGTGGGACCCGAGGCGCTCTTCTCCACCCTGGGGAGGACCGCGGCGCGCGGCATCGACTGCCTGCTGGTGGCCGAGGAACTCCCCAGGTGGCTGGACGCGCTGATCGACAACATCGGCAAGGGGGACTTCGCGGCGCACAACGGCGAGAAGTGGGACCCCTCCAGCTGGCCGGCGACCGCCGCGGGGTACGGCTGGCACGAGGCCCCGCGCGGGGCGCTGGGGCACTGGATCAAGATCAAGGACGGTAAGATAGAGAACTACCAGGCGGTGGTCCCCTCCACCTGGAACGCCTCGCCGCGCGACGCCAAGGGGCAGAAGGGGCCCTACGAGGCCGCCCTGGTCGGCACCCCCCTGGCGGACCCGAACAAGCCGCTGGAGATCCTGAGGACCATCCACTCCTTCGACCCCTGCCTCGCCTGCGCCGTCCACCTGCTGGACGCAAGCGGGAACGAAGTCGTCAAGGTCAACGTGCTCTAGGAGGCTCGCCATGGCAAACCTTTACGAGAAGTACGTCTGGGAGGTGCCGGTACGGGTCACCCACTGGGTAAACATGCTCTGCATCGTCACCCTGAGCGCCACCGGTCTCCTGATCGGCACGCCCAAGCTCCTGGCCCTCTCCAGCTCCCAGTACCTGATGGGGTGGGTACGCCTGGTGCACTTCGTGGCCGCCTACTGCTTCGCGGTCAGCGTGGTGGCCCGGATGTACTGGTCCCTGGTGGGCAACCGCTGGGCCTCCTGGCGCGAGTTCTTCCCGATCCTCTCTCCCCAGGGGAGAAAGGGGATGTGGGAGACCTTGCGCTACTACACCTTCACCAGCAACCGGGCGCCCCACGTGGTCGGGCACAACGCCCTTGCCGGGACCGCGTACTTCGTGGTATTCCTGCTCTACCTCACCATGATCGGCACCGGGTTCGCCCTCTATTCCGAGCGCGCGCCCTTCTCCCTGATGCACAAACTGTTCGGCTGGCTCCTGGTCCTCTTCTCCAACCAGGGGCTGCGCCTCACCCACCACATGACCATGTGGTTCCTGATCGCCTTCGCCATCCACCACGTCTACAGCGCCTGGCTCATGGACATCAAGGAGAAGGGTGGCGTCATGTCGAGCATCTTCAGCGGCTACAAGGCGGTCCGCAAGGAGAGTTGAGCGCCACGGTGCCGGCGAAGGAGCATTGACTGACGGTGACCGGGTTGCAGACCTTGGCGCCCAGACAGCTGCCGGGGCAGGGTTGGCGGTGACGCTGCAAGGGGGATGAGATTTGACTGAAGAGCTGCCACCGTGCCAAGATTGCCCTAGGAAGATCCTGGTGCTCGGCATAGGAAACCTGGTGATGACCGACGACGGCATCGGGGTCAGGGTGGTCCAGCTGATCGGGGAGCGCTACCGTTTTCCGGAAGAGGTCACCGTCCTGGACGGCGGCACGCTCGGACTCGACCTGCTGCCGCGGATCGAGGAGGCCCAGCGCCTGATCATCGTCGACGCGGTGGAGACCGGGGCACCTCCCGGCACCCTGGTGCGGCTTACCGGCGAGGAGATCCCGCAGGCGCTGGAGACCAAGCTCTCCCCGCACCAGATGGGGCTCAAGGACCTGCTGACGGTGGCCTCGCTGCTCGGCTACGCGCCGCAGGAGACCGTGCTCTGGGGGGTGCAGCCGGAGTCGATAGCAATGGCGCTGCGGCTCTCCGGGCCGGTCGAGGCCCAGCTGGAGCCGCTGGTCGGCAAGGTGCTGGCTGAGCTCGCCCGGTGGGGGGTGCTCCCGGCATAAGACAGCTTCCCTGTGACAGAAACCGCCTCCAGAGGCAACCATAGCTGCGGCCCGCCAGATGACTCCGGCGGGCCGCAGCCGTCTGCACCATGAGCGCTCCCCCTGGCGCTCCCCCCTCGCCTCGCCTTGCCCCCCCTCCTTCACGGCAGCAAACGCCCCCATCGTCGCAGCGTAAACCGGCAGCGAAACAGCCACCCAGGCACAGCTTCATGTCATCTACTGTGTAAAGTCGGGCATTTAGTGTCACGGCGAAACCCCTCCCACTCAAGGCCCCTTCGCCTCAGACACTCGCAAACCGTTCCGTTCGGCCCGCTTCGCAACAAAATATGAAACGATCATTTTTTACTTTAGTAATTCAAACTGGTGACGATAAGGGTGACAAGCAGAACGCGAGTGACAGTAGACAAGAGGGGGTGAAGAGTCGAAGCAAAACGCGTCTACCTATCCATTCTGACACAGAAATAACCTGGCAAGAACGCCACAACAAACCCAAACTCAGAAGAGGAGAATCACCATGTCAATCAGTGATATTTCACTCACCTCAGGAATGAGGACCAACCTGCTGAACCTGCAGGGCACCAGCGACCTGCTGAACAGGACCCAGCAGAGGCTCTCGTCGGGCAAATCGGTCAACAGCGCCCTGGACAACCCGACCAACTTCTTCGCCGCCCAGAACGCCACCCAGCGAGCCAGCGACCTTTCCAACAGGAAGGACGGCATGTCCAACGCGGTCCAGACCGTGGGCGCCGCCAACGCCGGCATCACCGCCATCACCAGCCTGATCCAGGCGGCCAAGGGTATCGCCCAGTCGGCCCTCTCCACGAGCGACACCAACGTGCAGTCGAAGCTCGCGACCCAGTACGACACCATCCGTTCCCAGATCGACAACATGTCGTCGGACTCGGGCTTCCAGGGGCTCAACATGCTGAGCGCCACCAACACCCTGACCGTCGTCTTCAACGAGAACTCGACCTCCCAGCTGAGCGTGATCGGCTTCCTGGGCAACTCCACGGGGCTCAGCCTCTCGGCCGCCAGCGGCGCCACCAACTCCAACTGGCAGACGACCTCGGCCATCACCACGGACTCCGCCAAGATGGACTCGGCCATCACCTCGCTGCGAACCAGCACCCAGACGCTCGCCGCCAACCTGAACATCATCACCACGCGCCAGAGCTTCACGGACAGCATGGTCAGCACGCTGCAGACCGGCGCGGACAACCTGACCCTCGCCGACATGAACCAGGAGGGGGCCAACATGCTGATGCTGCAGACGCGCCAGTCCCTGGGCACCACCTCGCTCTCCATGTCGTCCCAGGCGGC
>Ga0316217_10000433_pt1 | contig 59954 bp, 47 predicted proteins | sample 1anoAmetaG_FD_203633 | JGI IMG/M metagenome (GOLD analysis project Ga0316217, IMG submission 203633) | Freshwater microbial communities from Trout Bog Lake, Wisconsin, USA - 1anoA | ecosystem: Environmental > Aquatic > Freshwater > Lake > Hypolimnion/Profundal zone | place: USA: Wisconsin... | reverse complement strand
AGGTCCTCGACCATGGCGCGCTGACGCGCCGTGAGCCGCGTCGGCACCTCGACCGCCACCTCGACCTGCTGGTCGCCGCGCCCCACGCCGACCTTGCGGGGGATCCCCTTCCCCTTGATGCGCAGGAGCGTGCCGGGCTGCGTCCCCGGCGGGACCCGGAGCTTCCCCTTCCCCTCGAGCGTCGGGACGAGCACCTCCGCGCCGAGGGCGGCCTGCGTGAACGTGACCGGGACCTGGCAGTGGACGTCGTCGCCGTCGCGCCGGAAGAAGGGGTGGGGCCTCACGCGGATCGTGATCTCGAGGTCGCCCGGGGCGCGATCGGGGCGCGGGCGGTTGCCGGCGCCGGGGACGAGCTTGGTGGCGCCGGCCTCGACGCCCGCGGGGAGCGTGACGGAGAGCGTGTTCGAGCTCCGCGCGAGCGCCGACCCGCGGCAGGTCGGGCAGGGGTTCGTGACGATGCGCCCGGACCCCTTGCACCGCGAGCAGGTCCGCTCGACGGCGATCGGCAGGAGCCCCTGCTGGAAGCGGACGCGCCCCTTGCCGTCGCACGCCCCGCACGTCTCGGGGACGCTGCCGGGGGCCGAGCCGGTCGCGCGGCAGTCGGCGCAGGCGACGACCCGGATGTACGTCATCTCCTTCTCGCACCCGAAGGCGGCCTCCTCGAAGGCGATCTCGAGCTCCTGCTTCAGGTCGCCCCGCTCTCCGCGCCCCACCCCGAAGACGCCGAGGAGATCGCCGAGGATGCCGTCGACGTTCAGGTCGGCCATGTCGATGACCCCCCCCGCGAACGGCCCGCCCGACGAGAACGGGGACCCGGGGCTCTCGGCGCTGTGCCCCAGGCGGTCGTACATGGCCCGCCGCTGCGGGTCCGACAGGACCTGGTAGCTGGCGTTGACCTCCTTGAAGCGGATGGTCGCGCGAGGGTCGTCCGGGTTCTTGTCCGGGTGGTGCTGCGAGGCCAGCTTGCGGAAGGCGGCCTTGATGTCCTCGGCGGTGGCGCCGCGCTCGAGGCCGAGCACGTCGTAGTGGTCCCTTTGGGAAGCGTCTGCCATGCGTCCCGAGGGGCGTAGCACAGCTCGGGCCCGGGCTCCGCCCAACCCCGCGATCGCGCCGCCCCTCCGCGGGGCCCGCGCCCCCCTTCGGCCCCCGCGCGCCCGACGACGCGCGTGGTCCTGGCCGCGCCCATCTGCTAACCGTTGCAGCCCGCATGACCGCCGCTCGCCCCGCATACCCCCGCCTCGACAGGCCGGCGCAGACCACGCTCCTCCGGAGCATCCTCGGCCGCTGCGAGCACGACGCGGGGAGGCCCCCCGTCGTCGTCTTCGACCTCGACGGCACCCTCATGGACAACCGCCCGCGCACCTGCGCCATCCTGCGGGAGATCGCCGTCGTGTGGCGAGAGGCTGAGCCCGACCTCTCCCGGCGCCTCCTCGAAGCCTCGCCGGACGCGATCCCGTACCACTTCCACGACGTGCTCGCCCTCTTCGACGTGACGCGAGAAGACCTCGTGAGCTTCGCCTTCGACTACTGGAAGACGCACTTCTTCGCCGACCCGCACATCCAGCACGACGTCGAGGTGACCGGGGCCGTCCGCTTCGCGCGGGCCTGCTACGAGGCCGGCGCGAGCCTCGTCTACCTGACCGGCCGCGATCTCCCGCAGATGGGCGTCGGCACGTTCGGGAGCCTCCGCGCCCACGGCTTCCCCATCGGGGTGTGCGGCACGGAGCTCGTGCTCAAGCCCGAGGCGCGGATGCTCGACTTCGAGTTCAAGCGCTTCGAGGCGCCGAAGCTCGCCCGCGTCGGCCACGTCATCGCGTCGTTCGACAACGAGCCGGAGAACTGCAACCTCTTCCTGGCGCGCTACCCCGACGCCGAGAGCGTCTTCGTCGACACGCAGCACGCCGCCGGGGCCCCGCCGCTCGCAGCCGGCGTGAAGGTCATCCCCGACTTCGCCCTCGGCTGATCGTGGGGCGCGCCCGCACCGCTCCCTTGCTCGGGCTCCTCGCCCTGGGGGCGTGCCATTCCCCCCCCGCGAGCGAGCCCCCCGATCCGGCCGCCAGCCCGCAGGCCAAGGCCGAGCCCGCCCCCATCGCCAGCCCCCCGCCGGCCTCGAGCGTGGTCGCTCCGGGCGCGTCGGCCGCCGGAGGGGGCCCGTTCGCGTCGCCGCCCCAGGCCATGCGCCCCGACGAGGCGGCTCCGCCCGACGCTCCTCCGAGGGACGGTGGGCGCGAAGGGACGAAGGATCTCTCTCCCGTCTACTCCGTCGCGTTCGCGCTCCGCTCGAGCGACGTGGCGGCGCCGCCGAGGGGCCTCGAGCTGTCGGCCGCCGGCCTCGAGGCCGCGAGAAAGAAGAGCGAGCCCGCCCTCGCCGTCGACCTCGCCCCGGGGCACGCGCGCGCGGTGCTCGAGGACGGCTTCGTGCTGCCCGAGGGGACCGAGCTGCGCGTGCGCGGGGACCGCTTCGGGTATGTCGTCCTCGCGCCGGACGGCGCCTCGTACCGCATCGGCGCGACCGGCTCGCTCCGTGCGCTGCTCGGCGAGGGGCTCTTCGACGTCGCCCCCTCCTCGGTCGCCGAGGTGACCGCGCGCGGGGACGGGACGCGCCGGCTGGGACGCGCGACGCGACGGATGGAAGTGACGACCCGCGCGGCCCGGGCGACGTTCGAGCTGGCCCGCGTCCCGGAGGTCGGCGACGGGGGGGCGCTCCTCTGCAGGATGTTCCTCGACCTGATGAGCGCCGGCCCCGCGACCCCGGCCTGCGGCGACGGCGATCTGCCGCTCCACGTCGAGCTCCGGTGGAGCGCCCAGCCCTCCGAGGGCCCGGGCGGGCGGAGGCGCACGGCCGGGGTCTCGGTGTTCGACGCCACGAGCATCGTCCGCCGGACGGACGTCCCCCCGGCGCAGTTCCTGACCCCCCCGCCGACGGCCGCATTCGTCCCGACGGGCGAGCCGGCGCGCGGCTCCCACCTCTTCCTCGCCCGCGCCGACCTCGCCGCCCTGCGCATCGGCGGAGGCGAGACGGGGAGCGGCCATCCGGGCGAGGGCCCCGCGGCGGTCCTCTCGCTCCACAACTCGACCGACGAGCTGCGCTACGTCTGGCTCGACGGCGTCCCGCTCGCGTGGCTGGCGCCGGGGGGCCGCCTCGACGTGAGCGGCGTGCCGCACGCGCGCGCCACCGTGCAGTGGCGCACCTTCCTGGGCGACGCCATCGACGCGACCCAGACGGTGTCCCTCCCCGCCATGGTCGACGCCCTCGCGCCCCCCGGTTCCCCCGTCAGCTCCGGCGATAATCCTCCGCCGTGAACCGCACGTCGTGGAGCCCGTCCGCGTGGGCGCGGGCCCGGAGCGCCTCGACCGCCAGCTCCACGACGTCGAACCGCGTGGAGGGGGCGTAGTACTCGTCATCCGGGACCTCCGGCAGGCGCGCCAGCCGGGCGAGCACCTCCTCCTTCTCGGCGACGTCCATGTCGAGGTGCGCGTGCCACCCCTCCTCCTCCACCAGCGTGAGCGCCTCGCGCGCCATTCCGATCGGGTTGAAGGTCAGGTAGACCTCGCGGAAGTCGAGCCGCCACGCGTCGTGCTCGCCGCTGGCGAACCAGGCGGCGTCGAAGGCCCGGCGGAGCACCTCGCCGAAGTACGCGCCGATCGTCGCCTGCAGGAGCGGCAGGCTCGCGGGCTGAATGAGCAGGTCGGCCCGCGCGTCGCGGACGTACTGGTCGAGGATGCTCAGCGTGTCGGACGTCCCGTCGAGGGGCACCCCGTACTTCGCGAGCACGAAGCGCGCGCACGAGGCCGAAAGCTCGGACACGGCCTCGGGGGCGGCCTCCACCTTCGGCGGCTCTTCGTCGGGCGGCGACGCGGCGTCCCCCTCGAGGTCCTCGTCCTCTTCGTGGTCCGGGGGCGACGCCCCGTTCAGGTGGATCCCGTTCTTCTCCCCGTCGTTTCCGGTGCTCATGGCGAGGGGAGGCTCTTACCTGTCGCGGGCCCCCTCGCCAAGCGGCGCCGCAGTCGCTCCCCCCACCCGGTCGAGGTCGCCACACTCCGCGACGAAGTAGGCTAAGGTGGGGAGACGATGCGGTTTGCCATCTTCAGCGACACTCACGCCAACCTCGAAGCCCTGAGCGCGGTCCTCGAGGCGTACCGCAGGGAGAGCATCGACGTTTACTACTGCCTCGGCGACACGGTCGGGTACGGCGGCTCCCCCAACGAGTGCGCGACGATCGTCCGCGAGCTGGCGGCCACCACGATCCTCGGCAACCACGACGCCGCCGTCTCGGGTCGCATGGACTACTCGTACTACTACGAGGCTGCCCGCCACGCGCTCGACGCCCACGCGTCGATGGTCAGCGCAGAGAACATGGCCTGGCTCAAGCAGCTCCCCTACGACCACCTGATCGCCGAGCACGAGGTCCTCCTCTGCCACGGGTCGCCCGTCCGCCTCGAGGAGTTCGAGTACATCTTCGCCCCCGAGCAGGCCCGCGAGTGCCTCGGCATCTACGACCGCCTCGGCCACATCACGCTCATCGGTCACTCCCACCTCTGCAAGGTGTTCGCGCTGACGCGCACGAGCGTCGAGGAGCTCCCCTCGGAGGACTTCGAGCTCGACCCCGACAAGAAGTACATCGTCTCGGTCGGCTCTGTCGGTCAGCCGCGCGACTTCGACAACCGCGCGAGCTTCACCGTCTACGACACCGACAAGCGGACCTTCGAGTTCAACCGCGTCGAGTACGACATCGAGCTCGCGGCCGACAAGGTGCTGCGGGCGAGGCTCGAGCGAAACTTCGCGCACCGGCTCTTCATCGGGGTGTAGGCGGCGCAGCTCCGCCGGAGGGGGGCGGGGGGCGCGCTAGCAGCCGGAAGGCAGTGTCTTGTGACACTTGCTGGTGACCGTGTCGCAGTAGTAGCCGCCGTAGCAGCCGTTGGGCTGACACTGGGAAGGGTCGGTGGCGGCGCAGGTGCACCCCGCGGCGGTCGCCGGCGACGCGTACCCCTGGCAGGTCGTGCTGCCTCCGCTGCTCCCCGCGTCGTAGGTCGCCGTGCCGCCGGCGTCGTAGCCCCCGAGCCCCGCGTCGTAGCTGCCGCCGGTGTTCACCCCCCCTCCGGCGTCGTAGCCCCCCGATGTCGTCCCGCCGCCTGTCGTCCCGCCGCCCGTCGTCCCGCCGCCCGTCGTCCCGGTGCCCCCTGCGCCGGTCCCTGGTGACGACGACCCTCCTCCTCCCACGACCACGACCGGGTTGCTCGCGTCCTCCGCGGCGCCCGAAATGAAGCCCGTGCTGCCGCCGTCCTCGCCGTCGGTCACCGTGCTCCCCGTGGCGCACGCCAGGAGGCCCGCCGTCACGACGCACCCGAACCACGCAAGCCTCTTCATGTCGGAACCCTCCGCTGCACGCCGGCTCGTGAGCCGCGCTGCAGGACGTCGCGGGGCCGTTTCACCACTCTGCACCCGAAGCGGCAAGGAGCAAGTGCGTGACGAGGCAGCGTCGACGCGCGACAAACGAACCCCTTGCGTTTACCTGAACGGAGACGCAGTATGAGCCGACTCCCTGCCGGGCCCGTCATGGTGCCCGAGCTCGCCCTCCCAAGCCCCCGGAGCCCCCTTCATGGAAGACAAGAATCGTAGCAAGGCCATCGACCTCGCCGTAGCCAGCATCGAGAAGGAGTACGGCAAGGGGTCCATCATGCGCCTGAAGGACGGGCAGAGCTTGAACCCAGACGTCCCGGTCGTCCCGACAGGGAGCATCGGGCTCGACCTGGCTCTCGGCATCGGCGGCTACCCGCGCGGGCGCATCATCGAGGTCTACGGGCCGGAGTCGAGCGGCAAGACGACCCTCACCCTTCACGCCATCGCCAGCGTGCAGAAGCAGGGGGGGGTGGCCGCCTTCATCGACGCGGAGCACGCCCTTGACCCGACCTACGCGCGGAAGCTCGGGGTGAAGACCGACGAGCTGCTCATCTCGCAACCTGACTTCGGCGAGCAGGCCCTCGAGATCGCGGACATGCTCGTCCGCTCGGGCGCCGTCGACATCATCGTCGTCGACTCGGTGGCGGCCCTGGTGCCAAAGGCGGAGATCGAGGGCGACATGGGCGACAGCCACGTCGGCACCCAGGCCCGGCTGATGTCACAGGCCCTCCGCAAGCTGACCTCGACGGTCGCCAAGAGCAACTGCCTGCTCGTCTTCATCAACCAGATCCGCATGAAGATCGGCGTCATGTTCGGCTCGCCCGAGACGACGACGGGCGGCAACGCGCTCAAGTTCTACGCCACCATCCGCCTCGACATCCGGCGCATCGGTGCGATCAAGGAGGCCGCCGCGGCGAGCGACAAGAAGGACCCGATGGTCGTCGGCAACCGCACCCGCGTGAAGGTGGTGAAGAACAAGATGGCCCCCCCGTTCCGTGAGGTCGAGTTCGACATCCTCTACGGCCAGGGCATCTCGCGCGCCGGCGACGTGATCGACCTCGCGAGCGATCTGAACCTCGTCGAGAAGAGCGGCGCCTGGTACTCGTTCGGCGGCGAGCGGATCGGGCAGGGGCGCGAGAACGCGAAGGCGTACCTCGAGCAGCACCCGGAGCTGATGGACAAGCTCGAGGCGCTGATCCTCGACAAGCATGGGATCAAGCGCACCCCCGCTGCCTCGACCAACGGCGCGGCGAGCACCTCCGAGCCGGACGAGAAGCCGAAGCGCTCTGCGACCGCGAGCGCCAAGCCTGCCAACTGAGGGGCGCCGCCCGGCGCAACCTGGGCCAGTGTCGTGCGCCCAGCCTGAAGCCAGGGCTGGGCGTCGCCAGGCAATCGCGCATACGCTGAGCCCATGAGGCTCTACATCATGCGCCACGGCCCGGCCGAGGACCACGCGCCGACCGGTCGGGACGAGGATCGCGCGCTGACCTCGAAGGGGAGGGACCGGGTCCGGAGCGTCGCGCGCTGGCTGGTCGAGGCTGGGGAGCTCCCCGGCCGCATCCTCACGAGCCGCCTCGTGCGAGCGGCGCAGACTGGCGAGATCGTCTCGACCACGGCGGCGGGGACGGGGAAGGGGCCCGGCATGGAGGTCGCGGGGGAGCTCGCACCGGGGGGGCATGGCCTGGCCCTCGTGCGCCGGCTCCACGCCGCGGCTGACCACGCCCCGATGCTCGTCGGCCATGAGCCTGACCTCTCGTCGCTGGTCGAGCGCCTGCTCGGCGAGTCGATGCCGGTGCCGATGGACAAGGGGATGGTCGTCGCGCTCGAGCTCGGCAAGGGGGACTCGGCGAAGCTCCGCTTCATCCTCGAACCCCGGGGCGTCGTCATCCTCCACGACCGCCGCGGCGAGCGAGGGGGAGGCGGACGGGGTGCTCCGCCCGATCGGTGGTAGAGCGGCGCCATGACCATCCGAGTGAGGGTCGACGGGACCGACCGGGTCTTCGCCGCGCAGCCAGGTGACGACCTCCTCGAGGTCCTGCAGGCGAACGGTGAGCCGATCGCCACCTCGTGCGGCGGCGTGGCCTCGTGCGGGCTGTGCCGCGTCACGGTCGTGTCCGGCGGCAACGCGCTTGTCCCCATCAAACCACAGGAGCTGGTTCATCTCGGGAACGTCGCCAGGGTCATCGGGCTCCGGCTCGCCTGCCAGGCGGCGGTCCGCGCCGACCTTCCGTCCGCCTCCCAGGAGCTGGTGGTCCGCATCCCGGAGCTCGAGGACGTGGAGGGGCGCAAGCGGCGCAAGGCGGAGCGCACCCGCCTCGAAGCGCGGAGCGGGGCCGTGCGTGCCCCCTCCACGGCTCGCGGCCCCCGCATCGAGTGGCGGGTGGGCCGTCCCCCCGAGCCTCAAGACGGCAAGGAACGCAAGGGGGGAGTGTGATCTCCCGGGCGGTTGCCGGAGGGGCGACTGTGGCATGAAATGGGCCAACTCTGAGGTGGCGTAAGTGCCCGTGAATGCAGCGACAAAGTCCCTTCCTTGACAGGCCTCCCCCCGTCTCCTACGTCGAGTGAGGAGGTTCGGCCATGGGTTCCCGGCAGGCGCTGCAAGTCCTTGGGGCAGTCGGCGGCGCGCCTCGCCTCGTGGGGAAGATCCTCAGCCGGCCCAGGGCCCCGCTCGCCTTCCGGGCCGCCCCCGGTCGCGGGCTCCCGCTGGTGTTCCCGTCGCGGGCCCCCCAGATCTTCGTCCACGAGGGGGCCCGGCAGGCGCTCGAGCGGAAGCTGACGGCCTCGTTCCCGGGCCTGGTGCTCCTGTCGATCACCGACAACCGCCACTCGATCATCTCGCGGTCCGTGGGGCGAGGCGTCCTCCGCGCGCGGGTGCACCACATGTTCCTCGACGCGCCGCAGGCCATCGTCGACGCCCTCGTCGCCTATGTCGCGCGGGGGGACAAGGTCGCAAGCGCCCGCATCGGCGAGTACATCGAGCAGCATGGCGACCGCCTCCTCCGTCAGACCCGCCCCTCCGCCCTGCGCACCAAGGGGAAGCACCACGACCTCCTCGCCATCTTCAACGAGGTGAATGCGCGCTACTTCGGCGGCGTCGCGAACGCGCTCATCACGTGGGGCAAGCGCGGGAGGCGGAGCGCCGGGCCGAGGACGACCATCAAGCTCGGGAGCTACAGCGCCGTGGAGCGGCTGATCCGCATCCACCCCACGCTCGACCGGAGCTGGGTTCCTCGGTACTTCGTCGCCTCCGTCGTTCACCACGAGCTCCTCCACCACATGATGCCCGCCAGCACGATGACGGTCCTCGGCTCCCGGCGCTGCGTCCACCCGCCGGAGTTCCGTGAGCGAGAGCGTCGGTTCTCCAAGTTCACCCGCTCGCTCGACTGGGAGAAGCGCCACATCGGTCGCCTCCTCCGCACCTGACGGCCAATGCGTCTGCGGCACCGCCTACTGCTCCTGGTCGCCCTCGCCGCGGTCGCGTTGTCTGGGCCCCTCGTCGCCTGCGATGGCGGCGGCACCGAGTGCGAGTGCGGCGCCGCGGGGCTGACCGTCACCCTCCCCGCGGCGCTCGTGGGGCAGCTCACCTCTATCGCTCCGAGCGGCCCGGCCTGCACCGGCGCCACCGTCAACCCGCCCCCCGCACGCGCCGGCTCCGCCGCTTCCTTCCAGGTTGAGCCGACGAGACCGGGCGCCTGCCACGTCGACCTCTACTTCTCGGACGGAACCACCTTCTCCGACGACGTCACGGTGGTAGAGACGACCGGATGCTGCGCCGGACTTCGCACGACACCCCCGGGGGCGGCCGACATCGCCGTCCCCGCTCCGCTCGACGCGGGGGCCTGACCTGGCTCCTCCCCGCTTCCGGGCTCGTCACGGCGCTCGTTCTGGCCTGCCACGCCACGCCAAAGGCGCAGAGTCCTGACCGGCTGATTGGAAAGGGGGGCGACCGGGTCGACCCGAAGCTCCTGCCCAGCCGGGTCGGCGTCGAGCCGAAGCCCGCGGAGAACGCCCCGTCTTTCCCCCTCGCCACGGTCCCCGAGAAGAGCGTCGGCCCGTTCCTGGTGCGGCGTCACGACACGGCGATGGGCGCCTACATTGCGCCGGGGGAGGGGGCCGGTCGCCGGGTGGTGAGCCTGCCGCTCGGGGCTGACGGGTCGCCGTTCGACCCGCAGGTCGTCGCCACGGCTTCGGCGGACGCCACGACCGTGGTCGTGCGCGCGGCAGGGGGGGAGCAGGGGGCGTACGTCATCGCCTGGACCGATCTCACCGACCGCGGCGAGGCCCTGTACGTCGCCGGGGTCACCGTCCAGGGGAAGCCCCGGTCGACCCCGGTCGAGCTCGCCCGCACACAGGACAACATCGTCTGGATCGAGGTCCTCCCGACGCCGCGCGGCGAGGTGGGGGTCTGGGCCGAAGAGGCGCGGGCTGGCGGGGCGAACCTCTTCGCCGTCGCGCTCGACCCCGACGGGCGACCGCGTGGACTCCCGAGCGTTGTCGTCCGCGACGTCATCGGCTGGCAGGCCGTCCCGACCGCGAACGGGGCTGGCGTCGCGATCCTCACCCGCCGCGCCCCGGGGAAAGACGCCACGAAGGCGATCACGACCATCTCCTGGCTCGGCCTCGACGCCGACGCTCGCCCCACCGGCCCCCCTCTCGTCATCGGCTCGTCCCCCCAGCGCATCATCGACGTCGACGTTGCGCGCGTGGGGCCCGACCTGGTCTTCGCGTGGACGCGTCGTGGCGCCCCCGAGCCGGAGGTCATGGTCGCGGGTCTCGACGCCGAGGGGAAGCTCAGCCCTCCTCGCTCGGTCTCGGCCCGGAGCGGCGGCGCCTCGCTTGTCGACGCGGTCGGGGGGGGCCACGGGGGCGTCCTCGCCTGGGAGGAGACCACCCACCTCGCGAGGGGGACCCGCCGGCTCCACATCGTCCCGCTCCCGGTCGGCAAGCTCCCCGAGGCGAGCCCGCCCGGCGCGCCGGCCGCGGGCGTCATCGACGTCGACACCGCGGGGCTCCCCGAGGTCGCGCCGCTCGAGCACGGCTACGCGGTCCTGGCCCGGCTGCGGACCTGCCCGGACCCTGCGCCGAGCGACGTCGCGTGCGACGACCCCCCCGCCGCGCCCGCCTTCGTACGCCTCGATGAACGGCTCGCGGTCGTCGAGACCCAGCCCGTCCTCGTCGGGGAGACGCCGGAGCGTGCGTCGCTCGCCTGGGGCCTCTCCTGCGAGGGGGCCGACTGCCTCGTGCTCGAGGCGGGGGCAACCACTCCTGCCGAGGTCCGCGTTGTCAGCCTCTCCCCCCGGACGAACCGCTGGCGGGCACCGCTCCCGGCCGCGCCGCCGCCCGGGGCCCCCCGCGTACTCGCGGTCGACACCCTCGCCTCGGCCGACCTCTACTCCGAGCTCGCGGTCGCCAGCATCAAGGGGGCCCCGATGCTGGCCGCTGTCACGACCGACTCGGGCTCGAAGGGGGACGGCACGCTCGCGGCCACCCTCAGCGTCGCCCCGCTCGACGCCACCGGCGCGGCGGGAGGCTCCACGGTGGTCCTTACCCGCCGGGCGCTCGCCGAGGGGGGGGTGGCGGTCGCGGGGGGCGAAGGTGTCGCCGGCGGGGCTGTGGCGTGGGTCGGGCGCGAGAACGGGCACGCTGCTGTGCATGTGACCCGGGTCGACGCGACCGGGAAGCGGACCAACGACATCCAGCTGACCACGGCCGGCGGCGAGGCGAGCGACGTCGCGCTCGCGTGGGCGGGGGGTGGGTGGGTCGTCGCCTGGGTCGACACCCGCGACGGCAACGGCGAGGTGTACGTCACGAAGGTCGACGCGGAGCTTCGGCGCATCGCCCGCGAGGTCCGCCTCACGAACGCCCCCGGTGACGCCAGCGACGTGACCGTGCTCACCCAGCCTGGCAAGGACGGCCCGATCGTCTGGGTGGCCTGGGCCGACCCCCGCGAGAGCCCCCGTGACGCCGTCGCCGACATCTTCGTCGCCCGCGTCCGGGGCGCCGATGCGACCCCCCTCGGCCCCGAGCAGCGGGTCCTGGCGACCGTGCCGCACTCCCGCTCCCCTGCGCTCGCCCCCGGGGCCGCGCCCGGTGGGGTCGCGATCGCCTGGATCGAGGAGGCCCCCGCGGGGGCTGATCCTTCCGGGGCCAGCGTCTACGGTGCGATGATCGGCGACCTCGACGAGCAGGGTCGGCTCGCGCGCGAGCCCTTGAAGACTCGTGGGGCAGGCGAGGGGTTCCCCACGTCCATCGCCCTCGATCGTGTCGGCACCTCGCTCCGGGTCGTGCTGACCCGCAGCACGCGCGACGACATCTTCCTCGACGCGATGACGCTCGCTCCGGGCGCCCCTCCCCGCCCGTTCCTGCTGTTCGGGCTCGAGGGGCCGCCGTCGATGGACGTGGCCCTCGCCCTCCTCGGGGACGGCGTCTACTTCAACGACCAGACCGAGGGCTCCTCGGACGGCCGCGTCCGTCGCGCCACGCTTGACTGGAATCGCTGACCTCCGGACGAATTCACGCAACCGGTTCGATGTCGGCCCGATGGAAGGGGGAACAGGGCCGAGCGGCCCCCCACCGGAAGGTCACCCCATGGACACGAAGATCACCGCCATCAAGCCCGATGTCGTCACCGTCACGAGCCAGCCTCGCCCCACTCCTACCCCCGTTCGCACCTCCTTCTCGGAGGTGATGGCTCGCGGCGCCGGCTCGGTCGTCGGCGGCGCGGAGGCGGCCATGACCTCGCTCCCCGGCTCATCCGTCGTGGCGCTCGCGGTGCGGGGGGGGGCGGCCGGGGCGCTGGCGCAGCCGGTCGGCCTCGGGGGTATCGGGGGCATCGGGGGTCTGGGCGCGGTGGGAGCCGAGGGGCCCGGGGCGTCCATCGGGACGAGCTTCGGCAGCCAGCTCATGGCGAGCGCCAGCGCGGCGGCGTCGGGCGACGGAGGGGCCGCGGCCTCGTTGCAGCAGAGCGCGCAGAGCAACCTCTACTACCTGCAGCTCCAGCAGCAGGTGAGCCAGCAGAGCCAGACCTTCGAGACGCTGTCCAACGTCCTGAAGAGCGAGAGCGATACGGTCAAGAACGCCATCGGCAACATGCACTGAGCGGCCTCAAGACCGCTTTTGCCGTAAGCTGCCTCCGGGAGGCTGACCGTGGGTATCGACCGAATCGACAGGCGGGGGAGCGTCCCCCCCGAGGCGCTCGCACCGACGGACGGGGAGAGCCGTACGACCCGCCTGAGCCGCTCCGGGGGTCCGTTCGAACCGCGTCCGGCCGTGCCGCTGCAGCCTGTAGCCGGCGTGCACGCGAGCGCGGCGCTAGAGGCGGTGAGGGCGGGAAGGCTGGACGTCGAGGGTTACATCGACGCGAAGGTGGAGGAGGCGACCGCGCACCTCTCGCACCTCGCCCCGTCGCATCTCGCGGCAGTGCGGGGGGTCGTGCGCGGCCAGCTCCTGGCCGACCCTCACCTCGCCGAGCTTGTCGAGCGCGCGACCGGCAGTCCCGCGCCCGCGGCCGACGAGTAGCCGCATGGCAGGCCCCTCCAGTGAGCCCCGTGTGTCGAGGCGCGCATTGGCGCTGGGGTCGGCCGCGATGCTCCTCGCTTGCCAGCACCGGAGTGAGGCGTCCTCCTCCCCTGCGAAGGGCGCCCCCTCGTCGACGCTCCCTGTGGGGGCCCTTGGTAGCACCCGCCTGCTCGAGTGGACCTTCGAAGGCGCCATCTCGTCCCGGACAGCCGTCATCGTTCCCGCCTGGGGGGCGGAGGGGGCGCGGTTCCCGGTGCTCGTCGCGCTGCACGGGCGCGGCGAGGCACGCAAGGCCCCCGCGGATGGGGCGCTCGGCTGGGCCCGCGACTACGGCCTGCTGCACGCCATCGAGCGGGTGTCGGCTCCCCCCCTGCAACCCGTCGACTTCGAGGGGTTCGTCGACGGGGTCCACCTCCAGCTTCTGAACCGGCGCCTCGACGAGCACCCCTTCGGAGGGCTCATCGTCGCCTGCCCCTACCTCCCTGACCTCGACCTCGCCGACGACGACGCGGTCACCGCGTTCGGTCGCTTCCTGCAGCAGACGCTCCTCCCGCGCGTCCGACGCGAGACACCGGCCCTCACCTCCCCTGCGGCCACCGGCATTGACGGCGTGTCGCTAGGCGGGGCGGTCGCCCTCGCGATCGGCCTCGACTTCGCGACGGCCTTTGGCGCGGTCGGCACGCTCCAGCCCGCCCTCGACCCGCACGATGCCCGGCGCTGGGCCTCGCGAGTCCAGGCGGCGCGTCGCGCCAACCCGGGCCTCGCCCTCCGCCTCCTGACGAGCGATGGCGACTCCTTCCGCGACGCCGTGCGCGCCACGTCAAGCGCTCTGGACGGTGCCGGGCTCGTGCACGACTTCGACCAGGTTCTCGGCCCTCACGACTATCCGTTCAACCGCGGTCCGGGGGCCATCGAGATGCTGCTCTGGCACGACCGGTCGCTGCGCCGGCCCGCCTGACCTACTGCGTCTCTGTCTCGAGCCTCCGGATATCGGCCGCTTCGATGCGTCCGTCGCTCCTCCACCCGGCGCACTGCGCCGCGGGGAGCTCTGTCCCTATCCGCGTCATGAAGCGCTCGAGCGCCTCGTCGAGCGACGTCCCCGCGTAGCTCATTCGCACCACTCCGACCGACTGGTGCGCCTTAACCGAGAAGACGAGCCCCACGGCCTCGAATGTCGGCGTCTCGGCGGTTGCCCCCTTGCGGGGACCGGCCGCCGCCTGTCCGCCTCCGCGACGCCCACCGCCGCGAAAGGTCGGCGTCGGGACGCCCGGGGAGGAGGTGTCCTTGTCGGTCGTGGCGTGGGGCCGGCCGGTCATCGTGACCAGGAGCACAAGGTCTCCCTTGGCCATCGTGGAGAGTCGGTCGAGGAGCTCGTCGGTGACCCCGTTGGCGCGCGTGAAGTCGTCGACCGCTTGCAACGCCGGGGTCCCGGAGCTCGTCAGCATGTCGGGGTAGCCAGGGTCGCACCCGGCGGTGCCGAAGAGGGGGGCGAGGTGGGGGCGGACGGTGTCCCACGCCTCGGGAGCGAGGCGACCGTCGCGGTAGAGGCCGAACACGGACACCGATGCCCCCCCGCCCCTCGGGAACCCTGCGGCGCGCTCGACGTGGAAGGTGTCGTCGCCGCACCCGGCGGTCGCCAGCGACACGAGGAGAACGCCAAGGGGGGCGAGCCGCGAGAGCATGGCCCTCCATACGCGGTGGGAGGACAGAATGGCCAGCGCGACGTGCCGTGTTACGCTAGGTCGCCGTCGGTCGGCAGACGGCCAGCGTGTTCATCCCGAACTTGTGCCGCCTGCAGTCGATCTCGCTGGGGCGAAAACCGGCGCGGACGAGTAGCCGCCAGAGGTCCCGGGGCTCGTAGTACTCCTTGTGGTCGTCGATCTCGGCGGCAGCGCTCCATCGGAGCTTGAAGGCGACGAGCTCGAGGAAGTACTTGCCGCGCCAGGAGGGGACGTTGAAGAAGCAGATGCCCGTGGGCCGCACGATGCGTCGGAAGTGGACGAGCGCGCCGAGCGGGTCCGTGAGGTGCTCGAGGATGTTGTTGCAGAGGATGAAGTCGAGGCTCGCGTCCGGGACGGCGGTCAGCGAGGCGGGGAGCGTCCCTTCGATAGCCGTTACGTTGGGGCGCCCCTGCAGGTCTTCGGCGAGGCTCACGTCGACCAGGGTCGCGTGCGCCACTTCGTGGAGGTGCGGGCGGAGAAATTCTGCATGGTACCCGCACCCGAAGTCCCCTACCCGAAGCCCCGAGAAGGACGGGACGATCCGCGTCACCTGGTAGTTCGAGAGCCAGTGGCCGAACCGCTCTGGGAGCGTCTTCTGGTGCCCCTCGCCGTACGAACTCGTGCGGGTTGCCTTCTCCACCACCCCGTGCGCTTCGCTCATCGTGGGCGCTCCATACGGGGAGACCGCGAGGCGGTCAATCGGGCCCCTCCTCCCCCTTGTCGCCTCGCAGTCCAAGCGCGCGCGCCTTCTTGTAGAGGTGGCTCCGCTCCAGGTCGAGCGACCGAGCGGCCTTCGCCATCTGCCCGCCGTGGTGCACCAGGGCTTCCTCCAGGATGGTCCGTTCGGCCTCGTCCACCAGCACCCGGAACGGGACCCCGGCCCGATAGAGCCCGGACTGGTGGGGGGTTGCGCTGCCAGGGAGCGACGTACGGACGTCCTCTTCGCCGATCGAATCGCCCGGCGTGAGGATGACGAGCCGCTCGATGACGTTGCGCAGCTCGCGCACGTTGCCGGGGAAGCTGTAGCGGGTGAGCGCCTCGATGGCCGCGTCCGTCATGGCGAGGTGAGGGCGGTCGTTGGCCTTGCAGGCGAGGTCGAGGAAGTGGCGGGCCAGGCGGGGGATGTCGTCGCGCCGGGCCCGTAGCGGAGGGATGGCGAGGGGGACGACGTTGAGGCGGTCGTACAGGTCGGCCCGGAAGGCGCCCTCCGCGCAGGCTGCCACCAGGTCGCGGTTGGTGGCCGCGACGACCCGGGCATCAACCTTGATGGTCTCGTTGCCGCCCACTCGCTCGATCTCACGCTCCTGCAGCACCCGAAGGAGCTTGGCCTGCATGGCGAGGGGCATGTCGCCCACCTCGTCGAGGAAGAGCGTGCCTCCGCTTGCCCGCTCGAACTTCCCCCGCCGCTGCTTGGTCGCCCCGGTGAAGGCCCCCGCCTCGTGGCCGAACAGCTCGCTCTCGATGAGCTCGCCCGGCACGGCCGCGCAGTTGAGCTTCTCGAGGGGTTGCTTCGCTCTTGGCGATAGCTGGTGGATCGCCCGCGCGACCAGCTCCTTCCCTGTCCCCCGCTCACCGGTCACGAGGACGCTCGCGGCGCTCTTGGCTGCGCGGGCGATGAGCTCGCCAAGCCGGGTGATCTCGGGCGACTCTCCGACCAGATCGCCGTTGGCCCCGCTCGCAGCGCGCAGGGCCTTCGCCTCGGCCTCGACGCGGTCGAGCCGCAGTGTCGTCTCGACCGTGATGAGCAGGGCGTCGGTGTTGAGCGGCTTCTCGAGGAAGTGCCGTGCACCGAGCCGTGTCGCCTGAACGGCGGTGTCGATGGTGGCGTGGCCGCTCATCATGATGACGGGGGTGTCGAGCCTGGAGCTGCGGATGTGGGCAAGGAGTTCGAGGCCGCTGCCGTCGGGGAGGGTGACGTCGAAGAGGCAGAGGTCGTAGCTGCGCTTCCGGAGCCTCTCCTCGGCGACCTTCACCCCTCCCGCCACGTCGACGCCGTAACCCTCGAGGGTGAGCGCCTTCTGGAGCGTGGTCAGGATGTGCGGCTCGTCGTCGACGACCAGGATGTGGGCGCGTGCCATGAAAGACAGGTTAGCCCGGCTCTCCCTGGCCGCCTCGGTCGATTCTGCCCCCGGCGCTGCGAGCGTGCGCGTGTACACTGTCCCAACCGATGCGCACGTGTTCCCGAACGGTCCGCTCGTTCCACCGCCTCTCGGGTCGGCTCGGGGTGGCCTGGGCGCTCATGCTCGCCCCCCTGACCGCCAGCCTCGCCGCGTGCGGAGGCACCTCTTCGGGTGCGCCTGTGGCTCACCCCGAGGGGCTCATGCCGGCCCCCACGCCGAGCGTGCCGGACGCGGAGTTCGCCAGGGCCGTCCACGACCTCATCATCGCCACCCCCGGCGGCCCGGAGCGCGCGCGTCTCCTCGCGGGGGTCGAGGGGAGGCAGATGGAACGTGCCGCCGCGCGCTTCCGCTCGCACGAGGCCGGTCGCGGCCTGGTCGCCGTCATCGGCGGACTCTACCTCCTGCGGACGGGCGAGCTGACGGCAGACACCCTGGGCCCATCGGGCAGGGAGGCGTTGCGGGAGGCCGTTCGCGAGCTCGCCCAGCGCGGCGACGAAGGGCGCGCCCGGGCCCTGTACGACGTCTTGCTCCGGCTCGTCCCCGACGCGGAGCGGGCCGACGTCCAGGGGCACCTCGACGCCCTCGCCTCGTGGACTCGGGACGAACTCAGGGCTGGCCCCGGGACGATCGCCACCGGGGTCATCGAGACGGCGAGCGTTGCGCGGAGTCTCCTCGAGCCCTCGCGCGATGCCAAGGCTGATGCCCTCAAGGCGACGCTCGACTGGATTGCGACTGCTCTCGACCTCCAGGTGAGGTTCCGCGAGAAGAAGGCCCGCCCCTCCCGCGAAGAGGTCGGGGAGGCCGTTCGGGCGCTCCACTCCGGCAACGACGTCCTGGCGCAGATCTTCCTCCGGGACGGGGATGTGGGGGGGGCACTGCAGGCGCTGTCACGCTCGCCGGCCCGCGAGGCAGTACGCCCCGAGTTGCAGCGCGCGCTCGACGGGGTCCATCCGGGCGCCACGGCCGCCGAGTTGCTCGAGGTACTGCATGCCCTGACCCCCACCCCCCGCGAGCGCGACCAGGAGGAGGATGACGTCCCGGAGGACCGCGAGCTCCTCCGCGCCGCCGGCTTCGGGGTCGCCCTCGAGGCCTACCGGCTCGACCCCACGCAGCCCGAGGCGGCGTCGCTCGTCGCTGCCGTGCTCCAGGACATGGGGCTGGCCGAAGCAAGCCCGGCCGTTCTCGTGCAGGCCACCCGGGCCCACGCCGACGCTCGCACAGTGAGCGGCGCTCTGACCATCGTGCTGCGGGCCATGAACATGGAGCTCGAGGCGAGCGACTTTGACGCCGTGAGGCGCACCTATGCCGCGGCAGCCCCCCTCCTCGATATCGCCGCGCAGAAGGATCTCGCCCGGGACCTGCAGCCGAACGCCGCGAGGGTGCGGGCGATGATGGGGGAGATCGAGCTCGAGCAGGGGGGGCTCGCGGCGGCCCGTGCCCTGCTGACCGCCTCGGCCGCCGAGGAGCGCTCGGGGGCCGTCCTCCTCGCGCTCGCTCGCATCGACCGGCACGACGACCAGCGCAAGGCGGCCCTCGAGGATCTCCGCGCCGCGAAGGACGCCCCAGACGCCGCCCGCGATCCCGCGCTGCGGGGGGAGGTGCTGCTGCTCACGAACGACTTGCTCCACGACGCCGGCGACGCCGCCGGGGCGCGCGCTGCGCTGGTCGAGAGCCTGACGGTGCTCGCCGGAGCCCGGGGCGAGGGGCCCCCCGAGGCGCGTGCCCGGGTCGAGCAGGTGCTCTCCCGCGCGCTCGACCGCTTCGGGGCGCGAGACAAGGCCCAGCAGGCGCTCGAGCGTGCCTTTGACGCCACTCCGCACGACAAGCGCCTCATCGCGGGGACCCTCGGCCAGCTCGTCGCCCGCGCGCTGGTGAGGAGAGACCTGCCCGCCGCGCGTGACGGGCTCACCCGCGCCATCGCCTCCGAATTGGGCGACGACGAGATCGTCTACTACGCGCTGTGGGTCCGCTTGCTCGAGAAGCAGCTGAAGCGCGGGGCGGACGGGGCGCGCGACTCGGCCGTGGCGCGCGTCTTCGCGAGGATCCCGGACGACGGCCACTGGATCGGCAAGCTCGCGGCGTATGGAGCCGGGAAGCTCCCCGCCAGCGAGCTCGGTGGGCTGGCGCGCTCCAGGGCCGAGAAGACCGAGGCGCTGTTCTACCAGGTCATGGATGCCCGGGCCGCTGCGGGGGCTGACCCAGGCGAGGCGGGGCTCCACGCGGTGCTTCGTGGCGATGGCGTCGACCTCATGGAGTCGGTCATCGCCCGCGAGATCCTGCGAGACGCGGGTGGCGAGCCCCCCCCGGCGTTGCCGATGGACATCAAGCTGCCGTAGACCGCATCCCTACGGCCATGCCCGCTCCGAACTCCGCCCTTCGCCAGGCTCTCGACTGGGGGAGCCTGGCTCCGCTCCGTCTCCGCGCGCGCCTCGTGGCGGAGGGAGTCTACGCCGGGGCGCACCGGAGCGCTCGCCGTGGCGCGGGGGTCGAGTTTGGCGGGCACCGCGCCTACACGCCCGGCGACGACCTGCGCTGGCTCGACCGACGGGCGCTGCTGCTCCACGACCGCCTGGTCGTTCGGCAGTTCGAGACCGAGACCGACCGCGCCCTCCGCCTCGTGGTCGACGCGACGGCTTCGATGGGGTACCGCGGGGCGCGGGCCCCCGGCGCGAAGCTCGCGTGGGCGGCGGTTGTGGCCGCCGCGCTTGCCCGCATCGCGACGTCGAGCGGCGATCCTGTCGGGCTCACGTACTTCGCCGGCGGGGACGCGACGCGGTCTGTCCCCGTCTCGGCGGGGCGAGAGGCGTTCGAGCGCATTCTGGGCTCGCTCGAGGCCGCGACGGCCGACGGGGACGCCCGAACGGACAAGGCTGTCATCGACCGCGCCCTCGGGGGGATCGCGCGGGCCGCCCGCCGCGGGTCGATTGTCGTCATCCTGAGCGACCTGCTGGATCTCCCCGATGGCGCCGCCGACCAGATCGCCGCCGTGGCTACCGGCGGGCGCGTCGTGGTTGTCGTGCAGATCCTCGACCCTGACGAGGCGGTGTTTCCCTTCCACGGGACAATGCGACTCGAGGCGTTCGAGGGGGGGCTCGTCGTCGAGACAGACGCCGACGCCGCTCGCGGGGAGTACCTGGAGGCCCTCGAGCGGCATCGCGTGGCGTGGGACCGGGCGCTTGTCGGACGGGGGGCGAGGGTCGTCCGGGCGCAGACGACCGACGATCCGGTGAAGGTACTCCGGTCGATCACCCTGGCGGCGAGGTAGCGCGTGAGCTTCGTGTTCGCGTTCGCCCTGGCCGGACTCGTCCTCGTTGCGGCCCCCTACTTCGCCCACCGCCTCCGCCGTCGCCGTGCCGATAGCCGCTTCTTTGCCCCTGCGCACCTCGTCCCTCCGGCGCCTGTGCGCGCGCGTCGCAAGGCAGCCTTGGAGGACCGTGCCCTCTTCGCCACGAGGGCGCTCGCAGTCATCGGCCTCGCGCTCCTCGGGGCGTCCCCGCTCGTGCGCTGCTCGCGGCTCGCGCTGAACCGATCCTCGGGAGCGTCGGTGGCTCTGGCCATTGTCCTCGACGACTCGATGAGCATGCGGGCGAAGCTCGGAGATCGGACGCGGTTCGCCCGCGCCAGGTCGGGGGCGATCGAACTGCTCGGATCGACGCGGGAGGGGGACGCGGTCGCCATCATCCTGGCGGGCGACCCGGCGCGCGTCGCCCTCGCCCCCACGACCGACCTACGGGGGGCGCGGGCGTTGCTTGAGTCGCTCCCCGAGAGCGACCGCGCAACCGATCTGGACGGGGCGATCGCCGTCGCGCGTGGGTTGGTCGAGGGGCTCCCGCAGGCCGACCGCCGCGTGGTCGTACTGAGTGACCTCGCCGACGGGCACCCGGACGCCCCGCCCCTCGGTGAGGGGAGCTCCGTGCCCGTGTGGAACGCGCTCCCCGAGATTCGCGCCGATGGCCATGACTGCGCCGTCATCCGCGCCGACCGGTCGGGGCTGCGCGTCCGCGTCCGCGTCGCCTGCACTCCCGGCAACGTCGCCCCGAGGACCGTGGGGCGAACCGTGGCGCTCTACCTCGGGGAAAAGGCGATCGTCGACGCAGCGGCCCCCGCAGGGGCGACGGGGGACGTGGTCCTCTCCCTCCCCGCTGACAGCCTTCCGAAAGGGCAGGAGCCCGGGGCGCTGGTTGCGCGCCTTCTCGGTGGCGACGCCATCGACGAGGATGACGCCGCCCCCGTCATCGCCGAGGCGATCCCCAGCAGCATCGCCGTCGTCGTCCCGAGCGACTCCGAGATCGCTGCGACCGGGGGCCCCCCTGTCGTCGAGCAGGCCCTCCGTGCCCTGCAACTCGACGTGACAGTGAGGCCACTGCCGCAAATCCCGGACCGCGTAGACGACCTCGCGGCATTCGCCGGAGTCCTTCTCGACGACCCTCCCGGGTTCACCCCGGAGGAGCGCCGCGCCCTCGGCGCCTTCGTGGAGCGTGGTGGTCTGGTGCTGGTGGCGCTCGGGCCGCGCGCGTCCACCCCCCCTCTTGGCGCGACGCTCGAGCCCTTCGTCATGCATCCGCTCGCATGGGAGGCGAGCGCGCCGGCAGGCGTGGACCCCGCCACGGCCACCCCGTCGATCGCCGAGTCGGCGGCGAGCCTTGTGGAACTCGGGGCACGTCACAGGACCGTGCTCGGGGCAGAGGACGCCGCTGCCTTCACGACGCTCCTCGCGTGGAGCGATCGCGCCCCGCTCGTCGCCGAGCGGGCCGTGGGTCGAGGCGAGGCCTGGATCGTAACCCTGCCGTTCGCGCTCGACGCGAGCGACCTCCCGGTGCGCCCGGCCTTCCTCGCGCTGCTCGATGCATGGATCGATGTAGCGAGGGCCCGGACCGTGCCCAGGCGGACGGAGGTCGGCGTCGCCTGGACGTTCCCTGACTCGCGCAAGGTCACCGCCATCGGCCCGGGCGGCGACGAGCTCCCGGTCGCGCAAGGGCCCGCGAGGCTCCAGGTTACCCCTCCGCGCCTTGGCCTCTATCGCGTCGTCGCCGATGGTCGCGTCGAGGTTCGCGTCGCGCAGCCCGCATCGCGAGAGGTGGACCTACGGCCGCGCCGGGTCGCCGTCGCCGCCGCGTCGCGCGTCACCGGCGAGACGGTCGCCTCGGTCGATGCCTCGCCAACCCTCGCGTGCTTCCTGCTGGCGCTCTTCGCGCTCGAGCTGGGGCTGAGGCTCAGGGCGGGGCGCGACACCGACCCCTCCGCGCCGCCTCGGTAGGCATCGGCCCCGGGGTTGCCGTGGCGCGAAACTCTGGTTCCCAAGGGAACGCGCTTCGGCTTCACTCCGCCCCATGCGCCACACTGCTCCGTGTCTCGTTGTCGCCCTCCTCTCTGCGTTGGCGGTGTCCCTCACCTCCTGCGAGGGAGCTGGGCTCTACGACCACGCCGTCCGTTACGTGCCGCTCCCCGGCGAGGAGGCTGCCGCGAAGGGGGCGCGCGACTACGACCCCGTGACCGTGCATACCCAGCCGGAAATGTGGCGTGACGTCCCCGTCTCGCTCTTCGGCGTGGTCGTCGGGCGCACCCCCGGCCCCGGCGGCGCTGCCTATGTGACCATGACCATCCGCCGCCTCGAGCCGAGGAACCTCTGCGAGTACGCGGCGGATGAGACGAGCTGCCGCACGACCGTGAGCGATCGCGACTTCGGGCTGGTCCACGCCGTCGTCGCTCTCCGGCACGAGGACGACATCGGAGAGCACTCGCTGGGGAGCGGTTCGCTCCTCCGGATCGTGGGTCCGCTCTCGCAGGAGTCCGACCCGAGCGACGGGAACCCCGTGGTCCGCGCGACGTTCTACCGGCATTGGCCTCGCTACTTCTTCGTGACCCGATCTGCCGCGGCGAGCATGCGGCAGTGACGGTTCGACCGGGTCACGGCGGGTGCTGCTTCGTCCTTGGGGCCGTCCACGTCTGCGCCGTCGGCAGTGCAGTCGCGTCGCCCCGCCTCGCGCGCGCCGCCGACGGGCCTGGGAGCACGCAAGCCCTCCCTTGTCGCCCGACGATAGCATGCACCGCCGATATCACCGTCCCGGGCGCCGTCGAGGTCGAGGCGGGATATATCGCGCGCCGCCTGAGCGGCGAGGTGCGCCAGACCTCGACCCCATTCCTCGCGAAGCTGACGGTCACCTCGTGGCTACAGTTCCAGCTCGGGAGCAACGGATACACGTCGCAGCGGGGACTGGAGGCGTGGCGCTTCGTCGACAGCGTGTCGGCGGGGGCGAAGCTCCACCTCGTCGACCAGGGGCCCCTCCGTCCGGCCGTCTCGGTCTCGTTCGCAGCGAGCGCCCCCGTCGACAGCGCGACCGGCGCGAGTTCCGCCGACGACGTCATGATGACGGTCTATGTCACGAAGGACGTTGGCCGCGTGCACGCGGACCTCAACGCCGGGCTCACGCGGTGGGGCGTGAACGCAACTCCAGCCTCGCAGGAGTGGGCGGCCCTTGCCCTCTCCACGGCGCTCCCTCCTCCGCTCGGCGTGATGCTCGAGGGGTACTACTTCACCGACTGCGGCACGTTCGCCTCGAGGGACGGCGGGCTTCTCTTCGCCCTGAGCCACAGCCCGACGCCGTGGCTCGTGTTCGACGTGGGCGGTGATGCCGGGTTCTTCCCGACGGCGCGCTCGTTCAGCGCCTTCTTCGGAATGACCGTCGTCCCAGTCTTGCTCTGGAGAGACGGCTGAACGTCGAGTGGTGCGCCCCGTCCCGGCGCACCATGATCTCAGCTGCCGGATCCGGATCCGGCGGCTGCCTCGGCGGTCGACCCTTCGCCGGCGCCACCGTCGCAGCTATACGTCGCCGGGCAAGCCCACGCGCCGCTCGTGCAGATGCAGCTCGAGTCGATGACCGTTGGCGCCCCAGTGCACGAGGAGTTCGGGGACGAGAACGAGTACTCGCACTGAAGCCCCTCGCCGCTGCACGGCCCGTTGGGCGTGATCGCCCCCGTCGGACAGTCGCCGACCCCGTTGCACGCCGCGATCACCGCTGTTACGCCCGCTAACACTGCGAGGCAGGTGAGGAGCAATCGCGCTCGCGTCACGGAGTCACCGTAAGCACGCCGTGCATCAGAATGTAGTGCCCGGGGTAGGTGCAGATGTACGGGTAAGCGCCCGGTGCCGGCGCCTTGAACGTGACCTCGCTGGTCTCACCGGGCTTCGTGATCGGCGCGAAAGCGAGCACGTCCGGCCCAGGCACCAGGTACCCGGCGGTCGGCGCCTTGGCGAGCCCCTCGGCGGCGACGGCCGCTTCCTTCCCCGGGTTCACGAGCACCCAGTTGTGCTGCATGACCTCCTGCTTGCCGTTGTTCTTGAAGCGGAGGTGCACCTCCGAGCCGGCCGGGACCGTCAGCTTCGTCTTGTCGAACGCCATGGTGTCACCGACGCTCGCGATCTCGAGCTCGACCTTGGGCGCGGGGGCCGCGCTCGCGGCAGGAGCTGCAGCGGGTTTGGGTGCCTCGGCCTTCGCCGACGCCGCGGGAGCCTGGCTGGACGCCGCGGTCGCCGGGGGTGCCGCCTTCTCCTTGTCGTCGCAAGCGGTGCAGAGAAGGAGGCCAGAGCAGATCAGGATCAGTGCGTTTCGCATGGTGGGTTCCTCAACGATGGAGATCGAAGTTGATGGCGACATCGCCGTCTTTCACGGTGACGGACTGCGTGAGGGGCTGCTGGCGCGGCGCCCACGCGGTGACCTTGTAGGTCCCCGGGGGCACGTCCTTGATGGCAAACTGCCCCTGCACGTTCGCCTTGGCGTAGTAGCTCGAGGGTGTGACGACGACGTAGCCGAGCATGCCGGGGTGGAGGTTGCAGAGGAGCGAGTAGGTCCCGGCGGTCTTGAAGGCCCTCGACCGTACCTCGTTCTGGGCGATGTTCCCCAGCGTGAACCGCTCGCCGTCGGGCGAGAAGACGTTGTGGGGGAAGGGGTCATCGTTGCGGAAGTTGACCTTCCCCCCCACCGGCACGACGCTGACGTAGGGGAGGTAGTTCATCATTTTGTTCGAGACGGTCGCCGACATCTTTGCGCCAGGCACGATGGGGGCGTCCTCGAGGTAGATGACCGCGTGTCCGGCGCTCGTCTTCGGCAACGTCGTCACGGTACCGGTGATGCTCCTCGCCGCTGCGGGCGCAGCGGCCGCGGCGACGACCGGTGCAGCCCCGCCCGGGGCCGCGCTGCCCGCCGGGGCGGCAACAGCTCCGGCGACCGGCGCGACACCGGCAGCGCCGGTGCACGCGCAGTTGCACCCGCACGGCGGGAGCGCACCAGGGGCGGCGACCGCTGGAGCCGCGGCCGTCGGGGCCTCGGGCTCCTCCGCTGCGGCGGCGGGGGTGACGTCTGGTGGCGTGCTGCTCGCGATGACCGCGGCGGTCTTCGGGGGCTCGCCTTCGCAAGCCGCGACGAGAAAGGGCAGGAGGGCAAGGTATCGGTGGTTCATCTCTTCCTCCTTCAGAACGCCACGGCGGCGGTTGCGGTCACGGTCTCTGCCTGAAGCTTGCCACCCGAGGTCGGTGCGATGGCACCGCCGGCCGCACCCCACGAACCTGAGGGCGGCGTGCCCGTCGCGGAGTCGATGTCGCCCGCCACGACCACCCGGATGTTGGGCCTCACGAGCATGGCGATGCCGGGGATCACCCGAAGCAGGTTGAACTGCTTCTCGTTCGTCGTCGCGTCGGCGTTGCCGATCGTGAACTCGGCCCGCACCCCCGGGACGAACCACGGGTAGACGACGTAGTCGAACTCGCCCCAGGCCAGGAGGCCCTGCGCGCTCGAGAAGTCGGGGACACCGTTGATCGGCGACCCGCTCGGGTTGGGGTTCGCGGTGGCGCCCGTCCCCGCGTAGGGATGAGCGTGCCACTCGTACTGGCCTCCGAAGTCGAGGACGGCCGAGTCGTACTGCGCGCGGACCGAGGCGCCGGCGATGTCGAACGAGTCATGCTGCGCGACCGCGACCGCCGCCCCACTGCCCGTGCCGGTGCCGTTATCGAGCATGTTCACCCCGTGGTAGCCGTAGGCGTCAATGGTGATCGCCTTCTCGGCCCAGGGCTTCGCCGGGTCGGGGACGTTCGAGCCGTACTTCCCCTCGCCGTCGAGGGCGACCCCCCCCGACTTCACGCCGACGTGGACGTAGGCGTTCTCGGCGTTGAGCGTGTTCAGCCCCGCTGCAGTGCTCGACGCGAGCCAACCCGCCGCCCATCCGAGGCGGTGGAAGAGGATGCCGTTGGCCTCGATCCCGTCCGAGTGGGTCGCGCCCCAGCCAAACGCGCCGCTCGAGTTGTAGAGCCCGACGACGGACGTCCCTGGGAGTCGCGTGTCGGCGAGATAGTCGGAGTGAAGCGCGAAGCTCGTGATCTGCGGGGCGAAGAGGCGGCCGAGCCAGAGGTTCACGGCGTGGTCGGGGCCGACGATGTCGTTCCACAGCAAGTAAGCGGTCTCGATGTCGCCGCTGATGCCGTTGTCGCCGCTCTGCGTGACCGTGAGCTGGGTGAAGTAAGTGAGCGTGTCGCTGAACGCGCCGCCGGCGAAGAAGTGAACCTCGCCGATGAGCCCGTCAGGCGTGAAGGTGTTGCCTGCCGCGGTCTTCGCGTCCGAACCCGGCAGGTTCATGGTCGCGGCGCCGTTGAACATGATGGAGAGCGGAATCGCCTCGGGGATGCCGGACGGCCAGACCGAGTGCGGGAAGCTCTTCTTGTACTCCTCCTGCCCGAGCGCGATCATCGGCGCCTTGACGGAGTCGCTATCGAGGCTCCCCTTCTGGTTCGGGAAGCGGTAGCCGTTGCGGCGGAACGCCTCACCGAACGGGTTGAGCACCGGATACACCGTATGGCAGGTCAGGCAGCTCGTCTGATACTTGCGAGCGAAGGCCGGAATGGCGCTCGCGTCGCGGATGCCCGTGAACGTTGTCACCAACGTCGCGACGAGCATGGAAAGTAGAAGCTGAATGGTCAGCCGCCCAACGGGTTGCATCAAGTTCCCTCCATTCGAGTGACATCCGGCCGCATGCGGTGCCGGCAACAGTGAGGCGCACACTATCGGAGCGCGTGGCATAGTAGAAGCAATTGGTGCTGCCACGAGGCGAGCGCGGCAGGATCGGGTTCGCCCTGACGCTTGCGCGACCGTCGAGGGACGGCCGGACGCCCCGCCACGGGGCGACGTAGCAGCATTCGAGATCCGACGGGCGCCGAGAGTTCCGCGGTCCGTGCTCGGAATCGAGGAGATACAGCGCAGAGGTACGGTTCCGTCGGCGAGAGACGTGACGTGATATTTGTCATTCCCTAGGCACGGGCAGTCAGCTTTCATTCGATCGGACACGCACAGTGCGGCGTGATTACGGGAGCGACCGGCCTGGAGGGTGTGACACCCGCCCGGGGGACATGTCACCCCTGTCGCCCATGAAATGTGACAATTCGCCCCACTCGCGTGACGTCCTGTCGGTGCGATGTCACCGACATCGGCCGCGGGGTGTGACAACTGCGGGCAACATTGTCACGGGCTTCGGCGGTGCTCTGCGACGTGTCCCCCGGAGATGGTGACATGTCCGGGGGAGACTTGCGACAGCTTGCGGGAGCACCCGTGACGCGTCCTCGGTAGGAGTGAGACAGGCATCCCCGACAGCGGTGACGTGGACGGTCGTGCTCCCCCGATCCCCCATCCTGCCGGATCGGACGAGAGGCAGGGGAGGGCGCCAAGCACGAAGTTCTCGCGCAAGTCCCCCTTCGCCCCCTCGCGTCTTCCTGTGAATCTCCGTCTCCGCCTCGCAAGCAACAAGGCTGCCGTGAGTCGGGACGCTAGTGGTGACTTGACCGGCGACACGCCAACGTGACACAGGACGGGTGGGTGCAGTTGATCGGGTAACCGCGGGCCCCAAAGTCTGCTTCAGACGGGGTAGCGTCCCAAGGCAGTTCGTCGCCGTCGTCGCCAGAGTCACCTCTGGAGGGCGCGTCTCCCGCTAGTCCAGAAATGGTGGAGTCTCCATGAACACGAAGTCCTTCCTCGTAACGATGGCGATACTGGCCAGCAGCGCCTGCGCTCCCGTCGCCACTCAGGCCCCCGTGGCGGCGCCCACCGCCTCGGCCGTGGCAGGTCAGGCCGCGCCGGCTGGCCAGAAGGCGGGCCAGCTCGCGGTCGGTCGCGGCACGATCGTGGGCACCATCACGACAAACCCCTGGCACAACATCAAGGCCGGCGGCGTCGTCTACCTCGAGGACGGTCCGAAGGACGGGACCCCGCCCCGGTCCGGGATCCTCGACAACCACGACATGGCCTTCGTGCCGAACATCGTCGTCATCGAGGCAGGGGGCTCGGTCATCTTCACGAACACCGACCCGATGGTGCACAACGTCTTCAGCCCCGACGGCGAGAAGTGGAACCTGGGCGAGCTCCCGCAGAACGCATCGGTCGTGAAGCGCTTCGACAACGTCGGGGTCTACGCGATCCTGTGTAACTTGCATACGAACATGCTCGCGTACCTCGTCGTCGCCCCGTCGAACCACTTCACGAGGACCGACCCGGAGGGCGGCTTCGTGCTCAAGGATGTCCCCCCGGGGACGTACCGCGTGACCGCCTGGGTTCCGCGCCTCAAGCCGGTGACGCAGACGGTGACCGTCGGCGGCGGCGAGTCGACGCTGAACTTCGAGGTGGGGCGGTAGACAGCACGGCGATGCAGGTGCGCGCCTCGCCGGAGGCTTGAGGCGCGCCACCCGTACGTCAGACTCGTTCAGTCCTCGAAGAGCTCGAGCGTCCTTCGGTCGGCGGAGGCGCGCCTGGCACGTGCCCGACCCCACGCGCGGAGCGCCTGGATCTTCTCCTCGTAGAGCACGGCCAGCGGCGTCGTCTCCTTCGCGGCCGCACGCAGGTCGAGGTCCGTGAGCTCGCGGTGCTTCGCATAGGCCCGAAACAGGCCGCTCGTGACGACCTGCTCGAGCTCGGCCCCCGAGAAGTGCTCGAGCGACTCGGCCAGCGCGTCGACGGCGAACGTCGCCGGGTCGCGTCCGCGCCGCGTCAGCTGAAGCCGGAGGATGTCCTGGCGCTCCTTGATGGAGGGGAGGTCGACGAAGAAGATCTCGTCGAAGCGCCCGCGGCGCGACAGCTCGGGGGGGAGGCGCTCCACGTCGTTCGCCGTGGCAGCCACGAAGACCATGGCCCGCCGCTCCTGCAGCCAGGTCAAGAACGCTCCGAAGACCCGCGCTTGGCGCGCGTCGCTCGTCCCCTCGCCCAGTCCCTTCTCGACCTCGTCGACCCAGAGGACGACGGGGGAGATCGCCTCGACCACACGCATCGCCTCGCGGAGCGCCTGTTCGGGCGATGGCATCGCGAAGACATCCGCAAAGTCGAGGCGGACCAGGGGGAGCCCCAGCACCCGAGCCGCGGCCTTGCTCACCAGCGACTTCCCGCAGCCCTGGACGCCGCACACGAGCATCCCCCGAGGCTGGGCCAGCCCGAAGGCGCGGGCGCCTTCGTCGAACGCAAGCACCCGCATCCGAAGCCATGCCTTCAATACCTCGAGGCCGCCGACGTCATCGAGGGCGACGTCGGCCGAGATGAGCTCGAGGGTCGAGCTCCGTCGGAGCGCGCTCTGCTTCTCGGCCACGACACGCGCGAGCGCTGACTCGGCGTCGGGCATCATCGCCGCGAGGCGGAAGGCTCGAAAGACCTCCCCCTGAGTGAGGCCGAGCGCCGCGCGGACGAAGCCGTCTCTCGTCAGGCCCTCGGGCGCCTGGATGCGGGTCACCTCCTGGTCGTAGAGGATGCCGACCTCTTCCCGACCGGGCAAGGGGAGCTCGATGACCGTTGCGTCGCGGTCGAGCTCGGGCGGGACCTCGGGCGTCGGCGAGACGAGCACGAGGATGGCCCCCGTCGGCCGCACGGTCCGCGTGAAGTCGCGCAGCGCGCGCACCACGTGCGGGTCGTCCAGGAACGGGTGCAGGTCGAAGAGGAGGCGTACGGGCCGCTCTCGCGTGAACGGTGCCTGGATCGCCGCGACCGGGGAGATGATCGCGCCGTCCGTGTCGAGCCCGTGCGTCGAGGTCCACGTGGAGTAGCGCGTCGCCCCGACCGCTTCGGACAGGAGCTCGGTGACTCGCTGCTCCTCGTGCGTCGCGACGAAGATGATGGGCACCTTCGCGGCGATGGCTGCCCGGACCTCCGCGATGAACGAGGCCTTCACCCGCTCAGCCCTCCACCGTGACGCGCAACACCTCGTCGAAGCTGGTCTCGCCCTTCGCGAGCTTGCGAATCGCGGCCTCGCGGAGGGTCATCAGGCCGTCGTTGCGCGCCTGCTTCATGATGTCGCGGGATGGGGCCCTGCCGATGATGAGCTTCCGGATCTTGTCGTCCACGCTGAGGACCTCGAACACCCCGGTCCGTCCGACGAGGCCGGTCTGCCTGCACTTCACGCACCCCTCCCCGAGCGACACCTGCAGCTGCGGATCCTCCCCCTGCGACTCGAGCTCCTGGACGTCGAGGCCGATGAGCTGCATCTGGTCGGCGGTTAGGAACGTCTCTGCGCGGCAGTTCGGGCAGACGAGGCGCACGAGGCGCTGGGCGATCACCCCCACGAGCGTCGAGGCGAGGATGAATGGGTCGACGCCCAGCTCAAGGAGGCGCGTGATGGCGCCCGCCGAGTCGTTCGTGTGGAGAGTTGCTAGCACCAGGTGGCCGGTCAGGGCGGACTGGAGCGTCACGTTCGCAGTCTCCGGGTCGCGCACCTCGCCGACCATGATGACGTCAGGGTCCTGACGCAGCACGTGCCGCAGGGCTTCCGCGAAGTCGAGGCCGATTTTTGGCTGGACCGCGACCTGGTTGAAGGTCTCGACCACGAGCTCGATCGGGTCCTCGATCGTGACGATGTTGATCTCGGGTGTCGCGATGGCCCGCAAGGTCGCGTACAGGGTCGAGGTCTTGCCGCTCCCCGTCGGACCCGTGACAAGGATGAGGCCGTTCGGTCGCGAGAAGAACTTGTCGGCGACGGCGAGCTGCGCGTCGAACATCCCGAGCTCTGACAGGCCACGGAGCACGGCCTCGGGATCGAAGACTCGCAGCACGAGCTTCTCGCCGAAGGCCGTGTGGATGGTCGAGACCCGGAGCTCCACCTCCCGGTCGCCGCGGGCGGTCTTTATGCGACCGTCTTGCGCCCGCCGCTTCTCGGCGATGTCGAGGCGGGCCAGCGTCTTGATGCGCGACACCACCGCCCCGTGCACGGGCTTTGGCAGCGAGTGGACGGTGTGGAGGACGCCGTCGATGCGCATCCGCACGGCCGACTGGTCGCGGCGCGGCTCGATGTGGATGTCCGACGCGCGCTGATCGAGCGCGTAGTGGAGGATGTACTCGACGGCGGAGATGATGTGCGCGTCGCTCGCCTCGATCTCCTGGACGCGCGTCAGCGTGACGAACTGCTCGAGGTTGGAGATGTCGACGCCGCCCGAGACCTGCACCTCCGCCGCCGCGACCGCGCCACGAAAGCCGTAGAAGTCGGTGATTAGCCGCTGGATCTCGCTCGGCGTCGCGATGACGAGCCGAGGGTTGCGCCGGACGAGGTTCGTCAGGTCGTCGACGAGGCCGACGTCGAGCGGGTTCGCCACCGCGACCGTGACGTTTCGATCGTCGGCGGCGACCACGAGGGCCGTGTGCTTCCGCGCGAACGGGCGGGACAGGAGCTGGGGCGCGAGCTTCGCGTCGATCTTGAGCGGGTCGAGATCGACGAACGGGTAGTTCAGCGTCTTGGCGAGCGTCTGCATGATCAGGCGCTCGTTCAGCGGGTAGCGCTCGTCGTTGTTCAGGCAGAAGCCCATCGCGCTGAGGACCTCGGCGGGGTGGACGTCCTCACCGGGCTTGAGCTTCGACCCGGCGCCCCGCGCCCTCAGCATCCTCGCTCGCTCGATGTCGAAGCGCGAGCGCGCGTCTCGCTTCTGCAGCGCGGTCAAGAGCCCCGCGTGCTCGACGAGGTCGCAGAGGAAGTCAAACGTGAGGCTGGGTTGGATGGCCACCGGCTGGTTACTTTAGTGGATCGACGACCGTTCGACGAATGGGGAATGTTCTGGCCTCTGGTGGCGGAATCGAGCGCCCGGAGCGGTTGTGCCCCGCGCGCCGGAGGTGACGGGTAGAGTTCGGGGCCCCCCTCGAGGCGCCCATGATCACGAACGACCAGGAGGCCCTCCGGGCCCGCCCCCTCACACGCGGCCGTAGCTTCGCCGCCCTCGCGACCGCCGTCGCCGTCGCGGGCTGCACTGGATCGACGAGCGACGACGCGCCTCCCGCCACGCCGGCGCCCTCCGTCGCCCCCGCGGCACCGGTCCTCATCCGGCCTCACCCGGGGACCGTGCGGCTGCCCCGCGCCGAGCACCCGCTCGCCCGCCCCGAGTTCGAGCTCGGGCGGCTTGCCCCCGAGCGGCACATCGCGAACCTCTCCCTGTTCTTCGGTCTCTCGGCGGAGCAGCGGAAGGAGCGTGACGCGCTCGTCGCCGCCCAGCTCGACCCCGCGTCGCCGTCCTACCATCGGTGGCTGACCCCCGAGCTGTATCGACGGCGCTTTGGCGCTCGGCCCGAGGATGTCGCGCGCGCGTCGCAGTGGCTGGTGCAGCAAGGGCTCGAGGTCCACCGCGTGTCCCCGCTCGGCACGCGCCTGACGTTCTCCGCCAGGGTCGCCGACCTCGAAGCTGCCTTTCAGACCGAGATGCACCGGTACGGCGTCGGCGGAGAGATCCACTATGCGATGGCGACCGCCCCCGCGATGCCGGACGATCTCGCGCCCGCTGTCCTCGCAGTCTACAATACGCACGATTTCTACCCCAGGCCGGCCTCCCGCCTGACGAACGCGGCCGCGTTCGCGCGGCGCACGCCGACCGCGCCTCAGGTGACCATCAACTACGACGCGGGTCCCGGCAGCGAGTTCCAGGTGCTCGGTCCCCCCGACTGGGCCGCGGCGTACGATGTAGCGAGGCTCTACAGCCCTGGCATCGGCGGCAAGGCGCTCGACGGGACCGGCGTCACCATCGGCATCGTCGGTACGGCGCTGATCGCCCAGGCGGACCTGAACGCCTTCCGCAAGACGTTCAACCTGCCCCAGCAGACCGTCACCATGACCGTCGTCCCGAACACCGGCCGGCCCCTTGGCGGACAGGGCGGGGCGGGAACCGAAGCGATCCTGGATGTCGAGTGGTCTGGAGGGATCGCGAAGGGGGCCAGCGTCCAGTACGTCTACGTGGGGCAGGACGACCAGAACGTCGACGACGCAACCTTCTACCTGATCGAGGAGAACCTCGCGCCGATCCTGAGCGAGAGCTGGGGCGGCTGCGAGGCTGGCAGCCTCGAGAGCGACGCGGACGTGCTCGAGGAGAACGGCACCGCGGCGAACCTCCTGGGCATCACGTACCTCGCGGCGGCTGGCGACGCTGGTGGCGCCGACTGCTGGGGCCAGGGGTACCCCGGGCTGTACGTCGACATGCCGGGGAGCTTCCCCGGCGTCACCGCGGTAGGTGGAACGCAGTTCCCGTCGCCGGCGTGGAGCCCCCTGGGGAGCCTGCTCGACGCGGGACTCGAACAGGTCTGGAACGAGCTGAACAACCCCTACGCGACGTTCCAGGGCTATCCCATGGGCGTCGGCGCCGGCGGCGGTGGAATCAGCTCGGTGTTCTCGAGGCCTGCGTACCAGGCCGGCGTCGGCGCCTGCGCCCCGAACGGGGCGCTCCCGGTCCCGTCAACCAAGCCGATGCGGCAGGTCCCGGACGTTGCGGTCTCCGCGGCATCCCAGACGCCGGGCTACTTTATCGAGTGCACATTCGACTTCAAGTCCCAGGACTGCTCGGCGACCGGGGGGGCACCATTTTCGACGCCCATCGGGGGCACCTCGGCCGCGACGCCTTCCTTCGCGGGGGTCGTCGCGATCTTGAACCAGGCCGTCGGCGAGCGGCTCGGCAACATCAACCCGGTGCTCTACCAGCTAGGGTCCGCTGCGGGTGCGGCAGCACCGTTCCACGACATCACCTCGGGGAACAACGAGATCGTCTGCGGCGCGGCCGGTGCTGCCGACGCCGGTGGCCCCGACGGGGGCGTCTGGCCCGATGTCGGGTGTGGCACGGGCGGCCTCTACGGGTACGCCGCAACGACCGGATATGACTGCGCCTCGGGCCTCGGATCGATCGACGCCTTCAACCTCGTTGAAGCCTGGCTTGGCGCCGTGAAGACCAGCACCGTCATTGTCCCGACGCCCGCCGCGACGACCGCGGGGGCCGACGTCACGCTGTCGGCGACCGTGAGCGTCGATGGTTCCAGCGCCCACGTGGTGACAGGCAACGTGACGTTCGCGTTCGAGTCGCACACCGCGAAAGGGGCGACCGATCTCTCCTGGGAGCTCGGGACCGCGCCAATCGTGAACGGAACCACGACCGGCGGAGGTGCGGTGCTGGTCACGAAGATCCCCCCGGGGCTCGTCAACCCGGGCCACCAGCAGGTGGACGTTGTCGCCGTGTATAGCGGCGACACGGACCACCTGCCCTCGACCTCGGCCAGGGCGAGCGTGAGCTTCGCGCCCCTGTCGTTCGTGATTGACCCTGCCACCCTCGCCATCGCGCCGAACGGGACGCACGACTTCGTGGCTACCGGGGGGGTAGCCCCCGTCCGCTGGTTCGTCACCGTGGACACGACGGCGTCCTACACGCGCACGTCCTCGGCGGGATCGTCAATTGCCGAGAAGTCCGGGGCCTTTGTCGCAGGCCCGGTCGCGGGGTACGTCGAGATCGCGGCGGTCGACGCTGACGGCGCCGAGTCGATTGCCGAGATCACGGTAGGGTCTCCGGGGACCGCCGCACCGTGGGGGATGGATGCGGGGGTCGACTCGGGCGTGCGCGACGCCGGCCGAGACGGCGCGGGCAACGACGCCGGTCCCTCCGTGAGAGATTCGGGGCATCCGCGTGACGCGCTGGCGGACCACTCCGCGGACGTCGGGATTCTTTCGGTCGAACCGGGCGGCGGGGGGTGCACGTGCACGGTCGTCAGCGGCGGCAAGCCGGAGGATCGCTCGCCGCTCGGGTGGCTCGTGGGGCTGCTCGTCGGGGTCGCCGCGACGTCGCGGCGGCGGCGGGGTCGCTGATTCGCGCCGGGGGCCCCGTCGACGAGGGCTTGTCTTCCCGCGCGTCGTGCTAAGTCGCCGCCCCATGCCCCTTTCCCCCGAACGCGTGAAGGTCCTCCTGGTCGAGAACGTCCACCCGACGGCGCGCGAGCTCTTCGAGTCTGCTGGGTTTGACGTCGAGTGTACGTCCCACGCTCCGAAGGAGGACGAACTCATCGAGCGCTTGCCTGGCGTCCACGTCCTCGGGCTTCGAAGCAAGACCCAGGTCACCCAGCGGGTGCTCGGCGCGGCCGCCGACCTCCTCGCACTCGGCTGCTTTTGCATCGGGACGAACCAGGTTGCCCTCGCCGACGCCCACACCCGCGGGATCCCCGTGTTCAACGCACCGTTCAGCAACACGCGGAGCGTCGCCGAGCTGATCCTGTCCGAGATCGTGATGCTGGCCCGGCAGCTGGGTGACCGCTCGCGGGAGGTACACGAGGGGAAGTGGCGGAAGGTCTCGGCGGGCTGCTACGAGATCCGCGGCAAGACCCTCGGCATTGTGGGCTACGGGCACATCGGGACCCAGGTGGGTGTGCTCGCCGAGGCGTTCGGGATGCGGACGGTCTACTTCGACATCGCGACCCGGCTGCCGATCGGCAACATCCGCAGCGTCGGGAACCTCGCCGCGCTGCTCGCCGAGGCGGACTTCGTCACCCTTCACGTTCCGCTCACGCCGCAGACCGAGAACATGATTGGCGAGGCCGAGCTCGCGCTGATGAAGCCGGGCAGCTTCCTCCTCAACGCCAGCCGAGGTTCGGTCGTCCAGATCGGTCCTCTGGCCGAGGCGCTCCGGCAGAAGCGCCTCGGCGGCGCAGCGATCGACGTCTTCCCGCAGGAGCCAGAGTCCAACTCCGATGCGTTTGGCTCCGAGCTGCGCGGTCTGCCGAACGTCGTCCTCACTCCTCACATCGGAGGCTCCACCGAAGAAGCGCAGGCGGCGATAGGCCGCGAGGTCGCCACGTCCCTGTCGAGATTCATCACGGCAGGCACCTCGACCGGCGCGGTGAACTTCCCGCAGGTCGAGCTTGCCCAGCCGCCCTCGACGCACCGCATCCTGAACGCCCACAGGAATGTCCCCGGCGTCCTCCGCGACATCAACCGGATCGTCTCCGATCACAGCGCCAACATCCGGGCGCAGGTTCTGGCCACCGACGCCGAGGTTGGCTACCTCATCATGGACGTTGACGATGATGTCTCGTCGGAGATCCCGAGAGAAATCGCTGCGTTGCGGACCAATATTCGGACGCGCGTCCTGACAGGTTGAGGCGACAGGCCTGTCCTCGCTTGGTACCGAAGACTGCCGGCGAACGCTCCCTGGGCGCTCGCTCGCGGCAACGGCGCAGGAACTAGGATAGAGTGTCAGGTCTTGCGCCCTGTTCCAGGGGGGCGCTCCTTCGAGGGTCTCATGCCTGCTTCCCGCCTTCTCACCGCGACCTCAGTGCTCGCCGGCGCCGTGATCATGGCTGCCAATCCAGGGTGCTCGTCTTCCAGCGCCGGAACCTCCTTCGGCGACGCCGCCGTTCGGGGGGACGCCAGCGTCCCCGGAACGGACGGGTCGGCGAGGGACGGAGCGACGCCCAGGGACGGCACGACGGCGATGGACGCTGGAAAGGACGGTCCGACAACGCTCGGCACCCCCGACACCGGCAAGCCGAAGCAGGAGGCCTCGACCACCACGGAGGCGGGCTTCAACGACGCGAGGCCGGTCGTGGAGGCGACGGCGTGCCTTGCGGACGCCGGTCCCATCGGACCGGGGCCGGTTGCGCATACGTGCATCATTTTTCCCGCGGGGGCCGACGACAACAACGAGTGCGACGGGCACCACGACCCGCCGGCACCGTTTCCGGCCAACGGCAGCACGGGGAACGGCTTCGACGACAACTGCAACGGCCTGGTCGACGAGGGGTGCTCGTGCGACAGCGTCGGAACCACGAAGCCCTGCTACCTCCTCCCGGCGAGCCAGACCGTCAACGGCGCCCCCGTGGGGTGGTGCGCGCAGAACTCCAAGGGGACGGTCGCCTGTTCGCAGCAAGGTGAGTCGAGCCCCACGTGGAATGGCCAGTGTCGTGGTGCCCAACCACCGTTCAGCGAAGATGTCTGCGCCCCGGGCGACTTCAACTGCGACGGCAAGGAGGAGAACCCTGCGGGGAAGAACTGCTCCTGCAACCAGTCGGTCATCCAGTGCCCGACCGACCCGATGACCACGGTGCCGTACCCGCCGGCGTCGGCGCTCCCCCTCAAGGTCGACGCGGCGGCCTGGTTCGTCAACCCGGCCGACGTCGCGAGCGCGACCGGCTGGAAGTGGACCCTGACGGGCGGTGACTGCGACAACATCCTCCCGCACCCGACGTTCGGGCTCTACGCGAGCTCGAGCGGGACCGGCGCCCCGCTGGGTACCCAGAGCAACTCGCTCGGTCTCAGCGGCAAGGAGCACGGGATGAGCGTGAGCGCCCCGGCGGTCGCCTCGTCCATCTACCCGGCGTTCTCGCTCAGCGGCGACTACCTGCTGAGCGCGGCCTGGACACTGAACGGGACGCCCTACACCTGCTCGGTGAAGGTCCAGGTTCGCGCGCCCGGCGTGCGCGCCGAGGGGTGCTGGGATACGGAGGCCCAGGGAGACGACCTCGACCTGCACATGGCGAAGGTGAACAGCTTTCCCCAGTGCGCGACGTCTCACTCGTGGAGCGACCTCGCGCCGGGGTGCGCCACCGCCAACGAGGACTGCTACTACGCGGATTGTTACAGCGACGGGCTCGGGGCCGGCAATGACGTCGACTGGGGTTACGCTGCCTCGCCCGCGTCTTCATGCACCGGTTGGGGGTCGCAGTCCGTCGGGGCGAACGCGTGCAACAACCCGCGCCTCGATCGCGACTCCAACGGCCTCTCGGGCACGTGCGACCCGACTGTGGCGAACCCGAACGGCTCGTCGTTCACGGGCCCCTACTGCGGCCCCGAGAACATCAACGTCGATCACCCGGCGAACAACGACCGGTTCGCCGTGGGGCTCCGCTTCTTTGCGCAGAACGCCACGCCACCCGCACCAGTCCACACGCACGTGAACATCTACTGCGACGGAGCTCGGGTCTTCTCTGCGGGCTACGACCCGACGACAGGCAACACCTTCCCGCGGCTCCTCACGCCGGGGCAGGACTCGCAAGGCGACATGTGGAAGGTTGCGCTGGTCACGACGCAGGTGACCGGGGCCGGCCTGACCTGCACCGTGGACCCGACCCAGTCGACCAAGCCTGACTCCACGCGAGACGGCACGACCGCCTACTGCGTCGACGACGCCGCCCTCGACGGCGACGTTTCGCAGGAGCTCCTGACGTCCGGCGGCTATGAGCCTGCCAACGCCAACGCGCTCTGCTACCACTGATCCTTGTTCGAGGTTTTTAGCATGCGATGCTCGAGAGTCCTGGGGGCCGTGGCCTCGCTATCGTCCCTCCTGATGTGCTCGGCCGTGGGGTGCGCCAACTCCGCGGGCGACACGATCATCTTCGGCAGCGACGGCGGGCCCGACGGCGGGCCGCATGGCGGGAATGACGCGACCATCCGGTCGGACACCGGCGCGCGTGAGGCAGGGTTCGACGCGTTCGTGAGCGCCGATGTGTTCGTCGAACCAAGCCCCGATGGCTCGGGCGACACCGGCGTCGGCCCCGGGTTCGACGCCGGGTTCGACGGCGGCCTGGTCTACTGGGGGCCGCCCGGCTCTCCATGCGCCACCCTCGGGGCAGTCCAGGTCCAGGCTTGTGGTCGTTGTGGCACCCAGACGAGCACGTGTGTCGTGCGCCCCGACGGCGGGATCATCGCACCGTCGGACGGCGGCACCGAGTCGGGGACGGGGCACGACGCTATGACCACCGACTCGGGACGCGAGGCGGGGGCGCAGGACTCGGGACACGATGCAGGCGGGTCGGACGGGGGGCCCGACGGGGTCGCGGCGGACGGCTCGGCAGAGGGGGGGGGCCACGACGCGACCGTCGACGCTGGGTCGCATGACGCGGCGGCCGAGACGGGCGCTGACGCCGCGCACGTGTCCCAGGAGGGGGGCGCGAGTGACGCGGCGAAGGACGCCGGCAAGGACGCCAGCTCCCCGTACGTCTGGAGCCTCTTCGGGGCGTGTGCGTCGGAGATTGACGGCGGCTGCCTCCCCGGCACCTCCACGACGGTGTCCTGCGGGACGTGCGGCACGCAGACCATTCTGTGTGAGCCGGACTGCGAATACGGCGTGACGAGCTGCCAGGGGCAGGTCGCCAACGGCTGTCTGCCGGGGAGCGTCGACTTCCAGGTCGTCCCCGCGTGCGCGGTGGATGGTGGCGTAGGGGGGAAGCTGCAGACCTGCAACTCCAGCTGCTCCTGGGGCGATGCCTCCACATCCTGCACCGTGGCGCCGAACGCGCTCACCGCCTCCGTCACTCCGTCTGCCAAGGTCGACACGATCGTCAACCTGACCGCTGCGCAGACGGCCCTGACACTGATGTCCGGCAACTGTCCGGTGTCGCTCGCCAACGGGAACATCTCGACGCCGTACGCCTACGTCAAGGTCACCAACCCGTCGGCCACCAAGGCCCTCACCGCCTCCATCTGGACGTCGCAACCGAGCGGTGCCCCCAAGCTCGATACCGAGATCACGACCTACTCGCAGATGCCGGGCTCGACCACCGAGCGTGAGCAGAACTGCGTCAACGTCCTCACCGACACCTGTTCAGACACGTCGGATCCGACGTCGTGCCCCCTCAACGGCACGTACGGCGGGCTCATGATCGGCGACCTCCAGAACTCCCCGCCGCTGCCGCCGGCCAACCAGACCAACGCCGTGGTCGTCCCGGGGGGCGGCACCGTCCTGCTCTTCCTGCAGCTCGTCAACCCGGGCGACAGCGGGGAGGTCCGGCTGACCGTCAGGACCGAGTCGCTTCAGTAGCAGAGGCCCTGCCTGGCGCGGGGCCGCTGTCAGGTCGCTGCCACCGCCAGCGTCCACTCTTCCTCGCGGACGGGGGCCACGCGCGACTTCAGCATCGCGATCACGTTCTCGTCGCTCCGCGGCATGCCGTCGAGCCGGACGAACCGCTTCGCGAGCGCCCGCCACTGCCCCGTCCAGAGGAGCACCGAGACGAAGAAGAAGTCGATGCCGCGGAAGACGATGGCGTCGGCGCGGACGTACTCCTCTCGGCTGTCGAGAAGGTCCTGCGGGAGCTCGGTCCAGTGGCGGTTGGCCTTGAGGTGGTGGCCGATGTGGTAACCGTCGTTGAACGCGCGGCGGTTGTAGCCGCTGTTGATGCAAGTGATCGAGTTGGACAGGCCGTTGTTCTTCCGCGCCGTGTTGATGAAGGCGTGCTGGCCCCAGTTGCCGACCATCATCATCAGCCGGACCATCACGTACGGGAACAGGAACGCGACCAGGCCGAAGCGCGGGTTGATGAAGAGCCAGGCGACGATGATCGCCTGGTGGCCCAGCTCGCCGAAGACCGCCTTCCGCGCCATGGCGATGCGTCGCTTGCGCGTCAGGTACATCGTGAGCTGGACGAGGATGAGGAAGAAGAAGCGCGAGAAGTAGGCGATGAAGTGGAGGAAGCTGTCCCTTTGGTAGCGGATCGTGGACGACAGGTCCTCCCCCATGTTGTCCTCCATATGGTGCATCCCCATGTGGTGCTGCTGGTAGCCCGTCGGGATGCCGAAGAAGAAGCTCATGATGTACGGGTGAGCCCGGTCGAGCCACTTCGGCTTCCGGATGAAGGGGCGGTGCATCGTGCAGTGCAGCATCAGGATGACCGGGGGGGCGAGCCAGCCCCAGATGGCCACGTAGACCGGCACCATCCACCACTGGAAGTAGCGAAAGAGCACCGCCATGGCCACGATCATCACGGCGACGACCCTGATCGTGAGCCGGATGAACACCTCGTCGCGTGCCTCGTAGAGCGCCCCCTGGCACCAGCGCGACAGCGGGCCGTCACCGTAGGTGGGGGCCTGGGTCGGGTCGGTGATCTCGAAGGGGGCCGCGGCGCTCGTCATGGCGGCGAAGAGTACCCGGGTCTGCCCGCATCCGGTAGGGTCCACCCCTCCTCGCCATGACCGTCGCCCTTGTCTACCCGCCGACGTGCGACCCCACCGCGCCGTACCTCGCGGTCCCGATGCTGACCGGCTTCCTCCGGGCGCGCGGCGTGCGCGTCCTCCCCATCGACGCCAACCTCGAGGCCTTCGACGCGCTTCTCGAGCCCGAGCCCATGGCCGCCATCAGGGACCGCGTGCTTGGTGGCATCGCCGCTCTCGAGCGGAGCGCCACGCTGACGCACGGGGAACAGCTCCGTTACCTGGCGCTGCAGCGGGTTCGCGCCGAGGCGCAGGCGGTCCCCTCAGGGATCGTCGATGCCAAGGCGATCCTCCGCGATGAGGTGCGCTTCTTCGACGAGCGCGAATACGACTCCGCCACCCGCACCGTCGACGCCGCTCTCCGGGTGATCTCCGCCGCGTACCACCCGCTCCACATCGACTTCACGGCCTACAGGACACCGTTCGGGCTCCTCTCCCAGGAGGAGGTCCAACTCGCGGCGACGCCCGAGCATGACCCGTTTGATGCCTACGTGGAGGGGACGCTCGTCCCGCGGCTGCGCGCCGCCTTCGCCGCAGACCCGGAGGGGCCGCACGTAGTGGGTCTCTCGGTCTGCTTCCCGGGACAGCTGCAGCCTGCCTACGCCTTCGCCTGGAAGATCAAGCGCGCCCTCCCCGGCGTCCACCTCACGGCCGGCGGACCGGGGCTCACGCAGATGATGATCCGCCTGCGCGGCTCGGCGCTGGCCGAGGCGCTCGGTCCCTTCGACAGCGCCGTTGTGTACGAGGGGGAGCAGACGCTGCTTCGGCTCTGGCAGGCCCTGCGCGACGACGCGTCGCTCCGCGCCATCCCGAACCTCGTCCTCCGCGACCCGCTCCTCGGCGCGCGTTTCGTCGCGGGGCACGGCATGGAGGACCTGCGGGCCCTCCCCGCGCCCGACTTCGACGGGCTTCCGCTCGACCGCTACCTCTCACCGCGACTGACGCTCCCGTACGACCCGACGCGCGGGTGCTACTGGGGGAAATGCGCGTTCTGCCATTACGGCCTCGCCGAGGTCGGGACGGCTGCGTATCGCGAGCGCGACGTCGAGACGATGATCGGGCACCTCCGCGCGCTCTCGTCGAAGCACGGCACCCGGCACTTCTATTTCTCGCAGGACTCCGTCGCGCCCAAGACCCTCCTCAAGCTCGCCGAAGGGCTCACCGCCGCCGGGCTCGAGCTCCGCTGGGGGACGGATCTCAAGCCTGAGAAGTACCTGACGCCTGCCCGCGCCGACACCCTCCGCCAGGCCGGCGCGGTCGCCTGCGCGCTCGGGGTCGAGTCCGGGAGCGATCGGGTGCTCCGCCTCATCGACAAGGGGGCGCCGGTCGGCGTCGTGTCGGATGTCATCGATCATCTCGCGGACGCCGGCGTGGCGGCCGAGGCCATGTGCTTCACGGACTTTCCGACCGAGACGCGCAGTGAAGCACAGGAGACGCTCAGGTTCCTCCACGAGCGACGCGGGCGAATCGCCGTCTACATCGTCGGCGAGTTCGGGCTCACCCACGGCTCGCTGGTGGCGCAGGACCCGGCTCGTTTCGGCATCCGCGACGTCTGGCAGCTCGACGGAGACCGGCTCGGGCTCTCGCTCTTCTTCGAGCCTGCCACGCCGTGGAAGGACGATGACGACCGAGCCGTCGTGGACGACGACCTCCGAGCGCTGTCCTGCGGCTGGAGGCTCCGTCCCTACCCCTGGGCTGGCGCGGTATCGACGGCGCACACCCTGCTCCACTACGCCCGTTTCGGCCCCGCCGTGTTCCGCGAGCGCGCGGCGCTCCCCACTGCGGTTGCCGAGGGGCGCGTGCTGGGCGGAGAGGGGTTCGTCGCCACGGCGAAGTTTGACCTGGCTCGCGCGGCGGAGGCCGAGGGGCGCGACGCCGCGATCTGGGGCTCGCTCGTGTACGGAAGCCGACGTGTCTCGCGGGCGGACTACGCCTCGCTCGCCTCGAAGGAGAGGCCGCTCCGCGCCCGCGAAGTCGCCTACCGGTTCGCCCCGGAGCAGCCCCCTGTCCCCTCCGCGCGCGTTCCGCGCGGGCGACGGCCTTCGCACGGGCACAACGCCACCCGGCGATAGCAGCGCTGGCGTCAGCGACGCGCTGCGAGGTCGAGCTCGAAGACCTTCCACTGCCGCTCGGCCGACGCGAGCGGGTCGCCCTCGTCGGACCACCAGCCTCGCTCGTTGAAGCCGGCGCGGACGTAGGCACCGATGGACGGGAGGTTGCGCGCGTGGATGTGCACGTAGATGCTCTCGAACCCCTGATCCTGCGCGATGGCGACGGCGTGCCGGATCATCTGACCGCCGCCGCCGGCGCCGCGGTAGCGCCGGTCGACGAGGGTGTACGCCGAGTACGAAGTCGTTCCGAAGACGAGCTGGATGTTCACGCCGACGAGGGTGACGCCGTGAAGCAGCGCGATCACGTGCTGCCTCGGGTGCGCCGCGACCGGGAGCTCGTTCCCGCAGGCCGCTCGCCAGAAGGCGCGCACGCGCGGCCACTCGACGTCGGGGAGCACCTCGGTGGTGAACCGGACGCGGCGGCGAGGGACGATGCGTCGTCGTGCCGCGCGGGCGTGCGCCCTGGCGACGGCCAGCTGCCAGCTCGCCCGCGTGAACCTCGCGGCATCGATTGCCACGAGGCGGTCGAACACGCGCGGCCGTACGCAGCCGACGACCGCGCCGCTCCACAGGTCCTCGAACGGCGCCACGTCGGCGCGCAGGACGAGGCCACGTCCGGTCACCTCCAGCACACGCCGGAACGCAAGCCGCCCCCCCGACTCGACGCAGACCGCACGCCCGACCTCCGGGGCGTCGGGATCCACGACCAGGTCCTCGGCCCCCAGCGTGAGAATCCCCGCGTCACTCACGCGGACCGTCCGCGGCACCGCGGTCGCGTACGTCGAGGCAGATCCTGGGTGCATGGTTTCGGGGAGGGGAGTGCCGGGCCCCCGAGGCAACACTTCATGACCTGTGCGGGGTGGCAAATCAACCCTCGCGCAAGCGACCGCGCGCCGTGACCCGCGCAGGTCCGGGGCTGGATAGCGCCGGATGTACCAGGCGCGCGTCCGGCGGCCGTCGATGCCCGGTCGACGTGAGTACAGCCTGGCTGGACTGACTCTCCTCGACGCGTGCGGGCTGGCCAACGGGGCCATCCACCCCAACGGAGCCGGCGTGCCACGCCGCTACCGCGAGCGGCCACCCGGGGGGCGACGGGAAACTGGCGGAGAGAAGGGGATTCGAACCCCTGGTACCCTCGCGGGCACACCTGATTTCGAATCAGGCACCTTCGGCCACTCGGACATCTCTCCGCCGGGCAAGGTCTTCGATCCGGCCGGTGACTGTCAAGCCCCCGCAGGGCCCCACCGCTCAGGAACCTGCGGACCGCCCTGCGTCCCGCTGTCCCCTCCCCGGCGCGCGCCGGGCCACTCGGGACGATGTCGCTCGAGGCCGCCCGCGAGGTGCGAGCGGTGCCGGTGGCTGCGCAGAGGGGCTTCCATGCCGAGAAAAGCGTGATACGAAGGGCACCCCCAGGAGAGATGACCGAGTGGCCGAAGGTGCATGATTGGAAATCATGTGTGCTCGCAAGGGTACCGAGGGTTCGAATCCCTCTCTCTCCGCTGACTGGTTCCGATGACACACCGAGCGGGGCGCCGCGTCGCTGCCGCGCCCCGGTTGGCTTCGCGCCGCGACCGGGATACGCTCCACGCTCGCGCTCGGGGCACACCGGATGGAACAGCAAACAGCGACACGCTTTGACGACCTCCTGCTTGAGGCGGTGACGGCCATCCAGGCCATGGTGCGGCGAGGCACCGGCTGGGACGGGGCCGCGTCTGACGAGAAGGGGCGGGTGGTGGAGCTAGGCCGAGGTCTCGCCGGTGAGCGCCGCTACGCGAAGCAGGCCGGCGATGGCGCGCTCCTCGATTCCCTCGATGCGCTCCGGCAGTCTGCGGAGGCGCAACTCCGCATGCTCGAGGGGCGAACGGTGCCCGGCGACGAGGAGCTGGCTGCGCGCTTCGACGCGGACGCCGCAGCCTACGCCGAGGCGGCTGGTCGCGTCGGGGCGCAAGGCGAGGACGCTACCGCCCCCACGCCTTGAGCGCCGCCAAGGTCGCCGGGTCGACCGACGCCGGCTCCCGGGCGTAGGGAGCCTTGGAGTCCACGAGGGCCTCGAACAGCGCCGCGTGGAGGAGGTGCGAAGCGAGCGGGTAGCTCTCGCGGACGTCGGTCACGCAGGCGGCCTCGAGGGTCAGATCGCAGAGCTTCGTCTCGTGGTCGCGCGCGCCGCTCGACACGAACGGGCCCCAGCGCAGGGCGAAGCGGTCCTGATCGAACGCGAGCGACGGTCGGCCGACCGGCGGTCCCCTATCGGCGGCCAGCGCCCGCAGGTCCTTCCCACGGACAGCAAGCGGGGGGGGGAGCCCGAAGGCCGCGAGCACGGTCGCCGCGATGTCCTCGCCGCTCGCGGGGGAGGCGACGTGGGTGCCGCGCGGCGGATCATGGGCCCAGCGGACGACGAGCGGCGTCGCGAGGGCGGCCTCATCGAGCGACTCCGACTCCGCGAACGGCACCCGCGCGGCGTCGTTCACTCCGACGTCGGCCGTGACGATGAACGTCGTCGAGTCCTCCACGCCGCCAGCCTTCAGCGACGAGACGAGGCGTGCGACGCCGGTGTCCTCGGCGTCCATCGCCGCGCCATACAGCGCCCACGCTCGCGCGCGGTCGGCGTCCTCGAAGCGATAGGAGCCCGGCGCCCGGAACGCGCGCCCCAGGAGCTCCCCCGCATGGCGCGCGTCGAGCCCCCCCGTGTAGCCCTCTGGCGGAAGCGACTTGACGCGATCGAGCGATACGTCCCACGGCGGGTGCCCACCCCGGGCGTGGACGACCAGCAGGAACGCCCCGGCCCGGTGCTCGTCGAGCCAGCTCGCGGCGGCCTCGAAGACCTTGGTCGCCGGTCCCTCCTCGGTCGGGCCGTGCGCCTCGAAGTGGGTCCAGCCACGCTCGAACCCGAACGCGGCGGAGGTCAGCGGATTGGCCGTGAAGAACGCGCTCGCTATCCCCGCCTGCCGGACCGCGTCGGCGAGCGTCGTGACGTCGTGCGGCAGCTTCGAGTCTCCGTCCGTCAGCGCCAGATCGTGCGCGGAGAGTCCGGTCAACATGGACCCGACCGCGCCGCTAGCAACCCCCGTTGTCGCGCGGCTCGCGTCGAACGCGACGCCCCTGGTCGCGATCGCGGTGATCGCCGGGGCGGCGAGCGCCCCTCCGTAGGGTGCAAGCGAGCGCGCGCCGACTTGGCTGAGCACGACGAGGACGACGCCTCTCGCCGGAGCGGTCGGGACGGGGGGCGGTTCGGGTATGGCGGGGGGGCCCAGGACCCTCGGCTCGCCGAAGATGACGCGGGCGCCCTTGTTCGAGCGGACGACGGAGAGCTCGACGGCGCCGAGCGTGCCTGGCGCGTCGATCTCGCCGAGGGGCCAGGAGAGAAGGCGCGAGCTCGCCGTGTCCGTCGCCTCGAGGTGGAGCGTCCCGATCACCGTGGGAGCGGAGCGGTCCCGGATGAGACGCACTTCAGCGTCGGCGGCGCCCACCCCCTCGAGGCGCGCGCGGGTCTCGACGACTCCGCCGCTCGGCAGCCACCCCTCGCAGCGCGTGAAGCCCGGGCCCCGGAGCGAGAAGGCGCGCGCGGGCTGGCCCCCGAAGCTCCGGCTCACGCGCGTGTCCTGGCGGGTCGGCGCCGCGTAGTGAGGGTCGGGGTCTCCGGTGCCGAAGTGGATCCAGTCGAGCTCGATCGCCGGGTCGGTCGCCCCCTTCGCAAGGCCGGAGAGGCGGATCGTGAGCTCGTTCTCTCCGGGGACCGGCTGCGCCGCGCTCCCCTTCACGGCCACGACGCGCACCTCGCCGCGGGCGAGCGTCGCCGCGCCGATCGCGTGTCCGTTGAGGTAGAACGACACTGTCCGGGCGGACCCTCCGCGGACCCGTGCCTCGACGAACGGAGTGGCCCCCGCGGGCCCCTCTGCCGCCACGTCGGCCGGGGGGACGGCGAAGAAGTCGACCGCTAGCGTCTTGCCGCGGACCTCCGCCCAGCGTGAGCCTTCGCGCTCGGTCCACTCGACCGCCGGGGGCCTGAGCTTCCAGCCGAACTGGGCGCTCGAAGCACGCCCGCCGAGTTCGATCACCATGCCGCGGTAGCCGAAGACACAGGCGGTCTTCGGGTCGGCCGCGTCGAGCACGACCCGCCGCGGAGGCGCGAGAGGCGCGACGACGGGCACCTCTGCGTCCCTGGAGGGCTCACCCCGCGTCTCGACGCGTGGCTTGTCGCGCGCGTGGGACCCGCAGCCAAGGACGCAGACGCAGGCCAGCGCCGCCCTGCTCCTCGACCAGGAGCGGCGCCACCCGCTGCGCGGCGCTCCCTTCACGGCTCGTCGAGGTTGACGTTGGTGGCGCGGCCGATCCGGACCTCGACGATCCGCTGGCGGGACCTGTCGCCCACGCCGACCGAGACGAGATGGACGCCAGGGGGGAGCGGGATGCGCAGCGACCGCCCCTGTCGAGGCTGGTGCGCCTCGCTCCCGTCCACGCGCACCGGGACGTTGTCGGCCACGGCGATGCTCAGCAACCCCTGGCCGGTCGGCACCGAGACGCCCGCAGGGAGAGCGTCGTAGCTGACCCCCTTCGCGTCGGGCGCCGGCGCGAGGACCGTCGTGTCGGCCGGCTCCGGGGACCGCTGCGCCAGCCAGGTTCGTACCCCCTGCCCCGCGGCGACCACCGCCAGGGCCGCGAGGCCGATGACGACGAAGCGCGGGAAGCCGGACGGCTCTTCCTCCGCTGTCGCGCGCGGCGGGCGAGGCCGCGCCGGGGCCGCGACCGGGTCCGCCTCGGCGCGCCGGAGGCGCAGGTCTGCCGTCGGCTCGACGGTGACCGGGATGGACGTCTCCTGCGCGCCGGCGGGCGGCGCCGACGCCGTGGTCGTGCCGGCCTCGGGCGGCTCGGCGGAGATCGACGCAACCGGGGCGACCGGGTCGGTCGGCTCCGCCGCCGCGGGGGCTGGCGCGGTCGGGGTAGGAACCACGGGCCCCGGCGTGGCCTCTGCGGGGGCGTCCTTCGCTGCGGCGAGGAGGGCGCCGTGGGTCCCGTCCGCGTCGGGCAGGATGGCGCTCGGGTCGAAGGCCTCCGCGCGTAGCTCGTCGCTTCCGTCCGGCCCGTAGACGCCGACGATGGCGCCCCGGGTGGCGAGATCGGCGAGGACGTCCTCGACCAGCGCGGGGGACACCTCGCCCTGAAGGAGGATCTCGCGCGGCGAAGCCCCGGCCGCCAGGCGTCGGACGAGATCGCGCGCAGGCTCCGGCGTCGCGAGCAGGTAGCTCCGGAGGTCGTCGTCGTCGAACGAGACCTTGGCGACCGTCATCATCCTCGCGCCCGTCGTCGCCTGGAGCGCCGCGCGCGCCTGGGCGATGGGCCTCGCGAACTGCTTCGCGAGCGGGACCGTCCGCTGCTCGCCGGTCCCCCCCTTCGTGGACGAGACGACGAACCGACCCGCTCCCACCCCGAGCATGGCCGCGATGACGTGGTCGCCCCGCAGGAACGTGCCGTCACCGGACGTCCGGGACGCGCGGTAGATGCCCCCTCCGAGCAGCTCCACCTCGTAGAGGAAGGACGCGTCCCGGATGGAGACCCGCGCCGCGGGTCGCGCCGCGATCACGAGCTCGAGCAGCGTCCGCACCGTGAGTCCGTCGAGGCGCCCCCGCACCTCGCCCTCGCCGTGCAGCCGTGCCGCGATGCGCGCTCGAGGCCGCATCACCTCGCGCACGCGGGCGACGATGGCGCGCGCGTCGCTCTCCTTTCGCAGGTAGGCCGCCGCGCTGGCCCCCAGCTCGCGCACCCGCTGGAGGAGATCCTCCTTCCAGGAGAGGAGGATGACCGGCGTGTCGCGAAGCGACACGTCGCGCCGGAGCGCGCGGCACAGCGCGAACCCGTCGAGCCCGGGCATGAGGATGTCGCTGACCACGAGCTCCGGCGAGAGCTCGTACGCCATCCGAAGCGCGGTCTTGCCGTCGAGGGCTTCGTGGACGACGCAGCCCGCGCTCCGCAGCAGGTCGGAGATGAACCACGTCACGCCCGGGTCGTCGTCGGCGACGATGACCCGGCGCCCGGCGAGGTTGACGTCCATCGCGTCGTCGCGGTTACGGCCGACCTCCGCGGCTCGGTCCGAGGGCGCGACGCCACCGGGGCGCGCGAGCACGGGGGCGAGCGCCAGCGCCCCCTCCGGCCCATGTCCCGTGAAGTGCACCATCCCGCCCGTGCTGGTCGTCACGACCTCGCGCACACGCGCGATGGCGCCCCAGAGCGCCCCCCAGACCTCGGCTCCGTCGCCGAGGTGGACCTTCATCGTGCGGGAGTGCGGGTCGACCGAGTCCACGAGCGCCCGGCGCACCTCGAGCGCGAGCCGCTCGCCGAGCTGGGCGACCGTCGGCTCTCCGAGGGTCATCTGGATCGTCTTGCCGTCCCGCTGGTCCACGGCCTCCTGGCACGCGGCGCGGAGCGCGCCCGCCAGCAGAGGGCGGGGCATCAGCTTCGTCACCCCGAGGGCCGTGAAGCGTGTCGTCGCGTCGGTCGGCCCCTGCGTGAGCACCACGATCACCTGGAGCGTGTCGGTCAGCGGGTCGTCGAGGAGCTTGTGGGCGAGATCGGCGGCGCCCTCGAGGTCACCATCGAGGACGACGACGTCGGGCGCGACGGCGAGCGCCACGGAGCGCGCCTTCTTGAGGTCGTCCACCCGCTCGCACTCGAAGCTGGCGTGCTCCTGCCCCTCGTCCTCGACGAGCATGTCGGCGAGGTCCTCCGGGCCGATGACGAGGACCGAGACCGCCGCGATCGGGAGCTTCGGGGTGCTCGGCGGCTCCACCGGGAGCTTGGCCGGAGGGAGATCCTTCGGTCGCTCGGCCCCCCACGCGAGGGTCGGGAGCTCGTCGAGCGCTCGCGCGACGCGCTCCAGGTCCGGCGGCCGGACGACCCCCTCCTCGGACGCGCGCTCGAGGACCGACTCGGTGTCCAGGATGCTCTGCGCCATCCCTTCGAAATGGAGCATCTTCGCCCCGGTCCCGAGCGCGTGGAGCTTCCGGCGCAGATCGTCGCGCGCCATCGCGGAGGTCGGCTCGGCTTCGAGCGTCGCGAGGACGCCGCGCAGGTCCGCGATCTTGCGCCCGAGGGACGCCACGAAGTCTGCCCGACCTCCGCCCAGTCGCTGCCCCGCGCCACTGTCGGCCGTCACCCCGCTGCTTGTAGGCTTCTCGTTCGCCAAGGGCGTCTCCCGGTCGGTCGGACCGCACGAATCTGGCGGCTCGCCGCGGCGTACCACGGTCGCGCGGCGTTGGCCTACAGAACGGCGTTCCGGTCGCCGTCGACGGGTCCCGCTCGGGGAAGGACGGGCTCCGGGAGCTTCGGAGGGGAGGGGATCTCGTGTAGCCTCCCGCCGCGATGGATGGTCCCGACACCACCGCCGCGCTCGCCTCCATCGTCGTGCGCCCGGCGCGCCACGCCGACGTCGAACGCCTGCTCGAGATTCACGTCGCCGCGTTCCCCGATCCGCGACCGATCGAGGTGCGCAGGCGGGTCTTCCTCCATAACCGCCTCGGCGGGATGGAGCACCTCCGGGTCGCCGAGCGCGCCGGGGACGTCGTCGCCCACGCGTTCCTGTTCCCCGTCGGAGCCTGGTTCGGCGGGCGGGAGGTCGCGGCGTCGGCCATCGCGAGCGTCGGCGTGGCTGTCGAGGCGCGGTCGTCCGGCGTCGCGTCCGCGGTGATGGACGCCCTCCACGACGAGGCGCGCGCGCGCGGCGACGTGCTCACGATGCTCTACCCGTTCCGGCAAGGCTTCTACGCTCGCAAGGGGTACGCGCCGGTCGCGCGTCACCGCGTCACCTCGCTGAGCCCGCGGTCCATCCCGACCGGCTGGCGGTCGGCCGCGCCGGGCGTCGTGCGGCGCGCGCAGGGCCGCGACCGCGCGGAGATCGCCCGCATCTACCGGTCCGTGGCCCAGGTGAGCACGGGGTTTGTCGAGCGGCCCGACCGGGCGTGGGACGCGGACCTCCTCGACGAGCGCCGTCAGTGGCTCGTGCTGGAGCGGGACGGCGTCCTGGACGGGTACGTGAGCCTGACGCTCTCTCAGGCCGAGTCCCACGCCCGGGTCCGGGCGGAGGTGCACGAGCTCGTGGCGCTCGATCAGCCGGCCCGTCGCCGGCTGTTCGCGGCGGTCGGCGCGCTCGCCGACCAGGTGGGCGACGTGGTGCTCGCGCTCGCCGAGGATGACCCGCTCGACTGGGCGTTCCTCGACGCGGACCGCGACCGCGGGGGGACCGAGTCTGTCGAGCACGCGCAGGGGGTCGTGAACACGGGCCCGATGCTCCGCCTGCTCGGCGCCGCATCTGCCCTGCTCGCGCGCGGCTATGCCGTGGACGGCGCCATCGACCTCGCGATCGACGGCGAGCCCCCGTTCGCGCTCGAGGTGCGCGACGGAGTGCCGAAGGTGTCGCCGCCTGGCGGCCGCCCCATGCTCGGCATGTCGGCGAACGTCCTCGCGTCGGTCGCGTTCGGGGGGCTCCGCCTCGAGGACGCGGCCCGCCTCGGCTGGCTCGGGTCCGTGGAGGCGAGCGCCCTGCGCGTGGCGGCGCCGCTCCTCAGGCTCCCGGCCTTCTTCACGCTCGAGCTCTTCTGAGCGCCGGCGCCATGGCCACGCCTCGCTCGATCCCCCCGCTGATCCCCGGCCCGGCCCCGGCCGAGGCCGAGGAGCGCGGCTCGCGCGTCATGCGCTTCGGCGCCGCGGTGTCGGCGGTCGTCCTCTCGTCGGCCATCGCCACCCTGCCGGCGGCCGTCCGGGTCTCCCGCGCCGTCGCCACGTCCGGCGGCGCGTCGGCGTGGATGGCCCTCCTCGCGGTCGCGTTCTTCCCCATGGCCTTCGCGACCGTCGTCCTGCGCCACGCCGTCGGAGCGGTCCGCCTCTTCGACGCCCGCAGCGTGGCCGGCGGCGTCCTCGCCGCGGTCGTGTGGGGCGCCACGATGTTCGCCGTGCTCGCCGCCCTCGGCGCGGGGCTCCGGGCGACGACGCACCACCACGGGCTGGCCGGCGTCACCTTCGCGTTGACGGGCGCGGTCGCCGCGCTGCTCGTCGCGCTCGTGTCCGTGAGGGTCGCCGCGCTCATCCGGGAGGCGAGCGCGGTCGTGAGGTGGCTGGCGCTGGCCGCGCTGCTCATCCTCCTGGCCGCCTGCGGCCTCCTCTTCATGCGCGCGCTGGGTCAGAGTCCGGCCGCCGTGACCCTCACGGTCGACCTGGTCGCCTTCGCGCTCGCCGCCGGGTTCGGGGCCGGCGTCTTCCCTCGCCGCACGCGCCCGTTCGCCCCGCTCGCGCTCGCCGGTCCGCCGCTCGCCGCGGTCGTGCTCGTCGTGGGCTTCGCCACGCTCGGCTCCTCGGCCCCGCTCCGCTCGGCGCTCGGCGAGGAGGCGCCCGTGCTCGCCGCTGTGGCGGGCCTCGTGTCGGAGGTCGAGCGTGGAGCGCCCGAACCCCCGCATTGACGGCCCGGCGCCCGTCCTTATGTTCCCCGGGAGCCGCCCCCGGGGCTCCCAGCTACGGAGAGTCGAGAGTCCTCATGCTTGAGCAGCGGTCGTTTCAGGTCCGAGTCCCCATGGCGTCGGCGGTCTCCCAGGCCGGCGCCCTCCCGTACCTGCGCAAGGTCTATGCGCTGTTCACCGGCGGCGTCGGGTTCGCCATCGCCGGCGCGCTCGTCGCGCTCTATGCGGGGGCCCCCGTCGACGTGTCGACGCGCGGCGGCCTGCTCGCCCTCCCTCCGCTCGTCGCGTTCGCCGTCGACCATTACATCGTCATGATGCTGGTCTACTTCGGCGCGTTCTTCGCCGCGTCGTCGCTCCGGCGGACGCCCGGCGTGAACGTGCTCGCCCTCTTCGGCTACACGTTCGTGACGGGCCTCTTCCTGGCGCCCAGCCTCTTCTTCGCCCAGCTCGTGGCCAGCCACGGCGCGTCGCTCGACGCCTCGCCCGTGCGCGACGCGTTCCTGCTGACCGGCGCGGCGTTCGCCGGGCTCACCGGGTTCGTCTTCGTGTCGAAGAAGGACTTCTCGTTCCTCGGCGCGTCGCTCTCGATGGGGATCTGGGTCGTCCTCGGCGCGATGATCCTCGGCATGTTCGTCCACTCGGCGGCGCTCTCGCTCGCCGTCGCGAGCGTTGGCGTCCTGCTCTTCAGCGGCTACATTCTGTACGACACGTCGCGCATCCTCCGGGACCCGGAGGCGGACGCGGTCTCGGCGGCGCTGCGGCTCTTCCTCGATGTCGTCAACCTGTTCCTCTTCCTCCTCCGGATCCTCTCCTCGGATCGCTCGCGCTGAGCGGCCGTCGCCGCTCATGCCCTCTTCCTTCCTCGAACTCCCCTCGAGCTCCGACGTGAAACTCTGCACCGGTCGTCCCCGGACGGCGAAGCGCCCGCTGCGCGCCCTCGGCTTGATGCTCCTCGCTGCGCTGCTCGCCGTCGCTGTGGGTGGTCCTGCGCGCGCGGATGAGCCGGTCCGGTCTGCCCGCGTCGACGACGCGCAGCACGGCCTCGCGGTCGTCGGGATGGGGGCGTCGGTCGACCTCGCGTGGCCGCTGGCTCGCGCCGTCTACGCGGACGCCTCGCTCCGCCCCACGACGCTCGACGAGGCTCACGCCAGGGTCCTGGTCGGGGAGCCCGCGGGCGAAGGCGCCACCGCCGAGCTGCGCGACCTCGCCGACCTCCGCGCGGCCATCCACGGTGACGACGCGGCCTCCCGTCAGCTCTTGCAGTCCATCGGCCTCTCGCTCCACGTGAAGGGGGTCGTCGTCGTCCAGCCCGGCGTCTCGCCCGGCGCTCGCCCGGCGGCCCGCGTCTTCGTCACGACGTCCAACGCCTACGACGCCGTCCTCTACGAGGCCGACCCTTCGGCCCCCGTGACGTGGGGGACGGGGACCGGCCCGGCGACGTGGGGGGGGGCCGTGCAGGCGCTCCGCCGTGGCTTCGCCGAGGCCCCCGCCGTCTCGGTCTCGGCCCCGGTCGCGGCAGCGCCGGTGGCAGGGGGGGCGTCGCCCGGCGCCGTCCGCGGTCTCGCGAGCGTCGGCGCCGGCTCGCGCGCGACCGACAAGGGGGCAGGGTCCCAGGTCGCGTTCTACCAGTCGCCGTGGTTCTGGGCAGCGGCGGGGGCGGCGCTGTTCGCGGCGGGGGCCGTCTACTTCGCGACGCGCAACGACGGGAGCGACAACATCCAGCTCCAGGTTCAGGTCCCGAAATGAAGGCGCTGCTCTCCGCCCTCCGCGGCCTCGTCGGGCCGCTGCGGCTCTCGCAGCTGCTCCTCTCGGTCCTGGTGGCGCTCGCGCTGGTGGGGCCGGGCTTCGCGCGTGCGGACGAGGCGGCGGTGTCCATGCCGGCCGCGCCGCTCGATGTGCCGGCCGTCGAACACCGCGAGGCGGTCGTGCTCCCGGCGCTGCCGGTGAGCTACCAGGTGCAGCGGCTCGGCTGGTGGACGGTGTCGTACCCGGCGAGCGCGCGCGAGCGGGTGCAGCCGCTCATCGAGAAGGCAAACCTCTGGAAGGCCGAGCTCGGGGCCGATTTCGGCCAGGACGTGCTCACGCAGCCCATCGAGGTCCGCATCGGCCGGTCCTGGGACGACATGACGACGCTCGTCCCGCGCGATCTCGGCGTCCCGCCGTACGCCGCCGGGGTGACGTACTCGTCGCTCCGGCTCGTGCTCCTCTCGCTCACAGAGCCGTCCGGCGGCGACGCGACCGACCTCGAGACGGTGTTCCACCACGAGCTCTCCCACGTCGCGACGGACGACGCGGCGGCGGGGCGCCACGTGCCGCGCTGGTTCAACGAGGGGCTGGCCATCTACGAGTCGGGCGAGCACCCGTGGATGCGGCGGCGCGCGCTCTGGGACGCGACCTTCTTCCGTCAGCTCCTCCCCCTGTCCGATCTCGACCGCGCCTTCCCCGACCGGCAAGACCAGGTCAACATCGCCTACGCCGAGTCGGCGGACGTCGTGCAGTTCCTCCTCCGCGGCAAGGGGCGGCTCCGCTTCGCCAGCCTCTTCGAGCGCGTCCGCGAAGGGGCCCCCTTTGACCGCGCCCTCGGCGACGCGTACGGCACCGACGTCCGGCGCCTCGAGTTCCAGTGGCGCGAGGAGTGCGCGAAGCGGAACACCTTCGCCCCGATGCTCGCGAGCGGCTCGTTCATCTGGGTCGTCGCGTTCGTGGCGCTCGTCCTCGGCTACCGGCGCCGGCGGCGCGACGCCCAGGCGACCCTGGCGCGGTGGGAGAGCGAGGAGCGGCTCACGGACGCGGCCCGCGCCCCTGCCGTCGAGGAGGAGACGCCGTTCACCGACCCGTCGAGGGTCCTGGCCGGGCTCCCCAAGATCGAGCACGACGGCGGCTGGCACACGCTCCACTGAGCGGTCGCGCGGCTCCATCCTTCCTCGATGCTCCACTGGACCGAGCGGGCGTTTCACGACCTCACGGCGGCGGAGCTCTACGAGATCCTGGCGCTCCGGCAGCGCGTCTTCGTCGTCGAGCAGCGCTGCGCCTACCTCGACTGCGACGGCAAGGACGCGCTCGCCACGCACTTGACGGGGCGGCGTGAGAGCGGTGAGCTCGTGGCGTACGCTCGGCTGCTGCCGCCCGGCGTGACGTTCGACGAGGCGTCGATCGGGCGCGTCGTGAGCCTGCCGTCGGCGCGCGGCGAAGGGGTCGGTCGCGCGCTGCTGCGCGAGGCGATCGCGCGGGCCGGGCGCCGCTTCGACGGGCCGATCGTCATCGGCGCGCAGCGCTACCTGGAGCGCTTCTACCGCGACGAGGGGTTCACTCCCTTCGGCGAGCCGTACGACGAGGACGGCATCCCCCACGTCCACATGCGGCTCGAGCGTCGGCCATAGCGCCTCGGCCGCGTCGCGCCGCCCGTCGGTGGTCGCCCGGGAGGCGCCGGTCGCGACGGACCGGACGTCGGTCTCGACCGACAGAGGCCGGGGGGTGACCGACCCGGGGTCGGGGCCATACGACACGATGTCCCATGCTCCCGAGACGAAGCGCGTTTCGGTGGACACGGTGTCCGTCGGGACCGAGAGAATCCTGGTCGCGGCCGAGGGGGTGTTCGCGCGGACCGAGATAATCGTGGTCACGACCGGGACGCTCTCCGTCGGGAGGGACACGATGTCCACCGCGACCGAGGAACTCTCGGCATCATCGGACATCGTGTCCCATGCGACCGAGGCGCGGTCGGTCACGACCGAGACGGCGCCCGTCGCGACCGAGCCAGAGCCCGTCTCTGCGCGCCGGCGACCTGTCGCGTCGGGCCGTGGGGCCCCGTCACCGGACGGGCGGACCGTCCCCCTTCAGCACTTGTCGACGATGAGGCGCGTCCTGCCGACGGCGAGCTCGTCCCCCTGCATGAGCTCCTGCTCGCCGTTGATGCGGACAAACACCCCCGTGCGCGAGGCGTAGTCGGTGAGGAGGACGTCGCCCGCCTGCTCCTCGATGAAGCAGTGCTGCTCGGAGATGAGCGGGTCGCCGGGGAGGACGAAGTCGCCGAAGACCGACCCGATGAGGAGCGTCGTGCCGTGCGCCAGCACGCAGGCGCCGCGCGAGCCCCCCTCGAAGATCTGGACCACCCGGAACGACGAGGCCCACTGCGGCGACGACGCGAAGTACGTCGGCCCCTCGGCCGGCTCGTCGCTCGGCGGCGGGTTGCGCTCGACGCGCAGCAGCTGGTCGCCGACGAGGAACTCGTCGCCGTGCTCGAGGACGACGGGCGCGCGCGTCCGGAGGAACACGCCGTTGCCCCCCTCGAGGTCGCAGAGCCAGAGCTGGTCCCCCTTCGCGCGGATCATGGCCTCGCGCGAGTGGCAGAAGCGCTCACCCGGCAGGTTGATCGCCCCCGCCGACCCGATGATGACCTCCTCGCCCGTCGGGGCGTAGACCGACGGGCCGCGCCCCTGGGTGCGCGTCACGTGGAGGCGGAAGTGCGCGGTGGCCGGGCGCGCGACCGGCTCGCGGGCCTGCTCCTTCGGCGCCTGGGACTCGACCGGCGCCTCGGCGTGCCCGTCGGCGAGCGCGGCGACGCGCTGCTTCTTCTGCGTCGCGAGCTTCTGCAGGTCCGTCTTGGGCGGCCCCTCGAGCAGCTGCATGCCGCCGAGCGCGCGCCCGGCGATGATCTCGTCGAAGGCCCCCTCGCGCAGCATGAGCGCCATCTCGAGGTGCTGCCCCTTCATCAGGGCCCGCACGAACGTGCTCACGTCCGGCCGGTCGACGGCGTCGGCGTAGGTCCGCTTGTGGCTCTTGATGATGCGGCCGCCGTCCGCGAAGAGGTGCGTGATGATGTGCGGCTTGTCGAGGCCGCTGTCCTCCGTCTGCACGTGGAAGACCTGGTCCCTGAACTTGATGTTGTTGTTGAACCCGACCTGCGCGCGCCGGAAGGCCGGCCGGGTCATCTCCTTCTCGAGCTTCTCGAGGGCGTCCTGGTCGAAGCGCGCCATCGCGTCGTCGAGCAGCGCCGCGTCCCCGGCGATCCCCTCCATCCGCGCGAACGCGAGCTTCGCCAGCTCGGCGCCCGGGTTGATGCGGAGCGCCATCGCCAGCAGCTCCTGGCCGGCCGCGTCGTTGGGGCCGCGGGCGGCCCAGGCCGCGGCGACAGCGAGCGCCTCCTCGCGGCGCCCCTTGTCGAGCAACCAGCTCGTGACGCGGGCGGCGGTGGCGCGAGCTTCGGTCGGACTGAGAGCCATCCCCGCCATCATCGGCGGGAGACCACCCGCGACGCAAGGTCGGTCGGGCGCCGGGCGGCTAGCCGACCAGGCGCTGCGGGCGCCCCATCGCGAAGGAGCTGCGAGCCCGCGTGTCGACCGACGAGAAGAAGTTCTTGCGCGACGGGACGCCGTCGACCTTCAGCAGCATCACGTTCGGCGCCCCCGGCTCGACCCACGCCACGCGGCACGGGAGCACGTATTCGACCCCGCTGAGCGCGTCCGCGGCCCGGATGACCACGCTCGTCCCCTCGCCGAGCAGGTCGGCGCAGCTCACCCGCACGCCGAGCGCCGAGAGCTCGCGCACCTCGACCGACAGGATGGCCCCGTGACCGATGAGCTGCGCGGGGATCGCGTCGTCGTCCTCGTCCTCGTCGTCCTCGTCCACGCGGGCGTGGGCGTGGACCAGCTGCATGAGCGACAGCAGCTCGACCTGCTCGGAAGGGACGAGCGGGTGGCCGAGCGTGGCGTGCCGGGCCGACAGCTCCCAGAAGCGGACGAGAAAATCGAGCTTCGTGATCACGGGCGCCTCTCTGTCTCCGAAGGGGTCGACGCGGACCGGCGACCGAGTCGCGGGGAGTGACGTCCGACCATGCCCCGAACCATTGCACCGCGTGTGCCACCGGTCCGCCCCCGCGCCGACGGTGTCTCCCGTCCCGGTGCGGCGGAAAGATCGGGCTCCGTGTGACGGATTTGCCCCGGACGCGGGCGCCGAGGGGCTCGAAGCGGGGGGTGGACGGACCGTGCGTTGACGGGGCCGTGACGGTGGTGCCATGGGGGGGGCCTCGGCTACGCTCGGTCGGCGCCCCCATGATCCTCCGCGACATCCTTGGCGCGATCGGGCGGACGCCCATGGTCCGGCTGGCGCGCGTCGTCCCTCCGGGGGGCGCCGAGGTGGTCGCCAAGGTCGAGTGCTTCGGCCCGGGCGGTAGCGTGAAGGACCGCGCCGCCCTCGCGATGATCGACGACGCGGAGGCGCGCGGCCTGCTCGCCCCGGGCGCCACGGTCGTCGAGGCGAGCGCCGGGAACACCGGCGTGGGGCTGGCGCTCGTGTGTGCGGTGCGCGGCTACCGCTGTGTCATCGTGGCCCCGGAGACGATGTCGGCGGAGAAGCGCGGCGTCCTCGAGGCGCTCGGGGCCGAGGTCGTGACGGCGCGGGTGGACGTCGAGGCCGCCGACCCCGAGGGGTACATCGGCAAGGCCGAGCGCCTGGCGCGGGAGCTCTCGGCCTTCGCGCCCGACCAGTTCGAGAACGCCGCCAACCCTCGCGCGCACTACGACGCGACGGGGGTCGAGATCCTCGAGGCGTGCGAGGGGAGGGTCGACGCGTTCGTGGCCTGTGTCGGGTCGGGTGGGACACTGGCGGGCGTCGCCCGGCTCCTGCGCGAGCGGCTCCCCTCCGTGCTCATCGTCGGCGCCGTGCCGGGTCCCCGGTCCGCGGATGGGACATCCGGCCCCAGCCTCGTCGAGGGGGTGGTCGAGGACATCGCGGCGTGCGAAGGGGTCGCCCCCGACGACGTCATCGCCGTGTCGGACCGCGACGCCGTCGCCATGACGCGCCGGCTGGCGCGGGAGGAGGCGATCCTCGCCGGGGGGTCGGCCGGCGTGGCCGTGACCGCCTCCATCGAGGTCGCCCGTCGGCTCGGGCCGGGGAAGCGGGTCGTGACGCTGCTGGCCGACACCGGCCGGAACTACCTCTCGACGTACTTCGACGCCGCCTGGCGAGCGCGCCACGGCGTCGCCTAGCGACACCGGCGCCCGGCGGCGAGCGCCACCTGTGGTAGTACCGCGTCATGGTCCGCCGCGGACTCCTCGTCGGTCTCTGTCTGGCGTGCGTCGCGTGCGGCGACCCGCGGGTCTCGCTGCGCACCGGCCCGCGCGAGTTCGTCGCCTCGCAGTACCCGCAGGTCCTCTCGCGCTGGACCCGCACCAGGAGCCTCCTGACGCTCGGCGAGCTCGACGACCTGCTCACGGTCACGGCGACCTACGAGTCGTGGGAGTTTCGCTGGGCCTACGTCATCCGCTACGCGCAGGACTTCCGCCTGACGGTGGAGCAGCGGCGGCTGCTCCTCGACACGACGCTCGCGCAGACCCAGGAGCACCACAACTTCTACGTGGCGCTCTACGGCACGAACCGCCGCTGGACCGACCTCTCCCGCCCCAACAGCGCGTGGATCGTCCGCCTCATCG
>Ga0316217_10000432_pt1 | contig 59974 bp, 68 predicted proteins | sample 1anoAmetaG_FD_203633 | JGI IMG/M metagenome (GOLD analysis project Ga0316217, IMG submission 203633) | Freshwater microbial communities from Trout Bog Lake, Wisconsin, USA - 1anoA | ecosystem: Environmental > Aquatic > Freshwater > Lake > Hypolimnion/Profundal zone | place: USA: Wisconsin... | reverse complement strand
GCGGGTTCGAGGAATTCCGGGAAGAATTTAGAACCTTCTTTGCTAGCCCGCGACGGTTCACCTATACGCCTCTTATTTCCTGCAGGGGGCGGAAACCGACCAACCACTAGGCCACAACCAGGGAGAAAAACGATGGAAAAGGACCAAAACAAAGGATTGTGCGGGATCAAGAAGATATGGTTCAGATACTTAACTTTTCTCGACGTGTCGAAACCCTATGCGACAGGAAAGAGACTGAAACGGATAATCATCATTTCGATAGCTGTAACGTCGCCGCCAGTAGCGGTAGGGGTGTTTTATCTTCTTCACCCTGTGCGTATGGAGGTGTTTTGCATAGTGTTCATTGGTATTAGTTCCTTTTTTTCAACTTGGGGTGTGATTCTTCTATGTCGCCAATTCTTGTACAGGTTTTGCTTGAAAATTCAAGCAATCCAAGCACGGGCTCACCGCCCTTCCCTTCCACCAGGCCAAGGAGCAAGGCGATGAAAACGATAATTTTGGGGATGGTTATTGTAATGATGATGGCAACGGCGGCCGGCGCAAATCCAACTGTCATTTGCAAGATCATAACTAGCGCCAACGGGGTTAAGACAGTAAGCGAGATCCAGGCCGAGAATTTTGAGCTACTGAATAATTATGTCATTAAAATTCCAGGTAAGAGCGAGGCGGTTTGTTCCTTCACTGTTGATAATAACAAACCAGCCGAGCAGCCAACATCGCGGTGCGTGCAACATGGCGACGTGTTTAGTTGTGGCGAGGAAGAGGGATCAGTAATAATGCGTTAACTGCCACTTGACCACGCCCTAATGTCAGAATAGGGTATACCTGACAGCAGGGCGGGAAACGCCACTAAAACCTGTCAGAATAGGGTTGTTTCATTGATACCTTGACACATGGTGCGAAATGTCTTAGAAGAAACCTGACACTTTAAGTTATACCGGAGGAAATCATGAAGGGCCAGCTCGTTGGATATGTCAGAGTATCCGCTGAAGATCAAAACACAAGCCGGCAGCTCGAAGGGATCGAGCTTGATAAGACTTTCGTGGATAAACTTTCAGGCAAAGACACGAACCGGCCTGAATTGCAAAGGATGCTTGAATTTGTCCGTGAAGGCGATGAGATTATTATTCACTCGATGGACCGCCTGGCCCGCAATCTTGACGATTTGCGGAAAATAGTTAAGGATCTAACTGGGAAAGGTGTGAAGGTCCGGTTTGTCAAAGAGAACCTGACTTTTACGGGGGAAGACTCGCCTATGTCTAACCTGCTTTTATCCCTTCTCGGGTCCGTGGCAGAATTTGAGAGGGCGCTTTTGAAAGAGAGACAGCGAGAGGGTATTTTAATTGCCAAAAAAAACGGCGTCTATGGCGGTAGACGGAAATTGCTGGAGCCTCACCAGATCGAGGATCTGAAGGCGAGAGCGGCAGCCGGCGCAAAGCGGGCTGGCTTGGCTAGAGAATTCGGAATTAGCAGGGAAACCCTCTACCAATACTTAAGAGCCTAAAGGAGATACAACTATGAGCGAACAATTCTGGATTTATAGCCTGATTGGCTTGGTGGCTATCGGCGTATACCGCCTAAACAAGTGGGCCGACACTCTCAATATTTACAGTCAAGACGGAGGCGAATACAGCGGTACGCAAGAATCCACTGAGTTCAACACCGACGGGTCAATGATGATCGGCTGTACAGACATCCACGGCAACACATTTGGGAGTCCCGAACAACCGTAAAATGGTGAACGGAGTAATAAAATGAAAGCTAATCTTGTAATCAAAAACTACCTAAAAGTGGCCGGAGCAGCAATCGAGGCCGCGAGGAACGAGCAAGCGAACCAGCAAGGCCCGAAGACTAGCGGCTTGGACGTGATAGGAAAAATGGCCGCAGCAGCAGTAGGGGCAGCGGATAGCGAGCTACTGAAACAAGGGCTACCAAAGCTAGGGCAACGCCCAAACGCTCCTGAAGCTAATGATGACTACCTGGATGTGCTTAATATTGATATATCATCCATGTCAGGAAGACATTGGAGAGAGTGAAAATCACACAGAGATTAGATATTCCGTTATTTTCAGCACGCGGAAAAATTCAAGTGCCACGCGGAAACCAATTTCAACACGCGGGATTTTTCCCAGGAGCAACCAGACTATGCGCCGACTTGCAGCCCTTGCCATTTTCCTTTTTCTCGTCCTCCCCTCCCCTTCCCCGGCGCAGCCGATCCCCGCGACCGGCACCGTTGAAGTCTTTTTCTCTCCGGTATAGTGGTCCCCAATTTGAGGACAATAGTTTAAGATAGTCGCCTGACCAGACAAGGAGCAGGCAATGAGTGAGAAGAACCGCAAGACCTTCAACTGCCAAATCAAGGCTAAAGTTGCACTGGAGGCGGTCCGCGGAGCGAAGACGACTAACGAAATCGCCCAGGAGTACAATGTCCATCCGACACAAGTAGGCCTTTGGAAGAAAGAACTGCTTGCGTCTGCCCCTGGGGTCTTCGATACCAAGCGCGGTCCCAAGCCGGTGGATGAGTCTTCCAGCCAGGATCGGCTCTACTCAGAGATCGGGCGGTTGAAGATGGAACTCGACTGGCTAAAAAAAAAGCTGGGAATCAGCCCTTAGCTGACCGGAAGCTGTGGGTCGCTCCCCACAAGTCCTTGCCGTTGACCAAGCAATGTGAACTGGCGGGGATCGCCCGTTCCACCGTGTATGCGCCGCCCTTGGTCAAAGAACCAGACGCCTTGACGTTGTTGCTGATGGCCGCGATTGATGCCGAATACACTCGGCACCCGTTCTTCGGTAGTCGCCGGATGCTCGTCTTTCTTGTAGGTTTGGGGCATCTTGTCAACCGGAAGCGAATCCAGCGGCTAATGTGCATCTTGGGCCTGGCTGGCATGGCACCGGGGCCAGACACTAGTCGACCCCATCCGGAGCACAAGATATATCCGTACCTGCTCAGAGGGTTAGCCGTTGTTCGCCCCAATCAGGTCTGGAGTACTGACATCACCTACATTCGACTCGACCGAGGGTTTGTGTACCTCGCTGCGGTAATCGATTGGTACTCGCGTAAAGTACTGGCCTGGCGGCTGTCAAACACGCTTGACTCAAGCTTCTGCGTCGATTGCCTGGAGGAGGCCTTGCAAAAGTATGGCAAGCCGGAAATCTTCAACACCGACCAAGGTTGCCAGTTCACCAGCGAAGCATTCACCAGCGTTTTGATCGCGCAGGGTGTTGCAATCAGTATGGACGGGCGCGGGCGAGCCTTGGACAACATTTTTGTAGAACGGCTCTGGCGTAGCCTCAAGTACGAGGACATCTACCTGAAAAGCTATGCCAGCGTACCTCAGCTGACTCAAGGCCTGGTGGAATACTTCGAGTTTTACAACACGGAACGAATGCATCAGTCACTGGGCAATAGCACGCCAGAGACTGTCTACCGGACGGCCTGCGGCGGCGGAGCTATGATCGTGGACAAGTACAGCTTGATAGAAAAGTCACAAGCCGAAACCGGCAAAGATTCGGGGCAGCGCCGAGCCGCTGCGCGACCGGCTACCATCTTAAACCCAGCCCCTTTTTGTCTTGACTAAGGGGGCCACTCAACGGACCCAGGTGGGACACAGGCGGCGATCATCCGAGAGCTTAACCACGCGCAAACCGAAATACTGATTCAGGCATACAGCTTCACTAGCCGCCCAATATCAAAGGCTATCATTGAGGCAAAAAAACGAGGGGTTCAGATCCGGGCGATCCTGGACAAGAGCAACGTCACAGACCGCTATTCGGCGGCCACGTTTCTGACTCATGCTGGCGTGCCGGTCCTGATCGACAGCGCCCCTCCCCTGGCTCACTCCAAAACGATCATCATTGACAGAAAAACACTTATCACAGGGTCCTATAATTTCACTAAACAAGCAGAGAAAAACAGCGAAAATTGCCTAATTTTTAAAGGCAACCAGGCATTAATCAACCGCTATATTCAAAATGTCAAACTTCGTGAATCGCAGTCAGAGAGGTTTTAGGCATGGACGGAAGGGAAAGTTTCACCCCGGATATGTTGAGGCACCCTTGGCCTTTAGTGCCGGTCTGTATCATCAGCCTAACTCTTGGCATGTATTTGACTTCGTTCATGCTATTTCCCACCTACTACCCGGCTGTCACCACCCGAATCGCCGACGGCCACTGGACTTCCAGAATCGTAATAATCTCTTTTTTTTGTGTCTCGCTACCGATTGCGCTTCTTAAACTCGCCACCAGCGAAAGCCGACCTTCATAACGCCTTCCAGTGCGTATTTACCACTGAACCTATATCCTCTTGGCCTTGATGCTGCCTTGCACAACTAAATAAAAAGAGCTAAACTGTGCCGGCGATAAGATTGAAGGAGCTTTAATGAAAAACAGAGATTTACACACCGCAAGGCATTCAAAAAAGGACGAATTCTACACCCAACTTTCGGATATCGAGAAAGAGCTGAAACATTATAAAAAGCACTTTGAAGGTAAGGTGGTGTACTGCAACTGCGACGATCCTAGGGTGAGTAATTTCTTTCACTACTTCTCACATAACTTCGAGAATCTAGGTCTTAAGAAGCTCATTGCCACCTGTTATAAGAGCCAGGATATGGATCTATTCAGTCAGAATAATTCTGAACAGGCAGTTTACTTGGAATATGACGGAGACAAAAACGGGAACAATGCGCCAGACACAGAGGAAATAGGTATTAAGTGCCTTATGGGTGACGGCGATTTCAGAAGCGAGGAAAGCATTGAATTGTTGAAGCAGGCCGGCATTGTTGTCACTAATCCACCTTTCTCGTTGTTCCGCGAATATGTTGCACAGCTTGTGGAACACGATAAAAAATTTTTGATAATTGGAAATGTAAATTCGATTTCATATAAGGAAACTTTCCAGTTGATAAAGGATAATAAATTGTGGCTCGGTCCAAGCATACGTAGCGGTGACAGGGAATTTGGAGTCCCTGATGATTACCCGCTCCATGCAGCGGGATTCAGAGTTGATGATGCAGGTAAGAAATATATTCGTGTCAAAGGTGTCCGTTGGTTCACTAACCTGGATTTCAAGGAACGATACGAGGATATGATCCTCTACAAGACTTATACCCCCGAGGAATATCCGACCTACGCAAACTATGATGCGATTGAGGTTAGCCAAACCAAGGACATACCCATGGATTATAGGGGGGCCATGGGCGTGCCTTTAACATTTCTGGACAAGTACAATCCAAACCAATTTGAAATTATAGGTTCAAGTAGGGGGCTCGGGAAACCGATGTCGCAAATCGCAGAAAAAGGCAGCTACTCTCAAGGTGGCCCCCGTTTTTACCTTGACAATGGTGATGGTACATACCGGCGTCTGTATGATCGACTTGTAATAGTCAATAAGAAATTAAAGGATTGAGCTTATGAAGATCGAACTCAGGGAAATTACTGTCCGTGATTTAGCAAACGGCTACGAAGATAAAGATGAAGCTGGCGTGGTTGGTTATGGAGGGAAACTCGATATTCGTCCACCATACCAGCGCGAATTCATTTACAAAGACAAACAACGAGATGCCGTTATTACTACTCTTACGAGAGACTTTCCTCTAAATGTAATGTATTGGGCTGTACGTGAGGATGGTAATTTTGAGGTAATAGATGGGCAGCAGCGGACCATTTCGGTTTGTCAGTATGTAACCGGCGATTTTGCGTACATGTTCAAATATTTCCATAACTTGCAGTCTAACGAGAAAGAACAGATTCTTGATTACAAACTCATGATCTATCTATGCAGTGGTACAGATAGTGAAAAATTAGACTGGTTCAAGATAATAAACATAGCAGGAGAAAAGCTTACCGATCAAGAATTACGTAATGCTGTCTATGCGGGGCCATGGGTTTCTGATGCTAAACGGTATTTCAGTAAGACTGGATGCCCTGCTTACGGGATTAGTAGCGATTATCTTAATGGCTCCGCGATTCGTCAGGAGTATTTAGAAACTGCAATAAAATGGATTTCAGGCGGTAATATCGAAGTTTATATGGCTAACCACCAACATGACCAGAACGCAAGTGCTTTGTGGATACATTTTCAGTCAATAATTACATGGGTTACTGCTACATTTACTAAAAGAAGAAAATTCATGAAAGGAGTCGATTGGGGTTTTCTTTACACCAAGTTCAAAGACAAAAATCATAACACAAAAATAATTGAAGATGAAACTGCCAAACTAATACTTGACGATGACGTTACAAATAAGAGTGGCATCTACCCATACATTCTTACTCGTGATGAAAAATATCTCTCCATCCGTGGCTTTTCAGATTCCATTAAACAAAAGGTATATGAAAAACAAGCCGGTAAGTGCTTAGTATGTAATCATATTTTTGGTATATCGGCAATGGAAGCCGATCATATTACGCCCTGGCACGCAGGCGGGAAAACAAATGAAGAAAACTGCCAAATGCTTTGCAAGGATGATAACAGAAGAAAATCGGGGAAATAAAGGGCGCTTAGAATGCCTTTAACGGCAAATACAAAGGATAGTATGGCCCAGGCAATTTTCTAGCGCCTTTGCCATTGGCTATCCGTAGTTGCTCACTTCCATTTCATCTGCCGTAAATTCGGCCTCCATAAACGCCGCTCAGAGCCTTTAAAAGGTTCAACCCATACCATCCTATGCTTAGAAAGAAGGGAGGAAGTTTCACAGTGGCAAAAATCGACCGTGCAAGGCTACAAATCAGCATCACCAGTGCCGCGTATGCCGCTATCATCAACTTAGACAAAAGCTTTATTGGAACCTGTAACTACATGGGTATTGCCCCCTTTTGGCACCACGATTATCAGCACTATCTTAGATGCGCGACCGCGACACAGCGGGCGAAAATCCACCGGAGACTTTTAGCAGCCGGCCTAGATCCTGGCGGCTTCAGCCCAGCCCATGACCGAATCATAGCCGAGCCGATTGATTTGAGGTGTCAGGCAGCAGAGAGAAAAACGATTAATCGTAAACCGTAAAGCCAACCCGCCAAGTCAGATCCAGCGTATTGTATTCCAGCGAATATTTTTCCCCACCGCCGATAAGCTCGAAATTCATGATCTTTGCGGCACCCCGCGAACAGTACCAAACCGCAGTTATCCCCTGAACCTGTACCCTTTCCCGCCCTAAAACCTCAAACCAAACGACCCGAGGCGACTTGCCAGGCTCAAAGACAGCAGCTACCTTTACCTTTTCGTCGCTATGAACTGTTCGCATCGTTGGCATACCGGGCAGCTTAACACCTGATAACCACCACCTGTCAAACCCTTTCCCTTCACTCTTCCCTTGCCCTATCCCTCGACCGCTGACGCTCCTCGAGTGGCCGGGCCGCAACCAGCGCCGACCGTCCACACCACCCCAAGAGACTTTTGAACAGTCAAGCGCGAACAGCGCAGGCCAGAGCGGCCATAGTCCGCACGTCTGGCCGTTTGGCTGTTCAAAAGCCGGCACTCGACGTCTCACCTACCCCAATCTAATAATTTCGTTTCCACATCCTTTTAATCCCTTTTAACCGAGAAAAAAAAACGGGTCTGTTCGCTTTATATCTCCAAGAGATAAAAAACGCAGACAAGGGAGAAAAAAAATGAATCTCAAATCAACTATTGCAACAGCTTTGTTTTTGGTAACCACAGCTACGGCGGCGAATGCCGGAAATAACCGTTATCTCTGCGAATTTACTTTACAGGCCGGAGAGACTGTTGCAATCGGCAAAGTTGCATCGCCAGATATGGCGTCACTCAAAAACTACCTGTCGAAAATCCCGGGAAGGGGGGAAGCAAGGTGCAGTAAGGGCGTTTATGGAACTAAAAAAACTTACTTTTACGACAACTTGATTGACCTGAAGCCTAGAGATCCAGGTGCAAAAGGTGCGGAAGATGGACACTACTAACCATCTCAGCCGCCGGGACTTTCTGAAAATTTCGTTTGCAGCAGGTGTCACCTACCAGATTCCGCACACCCTTTTAACCGAAGGACCGGCAGGGGCATATACCGGCGAAGGGCTCAAGGACAAGCTGATATTACAACCTGCTTGCCCCCAGCCTACCCTTGCCCTGGTGCGAAAGTTTCCTTGGCTGGAGTATCGCCCCGAGGCTCGACCGTCTAAAAATGTCCAGCTCGCCCAGGTACAGGATATCCCCGTCGGCACAAAGCACACCGGTCTACCCGGCGAAGCAGTCTTTGAAGTCAACGGCTCTAAGATAATTCCGTGGGTGCCGATGTTCGACCGGCCCACCAGAATCTTTGAGGCAAACAAAGATCTTAAATCTCTTTCCGGAGCGGAGCAGCTTTTTATCAAAGACGAAGGCAGCGAGTTGGCGGCGATCTACGGCAACAAGACCCGAAAATATGAATTCCTACTCCCAAATCTGGCCGTGGCAGGCGTTAAAAAGGTTTTCACCCACGGAGCTTTTGGCAGCAATCATTGCGCCGGCTTGGCGCTGGCAGCTCGAAACGGGATTTACAACGGCACCGGAACGTCTGGCGGCATCGAGACTGAATTTATCCTTTATCCGCAGGCTGTCAACGAGAACGTCATAACCAAGCTGCAGCTTCTCGCCGCCACCGGCTCACGCCTGCGCTATCTCAGTGGGGATGCAGCCCTTGCCATTTCGATTCTAAAAACCCGCACTCAGGTGCAAATAGATGGTTACAACAGCACAACCGCCTACGTCGAGCCCGGCGGATCTTCACCGCTAACCGTTTTGGGCCACATCGAGGCAATCATGGAATTGGCAGAGCAGATCGAGAATCGCTCCGGCCCGCTGTCGGCTCCGCCGGATTACATCTTTGTACCACTTGGCAGCGGGGCGACATCCATAGGGCTTGTTTTAGGGTGCCACCTGTTGAAGTGGCCTACCAAGGTCATCGCTACATGCTCACAGGATAAAGGTTTGATCGTCAAAGCCCTTGCCAACGGCGACATGCACACCCCTTTTCTGGTAGCAAACGCGGAGTCGCTGATGGAAAAGGCGCAGACCTGGTTAAGCCTATTAGGTTTTTCAATTGGGCAGATGTCGGCAGCGGAAGTGCTACGCCGGGGATTCGCTCACGATAACGTGACCTGGCATCCCGAATACGGCCAGGTTACACCGGAGATTCAGAGAGAGGCAACGGCGGCGGCCCAGGCCGGGCTGATACTGGACAACACTTTTTCAGCTAAGTCATTCCACACCCTCAAGACCTACGCCGACAACAGGTTACTGAAGGGCAAGAACGTGCTTTTTTGGAACACATACCAGCGGTTTCCTTTTCAAAACCTTTTGCCGGGAGGAAGAAGCTGGACAAGCGCACTACCAGGCGAAATCAAAAAGCAGGTTGAAGCGTATTTGTGTGACAAAGGGGATAAAAAGGCATGAATGACATAACGCGAAAATACATATTTTGTGGATACTTGGCTATCGCTTTAGCTGGCGGTGGGCTTTCCCGGATCTACGGGCACGACCTTTTAACCTGGTTGCCAACGATGGTCACGCCGGATCAACCGATGTCATGGCATCTAGCCGCCATCATCGCCGGTTTTTTGGCGGTCTTTGCCTTAACTGTATTTTTTTCGTCACCAATAAATAGCTTCTTTTACCTAGCCGCCGGGTACTTTTTTGGCTTGGTGACAGGAACAATTATTGCCGCCGCCGCTACAGTTTTGGGCTCCGGTCTAGCGTTCATTTTTTTCAAGAAAACACTCACGCCCCACCAATCTAGCAAAGATCCCGAAAACGTGTTTTTCACGTTGTGTCTTTTGCGTTGCTCACCCTGGTTCCCCAGCTCGCTTGTAACCTTTTATTGCAGCTCACGCCGGGTTCGACCATCCCTGTTTTTTGCCAGTACCTTTTTTGGAACACTTCCCTTGATCCTTGTTTATACGCTTACAGCCAGCCGGCTTAGAGGACCGATTACCCTTTCAATCGTGTACTCCCCTGAAATCATAACTGCTTTAAGTGTGTTGGGTGCAATTTCGCTTGTCGGTTTTCTGCAACCTGCCCGCACAGTGCTTAATTATTTTTCCGCACATGCTCATTAGCCTTTATGCCCTTTGATACATTGATTTTGCTATTTTGCAAAATTTTGGAAAAAAATCGCTGTTAGATGCTTCTACCATGGTGAAAGCGAAAAAACAAAAAAAGGCATTTTGAACATAAATCAAAAAAAAGGAGGGGTTTACCATCACTTTAAGAACACTGGCCCGACACCAAGCGCAGTTAACCTTTACAAAAAAGGAATTCAAAAAAATGAAAAAGATTCTTAGTTTTATCGCAGCGTCCATTCTCGCCATCGCCATAGCTTCGCCCGCGATGGCCGCCAGCGCATCCGGCAGTGTCTCTGTCACAGCTTCACTCCAGCCTTCCTGTTCGGTAGGAAGCGGCGCCACGGTCGATTTTGGACCGATCTCCCTCCAGGCCGATGGAACACCTGGATACGGGTTTGCATCAAATTCTTTTTATATTTGGTGTACAAACACAACGCCCTTCACGATCTCCGCGTTGGGGTCGGTTAGTGGCGGTTACCTGCTCACCGGTAACGGCACTGGTGCAAGCAAGAAAATTGCTTACAACATCAGCACCAACTCCGGCATGAACTTTGGCGTAACAGGATCAGGCGCCGGGCCGTTTACTGGCACTGGCCAGGGCGTTGGTACGCCGGCTTCAATAAACCTGAACCTGTCGGTTACAGGACAAGCGGCGGGGAATTCGATTCCAGGGGCATACTCTGACAGCATCACGGTGGCTGTCACCTACTAACCGTTTCACAACCCAAATAAGGGGGCGGAATTCCGCCCCCTTATTTATAAGGAGCCAGCCAACATGAGATTATCTCTTTCTTTTCTATTCCTACTTATTATCTCAACCAATGTTCAGGCTGGTCAATGGAGTGTTACGCCCGTCCGAATGGATATAAACGCAGAATCCCGCAGCCCGATTGTGACGGTTAATAATTCAGCCAAGACAAATTTAAAAGTTCAAGCTCGCTTAATGTCCTGGTCCCAGGATGAAAAAGGGAATGATATAACTGAAGAATCGAAAGACCTTGTGTTTTTCCCGCGCCAAATGACCGTTTTAGCAGGAGATGAACGCGCTATCAAAGTAGGATCTTTGAAGGAAACATCCGGTGCTTTGGAAAAAACCTACAGGATATTTATTCAAGACCTTCCAGAAGCGCGTAAAAATCAAGATAAAGCGCAAGTCTCATTTTCCACAAGAATGTCAATTCCGATTTATATCTCCCCTGCCAATCCAGTTTATAACGGCAAGTTAGGCAAGATTGTATCAGATCAAAAACACATAATCGTCCCAATTATCAATACAGGGAACACTCACTTAACTATTCGTCATATTTCCGTTGTTGGTAAAAGCAAGGATGGCGAAGAGTTGTGCCGGTTTTCTACTGATGAACATTGGTATCACTATGTACTTACTAATGTTACTTACACCCATCAAATTGACATTCCAGAGTGTTCTAGTACGCAGCCAGCCACCTTTAAAATAGAGGTTACTACAGACCCAGAATTGCAGACAATGATAACCGGAACCATTGCAAATTTAGGCAAGTAGTAACCTGAAAGAGCATGATTAAACAAAGTAAAGGGGCTTTATTGCCCCTTTTTTTAGTATTTTAGTTCTGACCAGCAGAAAAATGGGCAAAAAAGTACGGCTCTATGCATTCATGGGTAGAGAGGGAAAAACAATGACAAACTTCGATTTTACAGCGAAAAGAGACATCCAAAAACAGAAGCCGGCGCAATTGGCTGTAATACAGCTTTTCGCGGTGTCTCTTTTTGTCGTGATGCTTTCCGCCCCCCTCCCCTGTTTTGCCGGCGAAAGGGATGTGCTTATGACAGGGGTGAAATTGAATGAGGTGACCCAAACAGATTGCACCGCCGAAATCGACCAGGAGGGGGATAACGCGGGGGGGATTTTCTTGCAGGCTGAATGTGTCGCTGCTATGCAGATCGACACTAAAGGGGCTCTGAGTGTCAAGGACACCAGCGGATCTTTTTTTGATTTAAAAAATTTCCCAGGTTTATCTTATAAATTTGACGAGAAAAAACTTTCCCTTAGCCTGACTGTTGACCCGGCCCGGCTCCCTTTACAGACTATTGAGAACGACCGCCGTAAAATGGCACAACAGCAATCCGTCTATGCGGGATTTTTGAATTACGCCGTGCAGAGTAGCTTTAATAATATTAATGGTTTTAGTGGTGCGACTATTAATAATCAGCTTGGGTTATCAAAAGGAGATACCCTCTTTTTAAGCGATGGTCTTTTGACCAAAAACAGCTCAGAAACACACTACACACGGCTGATGTCTAGCATCATTCACAACGACCGCGGAAGTCTGATTAAGACCACAATTGGTGATGCTACGGCCTGCGGCGGGCCTTTGTCGAGTTCAACGATCATAGGGGGGGGGCAAATTGCCAAGAATTTTGACATTGACCCGTATATTAATACTCACCCGACAACCTTTAGCTACCAGGGACTCGCCCAGCTCGGGGGCGAAGTGGATGTATATGCAAACGGCCAGATTATCAAGACCGCTCGAATCCAGCCGGGGCAATTCAGTCTGATGGATCTCCAGGGCTATTCCGGGGCAGGATCTTATGATGTCGTGGTAAAAGACCCCTATGGCAACACCCAAACGACAACATCGACATCATTTTATGCTACTGACTCACTCCTAAAAGCCGGTTTAAGCGATTACAATTATTCGCTGGGGGCTCTTCGCCCAGCGTTCGGCCAAAACGACACCTATAGTGCTCCTGCTTTTCTCTATTGGCATAAGAAGGGAATAACTGACCGTCTCACCCTTGGAATTCAAGGGGAAGTGCGGGCCGGCCTGGTTAACCAGGGTATATCGGCCACTCAGCAGCTAGGCCAGCTCGGCATTTTTACCGCTACTGCCGCTGGGAGTCTTACTTCAGCCGCTACAGGAGCCGCCGGTTTTTTAGGTTACTCATACAACTCAGACAACGGATTTAGTGCTACATTCAGCGGCCAGGCCGCCAGCCCAGGCTATCATATCGCAGTCGAGGGAATGGAAGCACAACGCACTAAAAATTCTTTTTCAGGTTCGTTAAGTTACGGCAATGGCATTTTAGGTAATTTGAGTGGTCAATTTACGAAAGGGCAAATGTTCGACGGCTCCAGTTTTATCCGTGAATCGGCCAGCTATTCACGTTCGCTGTCCTCTTTTTCAACTCTCTCAGCGATGATCTTTAATAATAAACAGGGCGGAAGTAACTCAGTAAATGCGTTTTTGACATTAACCTTTAATCTTGATGCTAGACATATGGTTACAACAGGTACGCAGATGCAGGGCGAGGATTCAAAGATAACGGCTGAGGTGTCAAAGAGCCTACCGGCGGGGGAAGGCTACGGATACGACCTTAAAACTGCATATTCCCCGAAAAGTGGGATAACCAATATACAGCCCACGGTTAACATCAACGCCCGTAATTTCATAACCCAGATCGACGGCCAGAGTACATCTTTAAAAGGTGGCTGGAACAACGCCGCCAACGTAAACTTTGCGGGAGGAGTGATCTTTGCCCCTGGTACCATCGCTACACTCACTCGCCCGGTCACCTCGTCTTTTGCAGTTGTGGATATTGGGGCTCCACTCTCAGGTATCAAGGTTTACAGCAACAATTTGCCCGTAGCAACTACGGACAGCACCGGGAAAGCGATCATTTCAGATGGCTTGATAGCCTACAACAATAACAATATTTCTTTGGGAGGGGCAGATATACCCATTGATTATCAAATAAGTAAAAAGTCAGCCACGCTCAATACCGCATATAGGAGCGGGAACAGAGTATGTTTGCCCGTTTTTAGGTTGCAGTCTTTGACCGCGATTCTTGTTGGGTCTGGTGATAAAGGCCCGCAAACCCCCATTGACTTGGCCGAGGTGACAATCCACTACGCGGGAGGTAGAGAGCTGGTGGCTGAAACTGGAACCGATGGAGAATTATATATTGATGTTAGTATTTTAGCTAAACCCGCAACCGCCGGGAGCAGTCTGGACGGGTGCGATACCATCGACAGTGCTGCTAGCACGATCAAGCCCGGCGCCTACGCCGCTACAGTTAGCACAAAGGGTAAATCTTGCTCTTTCACACTCACTATTCCTGACCAGGTGCAATCTATCGTGGATCTGGGAACAATCGTTTGTAAACCCATCGGGGAGGAAAAAACATGAGAACCCTTATCTTAGTCTTTGCCTTTATTATTTGCTTTCCTTGTTTGGTTCAGGCTAACACCTGTTCAATATCGAGTTCTGGGATGGCATTTATTTACCTTACTGACAATCCTAGTCCCACTGACTCGACAGGAACCATTACCACTGTCTGTGATAACGGCACCTCTCACACCGTCAGTCTTTCTACGGGTAATAGCGGTTCTTACACGTCTCGGACTATGACAGCGCCCGGAGGCGGAACGCTGAGTTATCAGATTTACCAAAACGCTGGACGCACAGCCAAGGCTGGCGATGGTACAGGCGGATCTGTTACTAGAAGTATAGTTGGAAGCGCTACGGCAACAATTTACGGGAGAATTCCGGCTCTTCAAAATGCCATTCCGGGCAGCTATAGCGATACATTAGTTGTCACTATTAGCTTTTAGTGATATTCTGTCCTTACTTTCAACTGGAGAACCACAACTATGTTCGTTATGATTTTGATTTTCGCTGTTATTATTTATTATATTCTTAGATTTCTTGATAAATATTCGAGTGTTAATCGCCCTCGGGCAGCGAGCCAATTTTCTGATTCTGACGACTTCGGAACGGGTCGCAGAAATCTTTTTGAAGGGTCTGATAGCTGTTCGCCTTCTGTTAATATAGACGGTTCTCCCATGGTTGGTGGCGTGGACATTCATGGGAAGCCTTTCGGGTTTTCCAGTTCTTTTGACGATTAGCCCCAATAACAGGACGTTACCCCCTCCGGTGGCCGTTCTGGCAGGCTCCGCCCCGAGCCTGTTCCAGTCTCAGCCCTGCCGGGTGCCGGCCACTAACGCAAAACACCCCTTCCCTCCCCGCCCAAGGAACTTGGACACAGGCAACCAGGCAGACGTGCGCTCCTCCTTTGCGCTCTGCCTTAACGCTCCACTCTTGCCTATGCACAACCTCTTTGTCATACTTTAAACCTTTATGCACGCCCTTCCCTTTCCACAAGCCTTGTTGATAACCCATCAATTTCAGTCTTTTTAAGCCCTCGAACCACTAGCGCCAATCGCCAAAATAGCAGATTACCCAAGGATCAAGCACCGGCAGGAAAATGCATGAAAGGGTGTACCTCCGTATGCATGAAAGAGTACATGCGGGCATGTACTCTTTTTAGAGCTAAAGCTTTAGTATCATTGGCGAATAGCCGAAAAAATATTTACATATTTTATGTACTTTTTGACGGGTTTTTTGCGTACAAGGGAAAGGATGTACCTCGCATGTACTCTTTTTAAGGCTAAGGCTATATTATCATTGGCGAATACCCGAAAAAATATTTAACTATTGCTGTATCAAAAAGGGCTTTAAAAACCTGGCTGTTGAAGTGGTGATTTGATTCTCTCGGCTCTCGCCCGCCCTACTCCACAGCGACCGGCGGCAGCTCCGGCCAGCCTTTCGAGGCGTGAGGCGTGACGGCTGCGCCTTGACCGTGGGGAGACCCCCACGCTAGAACCCCAAACCCAACCCCGACCCCCGGCTGTTGAAGGTGAAGAAATAAGAAGATCCACACCGCCGACCCCTGGCTGTTGACCGGGGAACCCCGCCCCGCTAAGACCCCCTGAAAACAGCAATACACAATTAAAAATTTATAACGTAAATATGTGCAATTATGTATTATCGTATTCACTTTATGCTTGAGTATATCCGTATTTATGTTATTATGTATTTAAGGAAAGAGAACGAACCAATAAAACCAGGGGGATACGCCATGAAGAAGACCACCGCCAAGAAGACCATCAAGAAGACCGCAGCCGCTAAGACCGCACAGCCGACCAAGGCCAGCGTTAGCGACATGATTACAAACATCATCATTGCGAAACTTGAAGCGGGCGTTATTCCCTGGCGCAAACCGTGGATCGGGGGCAACAAGAACACCAACAACCAGCCGCGCAACCTGGTAACGAAAAAAACCTATAGAGGGATCAATCTGTTTCTTCTCGCTAACACCGGTTTTGAAAGCCCCTACTTCTTGACCTATAAACAGTGCTCTGACAAGGGCGGCCAGGTTAAAACCGGTTCTAAGGGCTTTCCGTGTGTGTTTTGGAGCATGGTTGACGTTACCGATGATCTCACCGGCACAGATAAAAAAATACCGTTTCTTCGCTACTATACAGTTTTCAATCTCGAACAGACCACCCTTGAAGCCCCGGCAACCATAGCCGGCGAGATCACCGAGGAAGAAGAAACCCCCAGCTTTTCCCCGATAGAGGCAGCAGAGGCCATAGTTGCCGGGATGCCTTACCGCCCCGAGATTCGCCACGGCCAGCAGAGGGCTTTTTATTCCCCCTCCTTGGATTACGTTAATATGCCCAAACCTGAAACTTTTGTGACAGATGCCGAATATTACAGCACTTTATTCCATGAGCTGACCCATGCGACCGGCCACCAGGCCAGGGTCAACCGCAAGGGGATCACCGAATCAAGCTACTTCGGATCACACGAATATAGCAAGGAAGAGCTGGTAGCCGAGATGGGAGCCGTTTTCCTTTGTGCCGCTAGTGGTATCGAAGAAATCACCCTGGACAATTCAGCGGCATACATCCAGAGCTGGATCAGGGCGTTAAAGAGCCAGGACAACAAGGGGCTGATTGTCGCCGCCGCCGGCCAGGCTCAGAAGGCATACGACTACATCCTTAACATCAACCCCGCCGCCGAAAAGGCAGAGGGCGAGGAAATGAAGCTGGCAGCGTAGACCGGCACAGGGGGCTGAAAAGCCCCCCCACCCTACCCCACCCGGGAACTGTTTAAACTGGAGGAATTAAAATGAAATATCAAGAATTGACTACCTTGCCGGCATTTGAAAAAGGGATCTTCACAGACGGCCAGGCCGCCCCCGCGATTCTTTACCCGCGATGGTCCGGAGCCAACGACCCGCCCGCTATCGGCACCTTTGTGCAGGTCAAAATCAACGGAATCGGCCCGGCGCAGGTTGTCGGATATTTCACCGAACACGCCTGGCTTGGCTTGTTGGTTAAGCCGGTAACCCCTCCGGAGTGGTTCACGAACCAGAACGGCTACAACGCAACCGGGCATGTTTTTGGTGCTGAAGTAGCCCCCGACACAATCACCACGCCCGTCATTGTAGGCCCGAACCAGGAACAGCTTGAAGCCCTCCAGCGTTACGCGACATCGAGGGGCCGGAGCTGGAAAGCCAAGTTAAACGCCGCATGGATGAACGGAGCAGACGCCAGAGAACCCGATGGACACCTTTTGCGGCAGGTTAGGAATGAACACGGCCCGAGCTGGCTAGCAGGCAGGAAGAACCCTATAAAGCCCGCCCCAAGCAGAACCTTTTAAGAGATCCAGGGGGAGGCGTCACCCTCCCCCCTAGCAGCCGCCGGCAGACATACAAAAATAATGCTATTCACAGCATTACATAAATACCAGTAATAAAATAATCCTAGCAATACAGCAATAAGGAAATACCGGAATACAGAAATACGACAATACAGGAATATAGTAATACGGGAATATAGCAATACAGGAATAAAGAAATATGGAAATACAGGAATAAGGACAATACGAGGAGCATAAAATGGCCCAGGCAAAACAGGCAAAGCAGACGACCCCCGGAGCCTTTATGGTTAGAATACCGACCGGCGGCATGAACGAGGCCCAGCAGCACGATTTTATTATGCGGCTTTTTACTAAGTGCTTTAAGGACCAGGGCGCCCCGACCGATCCGCACACCGCCGGCCAGCAATTTCTTGAATTCACGGAAGAGCTGGGAGCCGAAGACGGGAACGATCCGGCAGCAAATCGGCATAAATACAGGGGAAATAATTAATTGCATTTTGTGTTATTATTTACTTGACTCATACCGGTAATATGTTAATATGAATCATACAGGAAATACGGGAACAAAAAAACAGCGGAAAAGGGGAGGGCGGCATGTTCAGCGATTGCGAGATTATCAGCCGGTACACAAGGGCACAGGCAAAAGAGGACGGTTGCCTGATCGACATCAGCGCCAGGTTCCCGGAGTGCAGCAGACTCTATAAATACAATGTAGCAATCACGGCAAGCGTTTGGGGCATTTTGGAAAAATCGGTTAACCACCCCTCACACTGCAACGACTTTGCCGGCGTTGTTTGGGATCTCCTCTTTATGTCGATTAACGGCAAAACCCGGATCATCGACCCGACCGAGCACCTTTTTCAAGTCATTATCACTGGAACGGGCCGGAACCGCTACCACACGTTTAAAGCCATGTGCGGGCCGGGAGACGAAGGCGAGCCGGTCATTACCATAATGGGCGAGGATGAAGACTAGCCCCTGCAGGGGGCGGGAAACCGCCCCCTGAAAACAGCGACCCGGCTTCGCCGGGGTTGACAAAAATACGATAATACCTTATTTTCGTATAACTCAGGAATACATAAAAGGGGAGAATATGAGTACGATCATATGTTGCGGAAATACCAAAGGCGGTTGTGGGAAAAGTACAATTTCAGCCAACCTGGCAGCCGCCGGGCTTTGCCGAGGCTTGAAGGTTCTTTTGATCGATGCAGACCCGCAGGCGTCAACGATGTCGTGGCGGGCCGTTCGGGAGGCAAATGACATCCAGGCGATGGCCGTATGCACACCGACGATCCACAAAGACATTGAGCGCTTCTCTGCCGGCTACGACCTCATTGTTATTGATGCGGGCGGGAGAGACGCCAAGACCTTCCGGTCGGCAGTCGCGGCCTGTTCGGTGTTAATCGTGCCCTTGCTACCTTCCCCTTATGATGTCTGGGGCGCTGAGGATACGTTTGAAATCTTGAAAGAGGTAAGGGTATACAAACCCCTCACAGCTCGAATCCTGTTTAACCAAGTGCGCGAAACGGTAATGAATAGGGAAACCCGCCAGGCATTGGAGCAGTTCAGCGAGGATATTTTGCCTCTTACCTCCACTCTCAAATACCATGAATTCTACAAGAAATCGATTGCTTGCGGCCTCGGGGTCTGTGAGCAAAGACCAGGCTCACCACCGGCCAAAGCGATATACAACGTACTAGACGAGATTCTGGAGCTTGAAAAAGCCAAGTAGCGCACAATCAACCCCCTCCGGGGGCAAGGCATATAAAAGGAGAAGGACCATGCAGACAAAAAGAGATTTGAGAGCGAGGGGAGCACAGCCCGAAGGCATTGACGCCTTCATTGAAGGGGCCACCGCGAGCAAAGCAGAAGAGAAGAAGAAGGCAAGCCCAGGCCGCCCGGCAGCAGAAGATGCCGCCAGTCGCACCCGGCAGACTTTCGTAATTTCGACTCGCCACCTGGAGCTGATCCGCGAAGCCTCGTACTGGGACCGCATCGAGCAGAAAGACATTATTGCCGCCGCCCTGGATATGTATTTTTCTGGCAAGTCTTACCAGCCGCTTCCCGAGAAAAAGGGCTAACCAATATAACCACCCGGCTTCGCCGGGGAGCGAGGACAACATGACGGGAACGGTTAAGGAGATCATTGCAGCGAAGCGGCAGGCAGGGGAGGGTGCTTACCTTTACCTCCGGTTCAACTTACTCGCTGAGCTTTATGAGAGCGAAGAAGGCTATACCTCCGGACGGCCCGGCATCAAAAGCTGGGAGCTTGACGACATCGAGCATGAGCAGCTTGTTGAAACCGGGCTGATTGACAAAGTAGGCGTTTTGGGTTGCACTGGTAACAGCCACCAAGAGACAGTCGAGGCTATTTGCCGTCAAATGCTCGAAGAAAACGACCCGCTCGATCCTACCTTGTTTGACCGCATGGTTGCCCAGTTCGAGGCCGCTGGAGTCTGCATTGACCATGACTCGACAGAAAGGGCGAGGGATGAGAGCCCTAACATAATCGCCATTTATCGGGAAGAAGACTCAGACGAAGGCCTTGACTACATCGAGATTTTGGACGGGGAGCCTATTTGCTGGGGCTATAACGGCAAGATAGACGCCGATCTAATGACCGTGGAACAAATCCGGCTTCACTACTTCGACCCGGATATAACCGCCGAGGATCTGGCGGGTTTACGCTTTATTCAGTGGGGAGACGGCACGAGGCTTTATGATGGTGCCGACATTGACTCGATCTCGATCAGAAAAACCGAGGCGCTGAAGGCCCAGCGTGAAGCACTCAGGACGCTAACGCTCACCCTACCGGATGAATTCTTGCTGCTATGCCAGTCAGTCAATGAAACTCCGGAGTCGATCCTTTCAAGTTTTATTGCCGACCTCTGTTCCCTGGACGGCCCGGCGCCTTATATCACAAGCGGCTCAGATGAAAGAATGTTCGCTGATGAGTGGTTTGATAGGTGCGGTTATCGCTGGAGAGCAGAAGATCTGAAAAAAGAACGGAGATCTTAGCCAGCTCCCACACCCACAACGAAAGAGGCCGCCCAGGGAGATCCAGGCGGCTTTTCTTTTGTGGTAAAAACCGATTAAAAAGGCTTGGCCTAAACTAACAAAAACCCTATTGTGTCAGCAAAGTTACGCTGTTCTTAAGATGGTTTTTGTGTTGATAGTTACGGTATCGTATTGAAAAGACTGAGAAAAAAATGGAGGGATTAAAAGAATTTTCTTGACAGCGGGGATCACTCATTATAAATTGGCGCTGTCTTTGAAAACTCTAAACAAAAAGAAAGCCCCACCCTGCCAGGCGAGGCCATTCTTTGCAACCAAACTAACCCCGATAAGAGCGAGGCAAGTTATGAAAGTATTTTACCGGCAACACCCCATAAAATCAAGCTTAAATTTCACTTACCCCCCTTTTTTAACACTCGATCCCCACAAAAAGAACGTTCTTTACCCCGGCGCTGATTGCTCACCAGCATTTTGCATTTCTGCGTCAAAAAACGTCCTTGGGGTGCATATAGAAAGAAGCACAGCAGGAAGGAGCACATAGCAGAAAAAGAAAACCCTCTGTCGCTTGGCGGCGTCAGAGGGTTTTGAAGATGGTGTGAGACGGTTTGGCGACCGACTTCACCGTTACAGCGTCCAGGGGTAACTTGACCGTGCCCAGGACTTGATGATTGGCTAGAATAGTACCGTAGTGATTTTACGGTGTCAAGCAAATTGTCATACCTGAACCCCTGAACGCAAAAGATTTTTACATCTTTTCGTTTCCAGGGGTTTTTATGTATCAAGCCAATTCTGCATTTAACGGTCTAACCGACCAATTTCCAAAGCGCATGTTCGCAACGGAGAACCCGCGTCACGGAATGAGGCTGGTTCCTCAAGCAAGAGCCCTAGAACTCCCCTACATCGCCTTAAACTCCAAATTTGCATCATCCTGGCTGGTCTTTGATGTCGATTACGAAGGAGCCGCGTTTGCTCACGAAGACGCCGGCCTTCCTCAGGCAACAAAGACGATCATCAATCCCGAGAACGGCCACGCCCACCTTGCTTTTAAATACGACTATGTATGGCACAAAGACGGCGACCAGGTATGTCAGAAGGCTATAAACCTCCTGAATCTTATCAAAGCCGCTTTTACCACCATGCTAAAGGCCGATCCTAGCTATGTTGGTCTTCTCAGTAAGAATCCTTGGCACCCATGTTGGAAGACGATAGACGGCCCCGAATATACCCTTGCAGAGCTGGCGGAGTACATCCCCAATGGTACGACCAGGACGAAGGCAGAAAGGGCTATCAGACAGTTAAAGAGAGCCGTCAAAAGGGCAGAGGGTAGAAGGAATTGCACTTTGTTTGATGATGCTCGTATCGAAGCCTATGCAGCGGTAAAACGGTTCAGTAGCGAGACTGAGTGGAGATCCTTTGTTTTGAGCCGCTGTGAGTGCTTGAATGTCGGCGGGCTTGAGCCAGGCGAAGTCAAAGCCACAGCTAAAAGCGTAGCCCGGTATGTTTGGCGGAACCGGAGCCGCTACGCCGACAGCTACAAGGGCCGGGCCAAATGCTCACCAGAAGAAACTAAGGAGCGCCAACAGGCAGCCGCAGCAACAACCAACACCAGGCGCAAAACAACTACCCTAGAGCGCATCGAGGCAGCTACAGCAACCCTTGCAGCCGCAGGGCGGAAAGCGACCCAGGCGGCTATTGCAGAGCTTGCCGGCGTGTCAGTCAGCACCGTTCAGAGATCCTTGAAAAACATGTCATACGCTCCCCCCTTATCAGATAACTATGCGGGTGCGGGCGATACACAGGCTGTGCAGCCTTCACCGGAAAGCATCGCCCTGGAGGAAGGGGAGGTTGTGCAGGTTTTGACCGAGACTTTGTTTGTTGATGTTGAGGAGGTTTCAGGAATTGCTTTGACGGCGGAGGTTCAGTCGGAGTCCGTGACCGGGCAAATCGAGGAGGGGGCCGAAGTCGCCAACGCTGAAAAATCCATTGAAGCTACAGGAAGGCTTGAAGAAGGCCAAACAGGGCAGGGGGCAGGTAGGGCGGGAGCGGAAAAGGCCAGTACAGGCCATTTTGGAGCGCCGACCCCGAGCGCCAACACCGAAAATTCAACCTCGGCGGCGGAAGTCGTTGCAGCACTCCGGGGAGCCGGGCTTATGGCGCTAAATGCCGCTGGAACAGGCCGGCTTTATGTTCTGGCCGGCGGCGATCCGCTTTGCATTGCAGCGGAGACCTGGACCGGGACATTGAACCAGATCCGAGCCGTCGCGGATCTGCCGGCGGCCCTTCAAAAGGAGATCCTGTTGACCTGGTTCGACCAGACTAACCAGGCAGCGGCAGGAAAAACATAAAAATCTGTCCTGGAGGATAAAAAACAGTGGCGCAGTGGCTTTAAGGGTACAGCATCGCACCAACGGGTAAGATTTTATTGCAGCGATCCCCGACAGACCACAGAAACAAGGGGAATCATCATGAAAACACCACTCACAACTCACATCGAAGTCAGCAGAAGCCTGATGGATTGCTCATTTTACCGTGATCCTGAATACATTTTTCTTTTTCTTCACCTTCATTTCATAGCCAATACCGTTGAAAAACGGGTGAAAGTCGAAAAAACCCACCTATTTATAACGATTTTGCCCGGCCAGGTGTTAACTTCACGCGCAAAACTGGCAGAACAGACCGGCATTAGTAATTCAAAGGTTGAACGTATTTTGGATGCGCTTGAAAGTGAACAGCTCCTTGAACAGCAAACGAACAGCAAATACCGTGTAATTACAATAACTAACCGGACTACAGCTGCAAAAAGTGAACAGCAGGTTGAACAGCAAACGAACAGCAGCCGAACAGCAGTCAGACAGGAAAACGCTGAAAAAACCACAAAAAAGGCGGTAAAAACCGCTAAACAGCCGGAAATTGACGCCGGCACAGAGCTTACCCTTTTCCAAATGCCTACCCAGGATTTGGATCTTAGCGAACATTACATGATCCTCAACAACGGTTCGAGGCACAACATAAAGCAAGGCGAGGTTGCCGAGTGGGCGAGGCTTTTCCCGGCGGTTGATGTGCCCCAGCAGCTCCGGGCAATGACGGCCTGGTGCATGGCTAACCCGACACAACGCAAGACCAAATCAGGGATCAACCGTTTCATGGTGCGGTGGCTGTCAAAAGAGCAGGATAAGCCGACCAGAGGCAACAGTGCCAACCCTTGGGGCGGCCAGGCGAAGGAAGACAGAAATAAAGCCGTTGGTGATGCTTGGTTGAAAAAGATGAAAGAAGGCAAGGACTCGGGACAGACAATAGTTCTTTTTTAAACCATAAATGAGGGGCGGCGGGGGAGTGCTCCGGACGGGTATAAAATCATGGAAAATCTCGACAAGGAAATTTTCAACCAGGGGATGTTTGTTCTTTGCGGAATAGCAAATCGAGAGGCAACCGACATGCTGTTAATGGCCTACTATGCGGCCCTGGAGGATCTAACCACCGACCAATTTAAGGAATCTGTTTCTTGCCTGATTCGCACCAGGAAATACAGCACATTGCCAGTGCCGGCAGAGATCCGGGAAGCGGCAGTGGGCGACCTGGACGGAGCTGCAATGCTGGCACTGACCAATTTTGAGCGGTCCAGGGCAACTTACGGCGCTAATAATTCAGTGGCATTTGAAGATCCCACTATTCATGTTGTTGTGATGCAAATGGGTGGATGGATCAAAGTCAACGGGATAATCGACTCCGAATGGAAATTCACGAGAAATGATTTTCTTAAATTATATAAGGCGATTGCACCCAAGATTAACAATTACAAGATTTTGCATCATCTTGTAGGAATAGCTGAAGGGGATAATTGGAATCAACCGGAAGACAAAAAGGTTTTTAAACTACAGTATTTCGGTGACCGCGAGAGAATTCAGGCGTGGCAGGAAACATTAGGGGTATCTGACACCTTCAAACAGATCACCTGTCGCCGCCAGGATTTAGTCGGGGAGCTTACCCAAAGCATGACCGCCAACTAGATTCTAAACCACTAAAATCTTTGAGAAACCTAAAGGCTATCCGGAAAAAAAGAACTTAGAAAACCTACTTTATGGAATCTCCCCTGGTATTCCTGAACTACTGGGGCGGGGGAGTCCTCCACCTTTAAAAAGCCTCGGGTCATTTCGCGGCCAGGGCTTTTTTGTGTCTTATCCATTTATGATGATTTACTCAACTCGTTGTCATAATCACAATACCGTAACAGTGAATAATATCACAAGTAATAAATAATTACAGCAACACAGGAATAGAGCAATACAGGAATACATAATTATAGGTATTAAAAAATTAATATAGTTGTTTGTCATACAAAAAAGCGACTAAAATGCATTTAGTAGTGTTTTTTTCTTGTTTTTATGTATTTAATGCTTGCCTATGGTTTGTGAATACGGTAATATGTATTCATCGGGAATAAGGAAATACAAAAAAAGGAGAAACACTATGAACGCAACTATCTTGGCCGAATCGTTTACCTGCATTGCAAAGCACTACTCCGATAAAATAACTGCATCAGGTCTTAAACCCTCAGAAGCACAGTTAAAAGCAGCCGTACAAGCCAACTGGCCTAAGATGGTATCCGAGGCTGTTAGGCTCCACGATCTTGTTATTATTCAGCTCGCAACAGCCTAGCCAGCCTAACGCCGACCCCGGCGGCCAAACCGGGGAATAAAAGGAAAGGGGAAAAATCATGGAAACTAAAACACAGTCAATCGAATTTCTTTCACTGAATCTTAAAACAGGCACAATACTTCTGAAAAAGAAATTAAGCAGCACCACAGCTAACATCCTTTCCTTTGAAGTTCCTGCCGAAATCCCCGCCGACATTTTTCATAAGATGTTTGGCTCTGACATTTTTAAGTTGATTGCTAGTCAGCTTAGCAGTGAATATAATTGCCTTCGTAAAAATCCATCCCGCTTAAGTGATTACATAAAAAATCCTGAAAAGGAAATTTTGAGTGTTCTCGCTCAGTACCTCCCTGGTTTCAGTGTTGAGGCAAACACAGGCAATCAGGCACAGCGTAAAATCAAGTTTAAAAATAAGATTAAGCGGGAATTGTTGGAAAGGGAAAAAGAGAAGGCTGTAATAGCTGTTGAGCCTGCAACCACTATCCCTAGTGGCCGGTGGATTGTAAAGGGCCAGGGCCGCAGTGCTAGCCTTATGATCACTGTTGATGGTAATGACGTTCATGTAGGCGGTATTTTTATCTTTAAGGAAAACGACACAGAGGCAAAAAAGTGGCAGACAGTGATTGTCCCTGAAGGAGGAATGTTTGGGGAATTCGACATGAAAAGCCATTTTAGGGAGCTGGCAAAAAAGTTTGTAGAGGACACTTACAACGAAAGATAATAGGGCGGTAAGTATGCAGCGCCGACCCCGGCGGCCAAACCGGGGAGGCTAAATCTAAAAGATCTCCAGGGAAAAAGAATGGAAAAAACCTTCTTTATAAATCTCCCCTGGTACTTCCGGATCACCGGGTAGCGAACATCCTGCCCCCAGACAATCCATTTTTTAAATCTGTCACTTATGATCACTGACTCAACTGTTAGTTAAGACTATTATAATCCATATTTATATATTACCGATGTTATTTATATTGACAACCTTTCAGTATTACCGTATTATTATATTCATCAGGAATAGGAAAATACAAAATACAAAAGGGGTTACACCATGTCACCTTCCAAAATCGTTTTCAACCTCAAAGCTGCAGGGATCTCAACCGAAGGGATGGAGATCAGAGACAGCGAAGTAAAAGTGGAGGCTGGGTGGACGGTGGCTTTTGCTAACCAGGTATCCAAGATCCTCAATTTTACCAGCCGCCGGGTCACTACTTACGGCGCAATAATCCTGAGAGCAGAAGGTGGCGTTTACTGTCTTTAAATCACCAGGCTATGTACCCCCTTCAAAGACCTTTAGAAGGCCACCGGAGGGAAGAGAGACGCCTACAGCATAACGCCGACCCCGGCGGCTAAACCGGGGATGCAGCATAAAAGGAGAAAAGGCGATGATAATCAAAATCGACGATACGCCCGTAATTAAACTGATTAGTGACGAAGTGAATGGCATAGTAAAAAATGCTCAGAAACCAGGCCTAAATTGGGTGAACATCGAAATGCTCAAAGAGCGGCTTTCAGGCATGAGATCTGCCGTTGTTTTCACTTTTGGAAAGGAAAGCGAAGTATATAAAATAGTTAAGGATGCTCAGCAGACAATAGAGGATTTATAGGGCCAAACCTGGCGATGGACCCCCTCACCGGCCTTTTAGGATGCTAAAGAGGGCTGGCGAAGCCACCAACCACAACGCCGCACCCGGCGGCCAAAACCGGGAAAAGGGAGACAGATGATGGAAATGACAGATAAAGAGTTGACTGATTTTCTCCGTCCCGAGGTGGAAAAAACCATAGCCGATGCTACTAGACCTGGCCTGTCCTGGATCATACAAGACATGCATAAAACCGATCTGGAAGGAATGAGGCACATCATTTCTTTGGTTTTCGGCAGCGGCAGTGAATCGTACCAGCTTGTTAATGATGCATTACAGCATATCAGGACCACATTAAAAGGAGGAGTGCTATGATAATCCAAGTCGATGAAAGCCGGGTAGTTGAAACACTCCGGCGGAACATGGATCTTATGGTATCACAAGTCAGCCACCCCGATACTAACCGTGGCCTTATATTGAGCATAAAAGCTCACCTTTTGGGTGTAAGTGTGGGAATTAGTTGTGCCCTTGGAACGGATAGTGAATCATACAAAATAGTAGAAGCGGCTTTACTCCAACTAAAATCTTAGGAGAGTCAAAAGCAAAACCTGAAGGCTTCCGGGAAAAGAAAGACAAAATGCAGAGCCCTTGGATCATTCTTGCCAGGGGCTTTTTTACGTCTCGCTCCCTTTATGATAATCCAATCAACTCGTTGGAATAATCACAATACCGTAATGACGAATAATATCAAACAATAAATAATTTCAGGAATACAGGAATACAGGAATAGAGCAATACAGGAATAGAGCAATACAGGAATAGAGCAATACAGGAATAGAGCAATACAGGAATAGAGCAATACAGGAATAGAGCAATACAGGAATAGAGCAATACAGGAATAGAGCAATACAGGAATAGAGCAATACAGGAATACGTAATTATAGTTATAAAGATTTTAATATAGTAGTTTGTCATACAAAAAAGCGACTAAAATGCATTTAGTAGTGTTTTTTTCTTGTTTTTATGCATTTTATGCTTGCTTGTCATTTGTGAATATGAGAATATGAATCATACAGAAATACGGAACCAAAAAACATCTAAAGGGAGAAACCCAAATGAACTACGAATATCCTGAAGGTAAAAGAACCTATGTTGTCGAGGTGACTAAAGAAGAAACACCGGTAGACAGATATATCTATCCTACTGAAGAGTTTTTTTCTGGGATAAGTATTGACCAGGTGCTGGCAAAGATCGGAACTAAACACACGGCTTACGGGCTTAAACGCGCCGTACATTACAGCAAAAAGCCTATGGTGCAGTGCATTGAATTTCGCAAAGATTTTAAATCTAAAAAACATCAAATATGCGAAATAGTACAGATTTGGGAGACAGGATACAAATGTATTAAACTTGTTTTTATGTACAGGAATCTGACAGCGGCCTACGCCTTAACACACCTTGAATCTCTTAACGTGTACGGGCGGGAGGTTTTGAAAGATGAAGGGCTTAACAGGTTTATTGCAGATTACTTGCCGATGTAAAATAGACAGCCCCCTCCGGGGGGGCTTTACCTTAAACAACTAAACTCCAAAAGGAGAAACACCATGAAAAATCAGAGCGAGATTTACTACCAGAAAGACATGAGCCAGGACGAAGCCCGGTTTTTTCAGACTGTAGATACCTGCAATTTTGCAAATATCTACAGCGTTGCGGCTAACTGGAATAGCGGGCCGGCGGCCTGGTATGTTTTTCGGTGGATCTATGAAACAAAGATAGAACCGGTTATTGAGGGGATCTTTGCTATTGTTATGGATCTCTTTATACCTTTAACTGCAAATGATGATTATAAAGACTGAACTATATAATATTCACTTGCCTGAAATGTTATGCCTTTCTTATTATAGCCCCACTTATTTAATACATATAACTGAATATTGATATAAATACATTGATTTATACAGTAGCTATGTTATTATATAACAGTACCAAAGTGATTGTTACACCACAAAATGATTTTTAAACAGAAAATCCATTTTTTCGACCCCCTCCACACCTGCCACTGGTTTTTACAAACCATGGTGATCTAGCTTAACCGCAGTCTCGATGTTCTACGCCGTAAACACACCCACTTTGGACCCCGTTTTAAACCCCTACTTTGGCAGTAACTTGATGTCGCAGTGTCACTAAAAAAGCCCTAATGCATCAACCTATATACAGTTTAGAAGATTTGATATTTATAATCTAAATTACGTGAATATGTAAATATAAAATGTTGACAAGGGAATAAAAACCCTGTACTGTATTTATAAGAACATGAGGAATACAGAAATACAAAACATCAACGGTAAGTAAATCGAGGGTATAGCAGTTCACATAGGGTAAAGAAGTTTTGCAGCCATCCCCGCAGACCGTATCTAAAGGGGTGACAGCAATGGAAACTTCAACCACAACCACAAAGGCAATTCAGACCGAAAAGAAACCAACCGAAAAACCTACAGCAGACCAGATAGCAGCTAATTGGCTCCTGTGGGACAGCGTTCAGAACACCGTGAATAACTATGTGTGGAACAGGTGGGGTTACAACTCTGCTGCCTCTGAGGATATTCTTTCAGGCGGACGAGTTAATTTTGTCACTTACAACACATGGCCTGTAGCTAAGAAAGGCTATGCGATAGATTGCTGCCGCGACAGCGCACGTAAACAGAAATACCTTGACCCTAAAAAAACAAAAAAAGAGATGGAAAAAGTGCCTGAGCTAACCGCATTTGTGGGAAACCCCCAGGTGATCGGCGGCGACGAGACCGACCGCATTGTCTGCCACCGTAAATCGGTTGAAGAGGCAATGATTGAAGCACAGGAACTTGGGATAGTTATGGGGCTCCTAGACCTCGTTAATCCCCGTCTGAAGCAGGTTTTTGGGCTTATCCAGGGCGGAGTTAAGCAGGGTGCAGCAGCTCGCCAGTGTGGTATGTCGGACAGCCAATTGAGTAAACATATCTCGAAGCTCCGCGCAAAAGTAGCAGAAGCCGCAGAGCTTAGCCAATTTGCTTAACAGAAAAGAATAATTTTTAGCTGGAAAAAAAAGCCTACCAACCGCTTTATCTATGGTAACTAAAGGAGATACGAAAATGAAAACGACACCCACAAAAAACAGACTGACTTTCCCCTGCCTCAATACCCGCACCGCTGGCGTCTCAGCAGACGAGCAGGCCTTTTGGGACTCCGACACTGGCAGCCATAGCGTCCTCTCCGTGGCTTGGAACTGGAAGACAGGGCCAGCCCTGCATTACCTGTTTAAATCCCTTTGGGAAAGTGAGAGGTTTGGTCTGACATTGAAATTTACGGTGAGCTTCACTCTCGCCCTGGTTGCCTTCTCGGCCTTCGCCCTTACCATCATCTGCCAGGCTAAGGGTTAAGGGGGAGGGGTATGCTTCAGACAAGGATCACCAAAAACAACATCATATTGACCTTTTCACTGCCGACCGTGGTTGCTAAGACCTACTTCTTACGGCCTCTACTTCTCAGTGCAACCCATTGTACCGCAGTCTTTGCGGCCATAGGCAACGTACAGTTAGTGCTCAAGAATGAGTGGGTTTTGGCTGGTAGGGTGGAACATTCCCGCAGCACCAGGGCGGGCGTCCCATATTTCCGGTCGAAAGTAACTCTTAAGCGGCCTCAGTCACTCGATGAATCGCCGGTCTTTGATACCCCCTCAATGTTGGCGGAGCGGGCGGCACTCGCCGGGATCTACAAACAATCGTTGGCCGAGGCGCTAAAAGGCCATGAAGATTACGCTACTTTCATTTCACGGTATGAAATATACCCGCAACCAACCGAGGTGCTTTCATGAACGCAATTATTGCAAATTCATATAGATCAACCCTTGACCCCGCCGATTCAGCTTATCTTTATCTTGATTATGCTGGTGAAGGGACTGTTACGGTCATGCGGGACAGCGATGGTGCTTACCAGAATCCTGATTCTGCAATCCGCTGGCAGCTCCCGGCCACAGCTTCACTTGACCAGCTCCGGGGGATGTACGCAGATGAGGTTTTTCGGGATTGCTGCTACAGCTTATGTAATCTCAAAAGTGACCAGGACTGGCGGCCTATCAATGAACTTTTTGTGCTTATCATTAGAAAGCATCTTCCCGGTTTCGACATCAACCAGCAAAGCGTGCTGATGTACGATTACAGCCCGGAACCCAACATGCCGGCGGCAACCGCCTAAACAATCAACTAATGGCCGGTAAACGGCCTCCAAAGAGGAAATAGCCATGAAACTGATTATCGGCCACAGCTACCACCGCACCCAGCCAGAACAATTCCCGCAGTATCTTTATTTCGATCCGGATCACGAAATACTCGCCGTTTTGCGGCAGCAGGCCGATGCTCCTTACCTTTATAACACCGGGCTTCGCTGGCAGCTTGACGAGTCGGTTACTCTCGATCAAATAGAGCACCTTTTTGCAGATAGGCGGTTTCAAAATGTCTGCCTTAATCTGTTTGAAGGCGGCGGCGACATGAATAGCGACGATGATCTTGATAGCATGGTAAGCCAGCTTATAAAGGAAATTTCTCGCTGGTTTTCTGGCTTCGATGGAAAAAATATCGAGCTTACGGCTTCTTACAGTAGAGACAACGAGGCAAAATAAAGTAGGTTTTTTTTGAATTAAGATTTAAAGCGAAGTTCCCAGCACCTACCAAATTCCGAGGTATAACCCATGCTCAGCATATCCAAAGGTATGTCATCATCTGACGCCAGTAGTTATCATTCTAAAGAGGATTACTACCTTAGATCTGCCGAAAATGGCGCAAATAGCCGTTGGGCGGGGGAGGGGGCTGCGGCGTTAGGCCTTACAGGAACCGTTGATAAAGACACGTTCAAGGCTCTCTGTGAGGGTAAGAACCCCGCAAATGGGGAACAACTGGTTGCCGATCACCGGAAGACAGTTGTAGCGACAGACCCGGCGACAGGTAAGCCGACGACCGAGATTGACCCGGAAACTGGCAAACTTAAGACCGAGGTAGTTGGAGAGCGCCGGGCTGGGAATGATCTTACCTTCAGTGCTCCCAAATCGGTTTCAGTGGCCTACGCCGCCGGAGGCGAACAAGCAACCCACATCAAGGCGGCCCATGACGCGGCGGTAAACGCTGTGTTGAAGCATATCGAGAAGCACAACACCCATTTTTCCAAGAGTGGTTCTTTTGAAAACGGCAAAATGTTGACCGGCGTTTTTGACCACGCAACATCCAGATCTCTTGACGCGCAGCTCCATTCTCATGCTTTTGTCATCAATGGAACGATGGACAAAGGCGGCAATTTTCACGCAAACGACCCCAAGACGATGTTCCAGGACAAATTGGCGCTGGGAAAGCTCTACAGGAGCCAACTTAAATACGAGTTGGAACAACGCGGCTTCAGTACACGTTTCGAGGCGGGGAAGGAAGACGCCAGGGACAATATGTATATCGAGTTGACAAACGTTGACCCGGCCCTTTGCCAGTATTTCAGTCAGCGGCGTGAAGCCATCGAGGCGAGGGTTAAGGAATGGGAAGAGGCAGGCTTGCACAAAAATGTTGAGCGTGGCCGCCTTTATGAAATGGCCGCCCTGGACACCCGCGACCCAAAACAGGAAGTTTCAAAAGAAGATGTAATCAAAGAGTGGATCAAAGGCTTTGAAGCTAACGGCACGACCCGCGAAGAGTTTTCGGCAATGATCGAGGCTGACCGCCAGGCTGTACTTTTGGCAAGGGCAGAGGGTAAGGAAGCGGCCCGCGATTTTGAAGTAAACCCGCCTGCAGGCGAAGGCAAGCCAGCACAGGAATCCGAAGTAAAGACCAGTGCAGCGGCAACCGCGGAAGGCGGATCAGGCCGCGAACCGGAGACAGAGAAGGGACAGGGAGACCACCAGGCGCCTGAAGCGAAGGCAACACCAGCCCCGGCGGCAGACCACCTGGAACCCGGCAAGGATGGCCCGATAGCAGCAGAAGGGCAACCCGGCCAGGATTCACAGTTAGAAAAGTCGGAGAAAGACGCGGCCTGGTTGAAGGAAGAAAAAGGCCCATCGGCGGCAGAAGCGGTTTTGATCCAGATCGAAGGCCAGGTGGAGAAGTACACCCCGGCGGAGATCGTGGCGCTTGTTGGCAGCCACATGACAGAAACAGAAGCAGTGGCCGACCGTAAAAATCTTTTGGATAATGTTGTGACAGTGGCAGGGGGCGTTTATGACCTCCCTACATTGGAGCACGCGGTTGATAGCACGGCAGGCGTTGAGCGCATGGGGCAGGGGCCGAAGGGGCGGGAATACTACACCACTTCGGATATGCGCGAACTTGAAGCCCGCAACCTGGCAAGCGCGAAGGGGCTTGCAGGAACTTTTACGAGCTGTACAAGTGAGAAAGAGGTAAACGCCTTTCTTGCAACCCTTGTAAACGAAGACGGCAAAGCAATAAAGCTCTCGGACGGCCAGAGGGATCATGTAATGAATGAATTAACGGGCCGGCAGGGCGTTGCAGCCACGCAGGGAGATCCGGGCACCGGGAAAACGATGGCCTCAAAGGTCGTGGAACAGTTCAATCAGGAAGTGCTTATGCCGAGCGGGCGGAACCACTACACCGTCAATATAGCCTATACCTCCAAGGCCGCCCAGGAGATGAGGGCAGCCAGTGGCCGCCCCTCTCGGACCATAGATAGCTTCTTGAATGCTTATGCTAAGGGTAGTGTAGGCCTTTTGGCAGACGGACAGACCGCCAAACCAAAGGACGTGAAGGCCGGGAAAATTGACATTCCATTTGGGGCTCAAGTCGTTTTGAAAGTTGACGAGGTTTCATTCCTCGGCGCAAAGCAAGCGGAACATCTGCTTAATATAGTTAAAGATCTCAGGTCAAAAAACGTGGAGTGCAAAATTCAGCTGACTGGCGACACCAAGCAGTTGCAAGCCATCCAATCTGGCGATTTTTTCCGCCAGTTGCAGGCGTTGGGGGCCGATTTTGTTGACCAGGCCCAGATCACGCAGATCCAGCGGCAGAAAGACCCAGGCTTGCTTAAGATTGCAACAGACCTCAATGCAGGGGCCAATAGCAAGGAACTGGGAACAAGCGGCAAGGCGGCCATAGACGCGCTTCAGGGGCGGGGAGCTGTTTTCGAGGAAGCCGACCGGGGCAAGCTTATCGCCGTTGCAACCGAACTTTACATGAAAGCGGCTGATCGAGATTCACATTTCGAGGACAAAGCCGCGAGGGGCGAGAAGGCTAGCGTAATTCTGGTAACAGCAACAAATGCCGACCGGCACGAGCTGAATGCTAGCATCCGGGCCGCCCGCGTCAACGCCGGCCAGATCGAGAAGGGAGGAAGCTTCAATATCCAGACAACGGCTAATGCCGGCCTCACTGCTGATGCATACAAGGCGGGGCAAACCCTTGTGTTCAGCGGTTTCCGGAATAAGGCAGGCGATATGCAGGCATGGGGCAGCAAAAAGTTATACCAGGAAGGGAAAGTAACCAGCCGAGATCTCGAAAAAAACACTGTTGACGTGCAGTGGTCTTGGAACGACAAGAATAAAGAAACTGGCGTGAACGAGATTAAAACTATGCGGAAAACGTTCAGGGCTGAAGATCTTGCCAACAAAACCACGCTTTACAACGAGGATAAGCGCAATTTGTCTGAGGGGGATAAAATAGTTTTCCTTAAGAATGACAAAGGGCTTGGAGTGGAGAACGGTACTTTTGGCACGATCAAGGCAATTGAAGGTAATGTTTTAACCGTAGGCATCGGAGAGGGGAAGGAAGCTAAGGACGTGCTAATCGACCTTGACACCTACCGGATGGTCGATCATGCATACGGGGTCACTACTCACAAGTCACAGGGCGCAACTGTTGAGACGGCATTGATGTTCGCTTATGTAAAGCCGGAGCTTAAACAGGCGCTTGACGAAAGCAAGGAAGCTGGAGCCGCAGCCGACAAAGAAGCTGGAACCGGGAGCGGGAGCAAGGGCGGCGGTAAGGAATCGGTTTTGCCGCCGTGGGCAGAGAAGGCTTTAGAATCTTTTGGTGAGTCCTCATACAACCAGCTTAACGTTGCTATCACCCGCGCACAGTGGGAAGCGATGCTGATTACCAACTCTATAGAAGGCCTCAAAAAAGCCGTGGAACACGTCACCGCTAAAACTTCTACCTTGACGCCAGATAAGGTCGTGGGAGAGGAAGGTAAGGGGAAGAGGGAGGCACAGGCGGAACGTCAGGGTACGCCCGAACAAAAATCACAGACAGAGAAGGGCGCCAAGGTCGAACCTAAAGGCAACCACCAGGCAGCGGCGACAGAGCAGCCGGCAAAAGAGGGAAAGGCCGCGCAACAGGATTCGGAGCGTAAGGCGGATTTGGCAGAAACCGCGAAGATTAACGCTATGACCCCGCAGGAAAGAAACGATAAACACGCTGAAAACACAGCCAAAATTGGAGATCTACAAAACAAATTGGACGGCGGGGGGCTTAAATTGAAAGAAATGGACGATGTAACCAAAATGATAGGCAGCTTGGAAAAGCAGAACGAGAAGATTGAGCTTTCCCTAAATATCCCGCCCGCGCTTAATTCCCAGGAGCAGCCAGCGGCAATGAGCGGGCCAGCACCGACCGCGCCGATTGAACAGATCCAGGAGCAGTCAACGACAATGACCGGACCAGCGCCGACCGGGCCGGCAGAACAACAGGCCCCGGTGGCAGCTCCGGAACAGATCCAGAAGCCGGCGGCAGCCGAAAAATCACCGGAAGAGTTGAAGGTTGAGGCTATGACCCCTGAAGCGAGGGCGGAAAGGCTTGCTGAAATAGGGGCGAAGATCGAGGTATTACAGGAAAAAGCCAATTCTGTGAGAGCGGGGGGGGATGAGCCAGGATTTTACAAGATCAAGGGAGAAGAAATTAAACCCCTCAAAGAAGAATCTCAACTATTAACCCCTTACGTGGAAGCCGACCGTAAAAGTCAGGAGCAGGGGCAGGGGCCGGCGGCGGCCAAAGAGCAGGCGGCAGAGCCGACCCCAGAACAGGCACCAGCAAAGGAGAAAAGCCAGGTAGACCAGAAGTTTGACCGGTACTTTGAAACCACCGCTGAAGTTATGGTGCTCGGGACAAGGGTAGCCGCTGAAATAAAAGGTGAGGATGGACGACCTTTAACGGTAGCAGTGGAAAAGGCCACTTACGATCATTTTTCAGTGAGTCAGGAGGACAAAGAGCGGCTGGTGGCAGTTACGGCAGAGCGTGACCAGCTCGTTAAGGATCTCAACATAAAAGATCCAGGTGTAAACAAGGCTTTTGCCGGCGGGATGGAAAAAATTGAATTCTATACGCCGCAGGAACAGTTGGCGAATGTTAAACATGACATATTTAATGCCCAGGTCGATCTTGAAAAGGCAGGCAGTGTTACCGAATTGCTGGCGGCCAAGGAGGATCTGAGGTTGTTGGAAGTGAAGCAGGCCGCCATAGAAAAATCAATGGCACCGCCAACCGTCGAAGACCGTTTGGATAAAACCCAAACCGACATCCTTGTTGCACAGTTGAATATTGTGAACGCGAAGACCCCTGAAGCCGAGGCGGCAGCATATAAGCAGCTGGGGGCGCTGGAGTCTCAGCAAAGCGAATTGCTTAAACAGTCCCAGGCATACGGGCCGGAAGACAAGCGCACCCCGAGCGAAATGCTTGCAGATACAAAAAAAGACATACTCGCAGCTAAAGAGGAATTCAGGACCGCCGAGAATCCTATTGCAGAAGCGGCGGCGGCTCACAAATTGGGGTGCCTGGAGTCGAATCAAAATCTACTGGAAATAATGGTTGATAAGACATCCGAAAACCGGACAGATACCGGGAAGGACGGGGGAAGCAAGGGGCAGGAGTCGCAGGGGAGATCCGCCAGTGAAGACAGCATGGGGAGCAATTTTAAAGGGAACTTTTCCACCCGCGAAGACCGCGAGGGCAGAGAAGGCGGGGTTAAAATCAGGACCGGCAATTTTAGAAATGGAACCACTATCAATATGGGGGGAGGTAAATTAATCCCGGAAGTGACCCAGACCAGTAGTTATAAAAGTGCTTTCACCAGGACAACGCACAAAACAGATGTCCGACACAGACAGGATGGTGGAACGGCAACTTTAAAATCAGACATCAACGGGAAGCACATTCACTCGAAGGGCGAGGTAGTAGACCGGGCCGGAAATCTCAAAGCCAAGTGGGAATCTGACTCGAAAACATCAATGTTGGGTACTACAAAGACCACCCGGACTGAAAAGGACGGGGATGTGGCAAAAATTACGAAAAGCAGTATTAACCGGTCGATGCTTGGCAATGACGACTTGACGGGAACCACCAAGACAATCAACAGAAATGGTGATTACAAAATGTCTGAGTGGACGCTTCACACAACTACTTTCATGGAAAGCCTTAAGGGCGAATTGCCGCGTGGATCATCAACTTTTAGTGGAACTGATAAAAAAATAGTTGAGGGCGGGGCCGTTGAAATCAACCGCCATGAGCAGACCACCTTATCAAACGGGGAAAAGCTTGATGGTATTGGAAATAGAACCACTGTCCATAAAGACGGCACAATTATTTCGCAGGATTACTTTTTACACACGATTACAGCCGAGGACGTGAAGAGTGGCGCCTTCAATAAAAAAGAGGGGGAATGGACTTCCCGCGAGCTGACCGCCAAAGACTTGCAAAGCGGCGATTTTAACAACAACAAATTAGGGGATAGAGTCCCGCACCAGATCACAGCCTCAGATGTGGAAAAAGGCACATACGACCGAAAATTGGGCGAGAATGTCGAAGTCAAAATTGGCGAGGCGCAGACCTGGAATAATCAAAGGATTGCCGATGAACACCATGTAAACGCAGACACCAGGTTTACGGGCAAAGACGAAAACCATGCTGACAAGCTCTTTGTGAGTTGGGAGGTCCGGATGGTGGCGGCAATATGCAAGCTTGTTGGGGCAGAACACCTTGGCCCGCAGATGCGGGACGAGGCACCAAAGGGGATGTCGGAGCGGGATCACTTCGATACTGAGGCCGCTAAATTTGCGGCTGGGGATAAACTTGCGGCGATGAAGGAAGATATTGCCAGTAAGGCGGCGAAGCCTAATGCAGCCGAACTGAGATCCGCTGATTTTAAACCGATCACCGGAGACACAGCAACCAGGGACATTAGCGGGATTGAAACTGATGTTCTTCAGAAGTTTTTTGACCGCCAGGCAAAACACGATGTTTCAATGACAGCCGCAGCGGTAGCCGCTTCCAATCCGGAAAGCGTAAAAGAGACCGCTAAAATTGACCAGCAGGGGCCGAACAACACCCCGGTTAGGCAAGAGGCAGGGGTTGAGGTTAAGGGAGGTCTGGAGGCGGGCGAGCGGGTCACCGATAGCAGTGCGTGGAAGGCGGTAAGGGCGGGGGGCGATATAAAGGACGCCCGTAAAGATGCAGCCGAGACAAACAAAACTTTGGGCGACACTCAGGGTGCAAAAATGACCCCTGACGAAAAGAAAGAGTTGAAAGAAACCATCGGCAAAATGACGCTTGAAGAAAAGGTAACCCGCATCGGAGAAGTGGATAACCGGATTAAACATCACAGCGATTTTAGCCAGCGTTTCGAGAAAAACGCTAACCCTGAAGGAGCTGAAAGGAATGACCGCACCGGCGCCCAAAATATCAGTCTCCTCGGTGTAGAACGTGACATGCTGCAATCATCAATAATCACTGGACTGCAAACCCGGAAGACGGAGGAAGCCACTTTGACACCGGCAGAGCAAACAACCGTGGAAACGGCTTCCAAAATTGACCAGGAGAAGGCGAACGGCACTCCGGGTAAGCAAGTGGTTGCTGAAGGAGTTGTGGCAGAGCAGTGGTCACCTGAAGGCATCAAGGTCAACCAGATTCATGACCAGATCAAAGATGCTATGGACAGCTTTTCAAAAGAGGCGAAAGAGGGGGGAGGAGTCGGAGCGATTCAGAACCTTGGGGAAAAATTGGAGCACATATCAATTGCAGCAGCCGGAGTATTTTGCGACACAGAGAAGACCCGGCTTGAAAATGACCAGGATATGCCAGGCGCATCAAAAGCCGGGCAGGTTGAAACAGTTTCCAAGAACGTGATGCAAGATGCATCTACAATTAGCGACTACATAAAAGAGGTTTTGGCTGATCAACGAGTGGTCGAGTTCGGTTTAGAGATCAAAGGTGATGTGGCGATGGATCTTTTGGCGGAGAAGCTTGGCGGGATAAAAGATTTTAGCCAGGCCGAAGCTGGAAACAAATCAATGGATTCTGTCGAGGCGGCGATGTCGAGGTTAGGGGAGGCGAGTAAATTGCCCGAACACGACAGCCGGGGAGGCCATGAAGATCTGGGCGACCGTGGCGGTGACAGTGGCGGGAGATCTTCCGGGCCGGCGCCGATTGAAATAGAGCGGTAGCCTTCATAAAGAAAATCTGTAGAAAAAGAGTCTCGGTATAAATAACTGGGGCTCTTTTTTTATGGTTCGTTTTGAGAAATCCATATTTGTGTTTATTCACGGTAGTCTTTTTGCCGGAACCAGTTTTTCTTTTGACTGCTAACACCTGAAACCTAATACTGGCATTGCCCCCTACGGGGGCCGTTCTGGCTGGCTTCGCCCCGAGCCTCTTGCGAGTCTCGGCCCTGTCGGGAGCCGGCCACTAATGCAACCCCGCCGACCGTCCACAAAGCTTGCTGATACCCCCCATTTCACCCTTCTAAAACCCTCAAGCCAACCCGCTAAAATCTTTGGAGAGTCAAAGGCACAACCTAAAGGCTTTCCGGGAAAGAAAGAAGAAAAAGCTTTCAAGGCTTTGACCATTTCTCGGTTTTTTTTTGTAGTGGAGAACATTATAAAACTATAAATAAATGCAATACCGTACTATTAATTTCATATCAACCGTAAACGCAATACCGTAATTTGAAAGACATATTAACTTTAAACTGAATACCGTAACATTATTGCTATATCAAATATATTAATTATTTTTTATTGTAGCTTGGCACTGTAGTTTGTCATACAAAAAAACACTTAAAAGGCATTACATAGTGTTTTTCTTTGTTTTTTTATGCACTTAGCTCTTTTTTTACTTGCGTATTACCCGTGAATACGATAATATGTATTTAAGAGAAAGGGAAATAAAAAAATTCTAACAGGGGAACGACCATGGCAACTAAACTCGCATACCTCACCCTCATTAACGAAGTACCGGCGAAGCTGAAAAGAAAAACCCCTGCACAAAAGCAGGCCTTTGATACTTACCGTCTCCGGGAAAGGATGGAGGACAATTACAACGGCTCGGTTTTCGTCACAGCCGCCGGGCAGGAGGGTTACAGGGCTAAAACTAGAGCCGCTTACAACGAGTGTGTGCGCCTCGGGATGGGCATCGAACACGGCCTATAGTCAACCTAACGCCGACCCCGGCGGCTAAACCGGGGGATCAAGTCAACCTCAACCTAGAACCCTTGGAGGGTCAAATCATGAACGCAACCAGAACGACACTTAAATCCTTTGTAGCTAAGAACGCAGGTTCCCTGTTCATTGCAATCGACAACTATTTTGATGGTACGGTTGACGGCTCAGTTGATAGTGCTGATAAATCCTTCACCCCTGTGGTTGAAACTGTTCACTGCCTCAAAAACACTTATGGCATTAACGGCGCCTGGGTAGCTGGCGGGGGCAACGATTATATTACTCATTTCAGCCGCGACGGTTTTACAGGTCTCGAAGTTAACAATTGCTGCCGGCACTTTTTCATTGCTACCAAAAACAACTAACCTCAACCTAACGCCGACCCCGGCGGCTAAACCGGGGAATAAAAGGAAAGGGGAAAGCCATGGGAAAAACCACTAAGTACATATTTAAGGGTGAGGGTAAAGGCATTACTGAAGTCACTGTGAGTAAAGGCGGTGTAAACTTTTGGTATCCCGAGGAGCCACGGCCAATCAAACAATCTGTTAAACATTGGAGGTTTGTTAAGCAGTGTCTTGCGAGGGAAAATATTAGGATTACCCGCGTAAAAAAACACGAAACCGAATTTGAGGGGCTGAGCCAGGAACCACGCATGGCAATTTAGATTAACGCCGACCCCGGCGGCCAAACAGGGGAATAAAAGGAAAATCACTACACCAAACCCAAAAGCAGCCGGCCAGATCAAAATCGAAAGCCAACGGCAAAAGGCGCCTAGAACCAAAAAGGAATTCGTACTAGAAACGCTGAGTCAGGAGCAAAGTCAAAAACTTCAATCCAACAACGACCCCGGCGGCCATAAAGACCAGGGCGACCGTGGCGGAGATTGTGAGGGGAGATTTTTCGGCCGGCGGTGATAGTAATAGAGTGGTAGCCGCCCAACAACAAAAACGAATTATAAAAAAGCCTCGGTCAAAAAAACTGGGGCTTTTTTGTGGTTGGTGTGAAAAAAAATCCAGGCTTGTGCATAGAGACTTATATAGAGGCCATCAAAGATGAAAAGGGGTAGAAAAAATGGAAAATCTTTCTAAAACTGGTGGCCGCGAGCAGCACAGGCATAAACGCAGGAAAGAGGTAAATCATTTCAGCCGCGTTTCTTTGTCTAAAAAAGATTTGCTTTCTCTTTTGAAGCTGCACGGCATTTTAGTAAAACCTGTTCCGTCATTTGAAACAACAGGCCAGCACTGGCAAATAAATTTTATTTAGGTCTAATTTGACAGGTTTTAGATTTACTTTCTGAGATTAAAAGGCTATGAAGGCGAGCTTAAAAGTTTTCCCTTCCACGAATAGCCTTTCAATATGTAACACAAGATTGACACCTGAAAGGTGAAAGGGAAAAGGGAGGGCTGGCAAATGTCAGAGTTAAAAGCAGAATCAAAAGCGCAGTGTCCAAAATGTGGCGGGGAGATCCTTGTCGGCCTGAAAAACTTTCGGTGCCGGAGATTCATCAAGAGTGGAGATCAATCGGGATGCAATTTCATCTTGTGGCGGAATGATCTAGAACGGCTCGGCAAAGATGAATTGTCAGATCAGGAGGTGGCGGCGATGTTAAGAGGTGAGGAGATTGCCCTTGAACTTGTCTCACCAAAAAGTTTCAAAATTTTTGCCTGCACTGGGAAGCTTGGAGAGCAGGACTGTAAAGACGGGAAGATCCGTTGGAGAATCATTTTCACTTACCCAGACGTAAAGGTTTTGGGGGCGTCTTAAGCAACCTGGCGTCAGTCAGGCCGATGCAAATTTTGGCAGAGGTTTTAACATCCCGGCGTTAGCCGGGTCCGAGATTTTTTTTGAAGTTAATCATACCTGGCGATTGCCGGGCCAACCAAAAACGAAAGGGAGAAAATGTCATGGCAAAGTCACCGAACGACCTGAGACTGAAAGCAGATCAGCTCATAACCGAAGCGAAAGAAAAAGCAAGGCTCTTGCGGGATAGGGCAGACGAGTTGGAAACCGCCGAGGAGTTGGCCGAGTTCAAGAGACTTAAGGTATCCGGGAAATTGGCAGAGTATATTAAGGCCGAAGCTGCAAAAACGGAAGCACCTGCGGCGAAAGGTCAGAGCGAAGTTGAGGAAGGTTCACAGGCGGTTTAGTGAGGCTGTCGGTTCTCATTTCAAAGCGAGGTTTTAGATTCAGTTTGTCAACTCGCTTTTCCGCTTTTTCCTCATGGAGCTGTCAGGATTCTCAAAAGCAATATGGAGATGCAGTCCGGTTAAAGTTCAGAGTCAAAAGCCAGCGGTAAAAGGCGCAGAGTCAGCAACAAGATCAACAGCGAATCGAAACCGAAACCGAATCAGAATCAGAAGCAAGATCAGAGTCAAAAGCCAGCGGTAAAAGGCGCAGAGTCAGCAGCAAGATCAACAGCGGATCGAAACCGAAACCGAATCAAAAACAGCAGCAAGTTCAGGATCAAAAGCCAGCGGTAAAAGGCGCAGAGTCAGCAGCAAGAATCAGAGGCAAAGCAAGATCAAAATCAACACCAGGATCAAGAACAGAAGCAAAAGAAAAAGACAAAATCAGAAGGGGCGAAGCAAAAAACGCTTCTTAAGAATTTTCACCACACCTGACGGAGGCTTCGCCTCCAATGGGTTAACCTAATAGCCTAAAATCCCTGCAATATTAAGGACTTAGTGAAGTACCTTTTTGGGCGTCTAAAATGGCTTAAATAGCTGTAATTACAGGGAGTACCTTATAGGTACTTTAACAGGGGATTTTATGGCAACGAAAATGGTTCAAGTTAGGACCCAGATTCCGGAAGAACTCCATGCGGAATTGGAGCGTGAGGCAACCGCTAGAGGCATGTCTTTATATGAGTTTTTCCGGCAGAAACTCTCACAAGGCGATACTGGTAATTCCGCTGATTCTGCCACCACGGCTATTCAATTTCGCCGCCTTGAATCGCAGTTAACAGCCTTACAAAAGGGCGTTGACCAATCGGTTATTTCCCGAGCACACGACCCGAGAATTGAGGCTATGACGCAGATGATTGAAAGCCTAAGCCAGGGCAGGGAAGAGGCTATGGCTCGTGCTGAAATGGCAGAAAGCGAAGTTAAAAGGATGCACGAAAGGGTTAACGTTTTGATTGAACATTTTGTGTTACATCGCGAGGAAACGGCACAGCAACGGCGGGAAATGCTCCTGCAAAAGAATGAACCTTTTGGCTTGCCAGCGTCTCTGGTTAAGGATGCGTTGCAGGCAACTCACACCATGGCCCGCGCCAATATTTCGAGACAGCCGGAAGCCTATAAGGAATTTATAGAGATCACCAAACAGGAATCCAAGCTCACGTAGTAGCCATGTCAAACCCCAAAAAGGAGGTGGAAAAGATGGGCGAGTGGTCTTCAAAAGCAGCGGAGCTTATTACAGTGGTGGCCGACCAGATTACGGATTTAGCTAAGCCTACACCGTCACCGGACAGGTCTGAAATGTTGAGTGTCGCTAAGTTTGATTTTTTCAAGTCAACAGATCACAGCCGAGGAATGGGCGAATGATTTGCCCTTTCCTTCCCCAACCCGCAGTTAACCCCGAACCGACAAGGGGGAAGATTTCTTATGAGTCTTTCCCCTTGTTTGGAAAAAAATGCTTTGCACTGGCTTAGATAGTTTAGACAACTACCGGAGCAAAAAGCGAGGAGCTGAAAATGAAAACAGGCAAGGTAAATTATCCAAAATGTGGGGTGGCAGCAGTGGCGGGAAATTCTAGTAACTCCTCTCAAATCCAGATTAAAAGGCTTGAGGCACAAATTGCCAGCCTCACAAAATTAGTCTCCTTGGAAAGAAACCTGGCCGCAGAACGGGCAGCGCAGGCAGAACAATTTGCCCAGGCCATGACTGTAAATCTGGGGAGACTCGTAGCGGTTATGCAAGACCAGAAAGACACACCTTTTGGTCTGAGATTGGGTTTCGTTCAAGGGACACTCCAGAGCATGAACATCATGGCCCAAATTATGAGGGACGATAGGTCGCGTGATACCTCCAAGGATTTTGAGAAATTTGGAGCGATCATGGTTGAAAGATCTCGCCCTGATTGGAAGCCTGGAAAGAGATAAACAGAAGAGGGCAACGCAGTAGAGCAGCCTCGTACTGGGAGTGTTTGCGGGGAACGGAGACCAAAATTATGGCAAGATCATCGGTGAAGGCCAGCGCGTTTAAAGGCTGGGAGATTTTTATGAATGCGATGCTCATGCAGGGCAAGATGGTTTTTCAAATTCTTGTTACCTGCGCGGTGTTTCAGGCGGCTGTTTTTTTTACGATAGCGTATATGTTCATGCCACCAAAAGATGTTGAGGTTTGCCTAAAAATGGCAGTGGCCCGGATTGGACAACATCTGTTTTTCCATCCAACCTTTTCCTTTTACGGCGGGTTTATTACTGGCGCTCAACTTATGGCGTCACCGACCGCACAGAAAATGGCCGCCCGCGCAATCCCTGAAATAATCATGTGCTTTCTTGTTTCATTCGTGGCTTATATCGCCTTCCCGTTTTTGCTTGCGATCTTCTCAAAGAAGGCAGCAGATGCGACCGCTATAGACCATATAAGAGGGATGCAACTGATTGACGAGAAGGTGCTTGCGAAGCAATGCCGGAAAGAGGGGAAGGGGCTGATACCTTTTGCAAGCGTGTACCTCCCAGACGCCTACCTTGCAGAGCATATTATGATTGCAGGCAAGACCCGCGTAGGGAAAACGGTCTGCATGATGCAGCAGTTGCACTGCTGGCGTGCCGCTCGACTCCCCGCCATAGTCTATGATTTTAAGGGTGAGTATACGGCTAAATTTTATCGGCCAGGCATCGACCATATCTTTAATCCGCTAGACGAGCGGGGCGCTAAGTGGATCCTCTTTGACGACCTGAAGAATGTCCCTGATATATCGGCTATCACAGGGTCACTTATCCCTCCTAGCTCAGGAGAGGACAAGTTCTGGTCTGCCGCCGCAGAGTCAGTTTTATCAGGCATAATAGCCGCCCTGTACTACAAAGGCGAAGCCTTCAGGAATCACGACGCACTCTTTAAAGTCCTCAGTTCCTCTATCGAGGATATAGCCGAGTTGCTATTGACTTGCGAGGAAGGTGCTATGGGCCACAGCTTTATCCAGGACACAAGTTCAAAGCAGGCAAGCGGTGTCATAGCCTCTTTGAATAGTTACTGCTGTTGGGTCCAGTGGGCGAGAAACGGTAGCGGCTTTTCAGTTCAAAAATGGCTTGATAACCCAGGTGATTCTTTCATCTTTCTGACAGGCAACCCGAGCCTAGAGAACGTGCTGAAGCCCTACATGAGTCTGATCGTTGACCTTCTTGGAAAGCGGTTTTTGAGCCTTCCAGACAGCAAAGACCGCAAGCTACTCTTCTGCTTGGACGAGTTTGGCAATCTGGCTCGCCTTCCCATTATGGTCCGTCTCTTGACCGCAGGCGGTAGCAAAGGAGCCGCCGTCATACTCGGGTTCCAGGACTTCGCTGCGATCGAAAACATCTACGGAAAAGAGCTCGCCATAACGATACTCAACTCCTGCGGATCTTCTCTTGTTTTAAAACTGAGCGATGAGACAACCGCTAAAATTTTCAGCGGGCGGTTCGGCGAATGTCAGTATTGGGAATCGAGTGAAACCCAAACAATGAAAGACGACTCGAACGGGGGCATTAGCCTTCAGCGGCAGAAGACGACCGAAAAACTGATCTTGCCAAGTGAGATCCAGGGGCTACCGAAGCTTGTTGGCTACCTCCTTGTTCCAGAACATGAGCCCGCGAAAATAGCACTGAGTTGGAAGCACCCGGCTAACAACCTGCCGGATATCCATGAGGCTTTTATTGCCCGACCCGGGATCTCTCTTGAAGAGGCTGAAGCAAGGGCGAAGGCGGCAATGTTGGCTAAGGAAATAATCATCATGGGTGCTCCTAAAGTAGGCGGCGGGGGCCAAGAGGCAGGCGGGGAGACATTCAAAAGCCCGTTTGATATCACAGGTGAGGAAGAAGAATTCAAACCTCCAGTCAGGAGCCAGGCATTACGGCCAGGAAATGATTTTGTGGATCTCTAACGAGCAAAAACCCTCAGTGCCGAGCATCCTAATAGGTAGGGGAGGCGGTAATAAAAATTAATGTTTTTGACCAGGAGGGGGAGCGGCGGCAGACTCCCCCTCACAAGAAGATTGCCAAGGCAAATGAGGGAAAGGCGGGGCAATGGAAACAACCTTTACTCCCATTCACATCTAACGATATTACCAACTTTTTTGTGGCAGCTTTAGACAGCCAGCTACAGAAAACGAAACAATAAAAGGGGAAGACAAATGAACGGATTTTTTAAATTGGCTCTAATGACAGCTCCAGTGCTGGCCCTTGTTATATATTTAAGCTTTTTTAAGGTTCAGGAGCATACCGTACGAATGGAAAAAGACAGTGCCTCGTTTGATAGGGATTGGAACGAAGGCATGGGGAAATTCAAGGGCGCCGACAAGGCAAAATTCCAGAAGCGGGCGGCAGCCGCACAGAAAGAGCTGGACGGTTTCGATGAGGACCTGAAGACCGCGAAGAAGAAGACGCATTCTATCGGGGAGGACATGGATCATGCAATGACCGACGCAGAGGCGGCAAAGATCGAAAGGAAGCTTGAAGCCGATTTTAAAGGCGACAAAGGGAAGGCCGCCCATGAGTAAACTAACCGCTATTGCATTGGCCCTTGTCATGGTCATGGCCGCCGGGATTGCTTCGGCAACCGAATTCAGCCACGACACTTCGGACGACTCCAAGGGCTCTAAGGAGAAGTCTCTTTCTCAGAAGACAAGCCAGGACGAGAAGGTCAGTGACACAAAGAGAAAATCAAAATCTAAGTCTACTGGCAAGGACAAAACGGACAGCGACAGTGATAAAAAGAGTGGCAGTCTTGGCGAAAACCGAGGGTTAGATATTCAGATCCAGGCCGCCGCACTTTTCACTGAAATCCCCTTACCCGGCCCCTATAAGCTTCCTGTTGACTTCGGATGGACCGGTGAAGAGGAGGGCGGCAGAGTGATCAACACGAGCACAGCGGATTATTATCGAGGACGAGCCGCTAACAACAGCCGCCTTGAGCCGGAGGAACAGGAGGCTGTGGCGATCTATGCCCTTCAGGTGATGCGGGCGGGGGCGCAAACCGGCCAGGCTATCTTGTACCTGCAAGATATGGTTGCCAAATTCGGCGCTGTCACTAGGGACAAAAAAGGCAACATTGAGGTTGTCGGGCTAGGTCAAGACGACCTTATAACCCTTGCAGATGGAGCAATGATAGCCGCCGGCAAGCCAGAGGGACTTAAAGACAAGCGCATCAAGGCCAAGCTGGACAAGGTGACAACAGCTCCTTTTCCATCCTGTAGGTTTGCGGGGGATCTTACCTCTATTCAATGCGGGACAATATCTCTGACTCTCTCCAGCCCCCCAACGGTCAAGCTTCAGGCTGTGGAGTGGTTTAGATTGGGTGAAGGCGGAGCCGGATCTTTCGCCGGTTTGAGTTCTTCTTATAAGGTGTCTAGCGCCTGGTCATGGTCGAAAATGTTAGAGGATGCTAAGAATAACTCTCGTTTTACAAAGCTAGCACAGGAGGCCTCAACATCAGCGGAAAAGATGGAAAGCGAGGGTAGGGGGTTCGATGCTGTAATGGTTAGGAAAAAATCATTGGATGCTATGACGGCGAACAAGGCCGGAGTAGGACCGGGCAAATTCATGCCTGGTATCCACTAGTAGGGGAGGGGGTGCCCTCTTAAGAGGCACCCCCTTTTGTTGAACGGCAAATAGGCATAAATACAGGAGAAATAATTAGATTCGTATTCATGTATTATTTTCTTGACTCATACCATGAATATGTTAATATCAGTCATACGGTAAATACGGGAACAAAAAATCAGAAAAAGAGAGAAAGACAGAAAAAATTGGCCCGCCAATGCTTTACCTCTTCATAGATCCTAAACCAACCGCCGCAGACCATGGCCAACCCAAAGGAGAAACACAATGAAAAAGAGCATCTTGACACTCATAGCAGTAATAGCCCTGGCTGTGCCAGGTGGAGCAATGGCCGGCTTCTTTGGCGGGCCTGATGTACCGGAAGGCGGAACAGCCCTGACACCCGGCGGTGAACAGTCAACGGTGTTTGTAAAAGATGGGTTCGTTTTCGACTCCGCCTACAAACACTTCATTTACGACAGCAACAGCCATCTGGCGCTGTTCTCCCCGGCTTACGACACGGACACCCGCACCTCAAGGCGTAAGCTCAAAGCACAGCAACAGGCGGGGAAAGCGGTAGCAACAACGGTGCTTCTTAAATCCGGCAGTATCCAAAGGTCTTTCCTTGACAGTATGGCCGCCGATCCTAAAACATGGGCATCATATTTCAAAGACCAATCATGCGGCGACGAACAGAAACTTCGCGCTACGGTGGAAACCAAGCAGGCGAAAAGGACAAACTTGGTTGCTCAGAACTGCACTTCTTTGATGCAGGAGGCTAACTCGGCCCTTGCAAACATCGACAGTGCAGACCACCAGGTTATCAGCGGCGGAAGTACGGAACGGTGGAAAACAGTTGAGACACTGGGCCTGGTGCCGGAAGTCTCGATACCGTGGAAGTATGAAGGCGCTCTTTCCGCGCTGCAAAAGGCAAATGACCCAGCGGTTATCGCTAAGATCCAGCGGATCATGAAAGACGTTCCGGCAGAGGATGAAATTGTACCGCTGATCGTGGAAACCAAGACCATCACCACCCAAGGAGCGGGGCATAAGACTATAGGTGGCAATTACGTTCAGGGACGGACAACCACCCACGAGGAAAAATCTTATTCAGCTTCCATACTCACAAACCCTGTCTTTGAGAATAAGCAGCTTCAAGCTGTTCTCGGGAATGTCGGATTCACTGATGATACCTTCATTTCGCATCTGAAGGATTTTGACTACGGCCTGACTAACCCCGATTTTGCCCCGGATTACACCACCGGAACGGCAGAAGTATGGATTGGCGGCGACAGAGCCACCCTGCATAAAGGGTATGTGCCGAGGGGGGTCTATGCATGGCACCGCGGATTTACAGCCAGTGACCATTTTTTCTTGCCTGAAGCTAACGTAGTTCCGGGTCCTGGCGGCGAAGGCCGTTATATCACCTTCCCATTCTTCCAGGACGGTATCACCTTAGAGCAGTACAAAACAGCTTGGGTTACCTGGCACTCAATGATTCAGGGCATGGATAACTCCGAGATCCTGAAACTGGTTCTCTTCGCTGATGTAGTGAGAGGCGCAGAGTCAAATTCATCCATTCACTCGGCAGTCAACGGCAAAGGCGAGTTGATGGACCCGGCAGATTGGGGCAAATTTAACGTCAAAGCTAAGGGTAAAACCTCATCAAAAAACGCAGCGGCAAGCATGTTTGGCGCACCGGCAGCAGAAGCGGCAGAAGTGCCGGAAGCGACAGACGGGGAAACTGCTTATGTCGCCCCGGCGAGACGGAAAAAGGCGAAGCAGCAAAATCAAAATGATGTACCAGGCTACAGATCAGCCGCACAGCAGGACGCAGAGCGTCTTTCTTCTGAAACCTATCCGGGTATGATGTCGTACATCGTCACTCACAGTATAGCCCCTCAGTTTCTCCGTGCTGTGAACCTTCCGACCGAGTGGGACGTTGCAAACCCGGTATATAACAACTCTAACGGCGCTAACCCCGGCATCACAGCGGGTGAATGGTTCGGCTTGGTGCTTTCAGCCGGCGGCCCGGCAGTGAACGACAAACCGGCCTTCCAGGAGTTCACTAAATCCCTTTTCGCCGGGGATGCATCGGCAGCGAAAGCAGTTGTGAACAAGTCGGTAAGTGCTAAAGCGGTAGCTACACAGGTCGAAGCATCAAAGGCCGCCCTGGTGCAGCCAGAGCTTGCAGACCAGGTAAAGCCGAAAATAGCACAGGCTATTGCAGTAAACCCTATGGGCATCTACAAGCACCTTGGCGAAGTCCTGACCGGGATCTTTAACCCAAGCGGGGGTAAATAGCCATGAGAATAGCGCGAAAGAGGGCTTTAAGTCTGTTTATGGGGGCCGCCGTAATGGCGGCCCTCGCAGGCTGCAGCACAATCAAGAATACGGCAGCAACCGCCGTCGATCTCTCCAGCACATTCAGCGGCTACGGAGCTTCAACCACAGTCCGAGGCGGCCTGTCAGAAATTGGAAGCTTTGACAGTTGTACCCCCACGGTCATTAAAAACACCGAACCACTGATTTTTGGCAATCAGACAAATTACAATTCCTACCTGGCGGCGAAGTATCTCATGGCCGCGACCGAAGGGGACCAGCGGCTTACGGGGATGTGGAAGCGGAAGGATAACGGCACTGCGCTATTGAAAGGAGAAGAAACGATCAAGGGCGCGAAGGCCACAGGCTGGCTCAAACCGGGCTGGCGTCTGCCCTGGACTCCCCCGCCTTTCACCGGGTCAACGGAGATCCGGATTAAGCATGACGGCGGAATGACTTACGTCCAGGTTCTCGAAAAAGGTAATGACATTGAATTCTTGCTAGCAGGTAGGGCAGATGCACCCAGACGATTCAAACAGCAGATCTTTTACACGTCTTACTATGTTGTGAACGAGAAAGGCGTAATCTTCGGGGAAACGTGGGCACCGGAATTTTCCGGCGGTTTAAAGCCGCTCAACCTCTTTATTGGCAGGACCGCAGGGGATCTTTCGGACGATGGATTGACTGACCAGATTCGCGGCATCATAGCCCGCCGGCAGCATAACAACATCAATTATTTGGTTGCAGCGGCTAACAATGACAGATTTTGCAACGTAGAACCCGGCAGCACCTTTTGCCGGATGACCGCTGACGATCAAAACGTGGTAGGCCCGGCAATCTTCGGGGATTTTGAGAAGAGCAAAAAAATGATGGAAAGCTTCGATCCTACAATTATCGACCTCGTTAATGCGAAGCCGGAAACGACAACAAAAGAAGGAAAACCAGCAAAACCGGCTAAAAAGGAACTGTCATGGTAACTCGGAAAACCGAGACAAGCAGCATAATTGCAATACTAATGGCGGCGATCCTGGCGGCGGCGTGTCCTTGCTTTGCTGGCGGCTGGGATGACCTGGCCGTTAACAGCAAAAAAGATGATGCAGCGGGGCAAAAGTCTAGGGCTCAAGTCCGAGCCAAAGGCTTAACCTCGATGCTGACCACAAAGAACGCGGCGGCGGCAAAGCGCATCGGATTGCTGTTTACCGGGCAGGAAAAGAGAATGCGGGGAGTCTGTGCACCGGATATGAGCGTTGCGGTACTTGTGGCGCCGGGGTTGGTTGAAGGTTTTCACTCGCTGGTCGAGCAATACAAAGCGGGAAAGGCGTCATTCTCACAAGTTGCTTTTGCCGGCGAAGATCTAAAAGCTTCTGCGAAAAATCAAATGGCAAGCGATCAAACCGCTTTCGTAGAGCAGCGAGAACTACACGCGACAAGCAGAGAAGCTATAGCAATGCGGGTAAGCGCCGAGCGGGGGCAATGGTTGCAGGGCCAGTTTCCGGGGAGCTCAATATCATGCCTAAAAGGGAACGGTATGATGGTCTGGAATCAGAGTGAAATCGCGACGTTCCGGGAAGAAATTGCATGGAAAGTGGAAACCACAGAGGGCCGTCTAAAGACAACTTATGTCGCTCTGGACGAAGGCGGTTTTAATGTCACCATGGAATACGGCCAGTTTTCCGCTACGGTGGCACTGATGATGCCTGGTACTGGTGCCATAACACCGAACCGGATTAAGGCAGCGGTTGAGGAATATAACGCGGCACTTAGGGCCGCATACGAAGCAAGAGGGATTGACCCGAACGTGTCAAATTGGGATGCAATGAGAGAGAGTCACGACCGGGGTGACAGCCCAGAACAGGCAAAGAAGATGATAGCAGACCGATTCTTAGCAGCTGGGGATGCTGTACCACAGATGCTTTTGGTAGACCTGGCAGTTAAAAACGCGCAGATGGCGGCAGAAGAGCGTGAGACAGAGAGAGAACGCAAGAGAACCGAACAGATGCAAACCGGCGGCGTGCAGATCCAGGACGCACCTTTTCAGATCATTTCGCTAAGTCTTGACTCAAGTCGGGAGACATCTTTGAGCGAGAAAGACGCGGCGGTGAAGCAAAATGACATGATAAAGCACGTTGAATCTCTTTACCGTGAAAAGCTGTCAGCAAAAGGCGATATAATCGCCGTCTTAAGCTTAATCCTCCAAGACCCGAACTTGAGGCAGTCAATAGCCAAGTAACCAACCACTACATAGTAGAAAAAGATAGCCCTGGAGAAATCCGGGGCTTTTTTTTGTTTAATCTCCTTCTTGAGAAAAAAAAGGAAGCCAAGCGCTTAACTCTAATATTGAAACAATAAAGGAAAAATAAAAGAGGCAAGCCCGGCGGGCGGTCGATAAAGAGGGAGGGTAATTCAATGCTAAAAACGGTTTGTGTCATCATCCTGATTCTTTTGGCAGTCGCTAAAATCCGTTGGGGAAATTATCAGGAAACAGAAGAAATAGAAACTAGCTCAGTCTGAGGAGCGGCCCACAAGGGCTTACAAACGAACATCCAAAAGGAAAACACGATGAAAAAAGCGATTTTGGTAGCAATGCTGGTTCTGGGAATGGCGACCGCAGCCTTTGCGGGAACGGAAGAAGACCAGATTAATCCACAGCGGGCGAAGTTGGAACAGCTCAGTAACGAGGTTCATGCCATCAACCAGGACGCGGTGATATTGGGGGAAAGTGCTCTCTTGGCTCCTGTGTCGGTAGGGAGTTTGGTAGTCGCGGGGTTTGCCTTCCCTCACCGTTACATCGAGGCCGGTGATAACTACGCACAGGCCATTCCCGGGACCGTAGGCCGTTATGCGGCGAGGGCTTCCCTTGCCCCCTTCCGTCTTGCGGCCTTCCCTTTCGCCTGGCCCTGGTATGGTTTTAGTTATCTCGCTGGGGTAGTAGGGCCTCACCTGTGAGCCGAGGGAACAAGGCAAAAAGATTTATTGTAGGGCTGTTAGTTGTTGCTATAGCCGCTTTTGGGGGCGGCTGTAGCAACAATAGCAGTGGCAGTATTCCACCGATCTACCTCCATCCTTAACCAAAACGAAACAATTAGAAAGGAGACAACCGATGAAAAAAATCATTCTTGCGGCACTTATGTTCACCATCACCACCGCGCTTAGCGGGTGTGGATCTTCACCAAGCGAAGTGCCGGCGGCAATTGCACCAACCCCGGCACCGGCAGCAGCGAAGCAGGTTAGCGTTGATGTAACCCGCGACTTCTGGGGAGTATCACAGATCAAGATCCTGTCGGCGGACACCCAGGCGCCGATCACAACCGCTATCGTGACGGCAGGAGGGGTAGGCCTCTCTTATGATCCGGCAAGTAGCAGTTACCTGAAAGGGGCAACCGTAGCTAAAAATCTGTCGGCAGCCCGCGACCTTCAGGCATCAACAGATCCGCAGCTTACTGTTGATGTCTCGCTTGATGGTGTAGTCACTGTAATGTCAGGTGGAGAATCGGTCACAGATGCAATAGTGACGGTCAATAGCAAACCTCTGACGTATTACACGCGGGCATACACCGAAACTCCCCCCAGCTCCGCACCGTTTGTGCTGGCTTCGATCTACAGCTTCGAGGGCCACGCAACGGAAATGTCTGTTTATACCACCACGACTCTTGGAGGTTTGGAAAATTTTAATGCTGTGATGTCATTCAACGGCAATCATCTTTCGTACTGTAATCCAGGCTATTCCCTTGGGGGTTTGCCCGTTGGCGAGATCACAAATTATGAAAACAGCCTGAATGCCCCGATTGCATCCGGAACCACGATCAATTTTACCGGCCTGATTGCAGGAACTACCGTTTCAGCCTCAACCGCGATGTATAAGGCTCCGGTCATTGTCGGATCTCCTGTCGGCAACCAAACACTTAACCCAGCGGTTTGGAATGGGGCAGTGGCTAATACCATTACTTGGGCAGGCGCCAACCCCGTAGGCAGCGGCACAACCTTTAAGCTCATAATCAAAACCCCCATGAGCCTCGGAGGCCTTTGGCTGGGACCGGTTTTCGCACCAGTTGAATTCCCTGCACTCAGCGCCATTTCAATCCCTTCAACCGCAACCTCTTTTGTAATCCCCGCAGGCACTTTGCCGGCGGGCGGGACGTATGCGATTTATCTGGGAATTCAGACGACAAGCGCAGGGCTCATCCCGATTACCAACGCAGATGCTAGTGGTGGCTTGCAGATCCAGGCTTACGGGATGCCGCTTGTTGTCTCGGTGCAGTAGCTTTAGAAAACAGGGAGGGCGGGGAAAACCCCGCCCTTTCTCCCTATAAAGGGAAAAACGGAGGGAGGTGATGCAAAGAATATTGATTGGAATGGTTTTGGTTTTGACAACAGCAACCGCAGCATGTGCGGAAATCGGCGGGTGTTACTACACTGGCAGTCTCGGGCCGAAGGTCTGGTTTTTTTTAATCGGGTGTAATTGGTAAAGAAAAAATATCTCTTGTGATGCATGACTAGGGTAAGAGAAGGGAACGAAAATCCCAAACACCCCACAGGAGATACAAAAATGATGAAATTAAAGGCATTCATAATGGTGTTTTTGATGGGTCTGATTGTAGGTACAGCACACCTTGACATCGAGGACCAAATTAGCTCATTTCAAGCTTTGGGAGAGGATACCACAACTGCTGGTCTCATTTCCTCGGGACTGTCACCGGAAACAGCAGAGCGGATCTCAACAATTTCTTTCAAAGTAGGGGGTTATCTAATAGGTATCCCTTTCCACCTCGGGCAGCATACGGCAGTCACGTTGAACCTTGATAATCGCCTGGAGAGCAAATTTGCCTCTTTGAAGTGAACCACAACCCGAAAGGAGTAAGAACCATGAAACAACCAATTGATTGGAAAAGGATCAAAACCTATAGCGATGCAGAAACAGCAGCAGACATTTTCCCACAAGTAACCGGCCCTGACGACTACTTTTGGAATGTTGCCGCCCAGGCTGTTTTGGCAAGCGTGATTTTCGCCCTGGAATCAACCGGAAGGGGCAATGATGCTGAGATGGACAAGGCCCTTACTTTGCCTGTCGAGGACATAGCTAGGCTTTGCGAGTCTTTCCCGGAAGGCGGGCGGGCATACATGTATATCAGTGATGCTTCTAGCAAAATAACCGGCTTGATTATCGCCTTTGTCGTTCAGGCCTATTACGCATAAAACAACAGAGACGGGATAGAAGCCAAGGGCGGGGGAAACCCTGCCTTTTTTCTTTGACTGGCCCAGGAGAGGGTTGAACTAGATTTTAAACTCAAGCCATCCTTAATTTATGTCGAAATATGAAAGAGAGCCGACTTTAAAACATGGGAATCACTTATCATAATGGCAGGGTATTCAAAAGAAAGAAAGGGGATGAAATGAAAAGGTCAACTATTTTTTTGTTATTCGGTTTTATTCTATCGGCCACAATAGCTTTTGCCGGAATGGCGACAGGTAACATTACAGTAACAGCGAGAATTAACCCTAAGTGCGTAATCACCAACACATCAAGATTATTACAGACACCAAAACCTGACAGTGACAGTTTACTATCCCCATTAATAATGGTAGGAGAAATTTCTTTTTGGTGTACCAGAGGAACCCCTTTGAGCTTTTTAAACAGTATGGGGGATGGTGATCTGAATATGTATCTAATTTCCGACAATAACAATGATCGAGCGAACCCAGTAATATATAAGGGGGCGTTGTCGGATGGAAAATCATGGTTTGATGAAGGTATGGGGCCAAATAATCCTTTTGTCTATCGTTTCACGGCAACTATCCCACGGAAGAATTTTGTTGAAGGTGCCGGCAAAGACGGTGATCCTAATAATATTCAGGTTAAGGTTAACTACTAGCTAATCCTATAATTTAAAGGAGTTTTTTTTCTCCGTTCCCGTAGAGCCCTAGAAATTTTAGGGCTTTTTCTTTTTTTGGGGGACAAAAAACAGCGTTTATAAGCATGAGTAATATAGACGCAGCCAACCTTTTAAAAACATGGAAAAGAGGAAACCACTCATGGAAAGGAAAACCCTTCACACAGCCAAGGCGCTTTTAATAACAATCACAGCACTTCTTGCAGCATGTGGATCTACTTCACCCCCGGCGACGGCACTGGGATCAGCAACCGCACAAACGGGATACTTCAATTATTCATCCTCCAGCCCTAAAACCTATTACAACGGCGGGGAATCCTACGTGTTTGCAACTATTTCGAGTGCAGGCGGGGCGAAGGTCACAGCAAAAGCCTCAGAAAAGGTTGAGGTAGGAGACACTTTGACACCGGGCATGGTGCAGACCCAGACATCAAACTACACCGTTTCAGGGTGTAGAGACGCAATCCCTGGTAGCCAGGTCCGGATCTGTTTCACCGAGGGGAATGATATTTCGGCGCAGATCCTCTCTGTTTTTTTGCCCGACATTTTAACCTCTTTGAGGGGGTTTATTGGCGATCCAGGTCAGGTAGACATAGTGATTACCGACCCGTCAACTAACAAGTATGGAGGCGAATACGACCCCATCACCCATACCGCGGTTATCACTACGCCACAGGCCGGCCCTTGGACAAACATTTTTGTCGCTGAGGCAGCGGCTCACGAATTGACACACGCCGCTTACTTTGGAATCAGGGGCAGAATTGACCCGGTTTGGCTGAATGAGGCACTAGCAACTTATGCGGAAACGCTTGCGTTTAATACGCCTCGGCAAGATCCTTTTGACGGTGGGGATCTCGCTATGCCACCTACCACGGCGGGTGGATATGCGCGAGTGCAGAGCACTAGCCTTTTCCTTCATGAACTGTCGCCTACCTGGACACCTGAAGTGCTCCGCCGGGCGCTTACCTCTTCTGACCCAGTGCAATCCTTGACAGGCCTTGATATGTCGGCCTTTTGCCGTCTGTACTGGCGCCATAATCAGGCGCTCTTGCCGGCTGTCTCTTCTGGTCCTCGGCTTCTTGCCCCACATGAGGCTATTTCAATTACCGGCCGCATTTCAGTGACCCAGCAGTTAGAGGCACTTTGACCAGGTGTAAGGCAGGGGGGCAACTTGCTCCACCCTTTACTTTAAAATCGCCGGGCAAAAAAAGTCGGCAACGTGCATGTATAGGGTAAATGCAGAGATCAAGCACTGACTAAAAAAAATAAAAAAGGAGAAGGATAATGAAAAAGAAAGTCAATTGGGACAACGACCCGAGCGCAGAGGCAGCAATCATCTTTCCCGAATCAGATTTTTATAGCGTGGCCGCCGGGATGGTTTTGGCAAGCATTATGGCTGTGCTCACGAAGGAAAGGAGAGGAACCGATGTAGAGCTTGAAAAGGTACTCAGCAGAAGCGCACCGGATATTCTTTGGATGCTTCCGGCGGGGTCTGATGCAAGCGACCTGGTGCTTTATGGGGATGAGAAGGCTAACGCGATCATTTACACCCTAGTGCATGAATTAGGGCAAGAAGGGGGGACACCATGGGAATCCATCTCAGAGCCATCGACATTTTAAAAATGGTAAAGATAAATAAAACTGTGACGATCCTGGCACCTATTTATTTAGTAGTTGCGACACTTCTTGCCCCCGAAAAAAATATAACAATTATTTTGATAGCAATCCCCTTTGCCCTTGCGGATATTTTTTTGGCAGAACGGGCAAGAATTAGGGCAGCAGCTCGACGGGTGGAATCGCAGGAACAGAAAATTGGAAAAACAATGTCAGTAGACGAAATGGGCTTGTTGTTGGCGCCAGGCAGGGAAATGAGAAAGATGGCAAGGGAAGTAATCCAGCATAGAGAGCAACTAGGTGTTAATCATCTTCTTGCAGCCGGGGGAAGTAAAAGGCTCTTAGGTTATTCTGATATAACGCCCATTTTAGAGGCATATGGCAAGAAGGGAATGCTTGGCGCCCTCAAAAATTGGACATTGACGCAAAGAGGGGAGTGGGAGGACTTGAGCGCATATGAGCGAATCTTATCACTTGATGAATGGACCGCCGCCGGCAAGCCGGGTTTTAAGCCTAAAAACCCGATGCTGGTAGGTTAAGGCCACATCTAAGAAAAAGAACGACGAAACGCAGTAGAGCAGCCTCGGCCTGGGAGTGTGACCGAAGGGGAGAATAATCGTTATGTCAGAATCAAGCATTAAGAAACATAATTTTATCAGCGTAGATACATGGCCTATTCACTCTCAGGCACAGATGAAAATGGTGGTGCAAGTATTTGCATGTTGTTCTATGCTCCATCTTTTGATTTTATTTGTGGTGGGACAAATATTTATTTCTGCCGATGATCTAAATGTGTCCCTGAACTTCGCCTTTGCAAATATTGCTAGGCAATTTTCCTTTAATCCAACTCTGCATCTGTTTAACCAGGCAATTTTAGCTTCAGACCTTGTAAAAATGCTCCCAGCCCACATAGCTGCAATACACACCGCCAATACTATTGTGGCTTCTGTATTAGTAACCGCTATTCCCTGCTACCTTTTAGGCGTCCCTTTGTTGCTATGGTGGCTCAAAAAGAAGGTAGAAGCAGCGTCAGATACCCACCACATTAAGGGTTTACGCCTAATCACGGAAAGGGATCTGGCTAAACAGTGCCAGAAGGAAAAAGGATTTTTGCCGTTCGGTTCGGTGATCCTCCCCGAGGCTTACGAGCGCGAGCATATCCTTATTGTTGGCAAGTGTCGAACCGGGAAAACAGTGTGCCTGGCGCAGCAGTTGGAAGCGATCCGGAATGAAGGCCACCCCGCCATTGTCAATGATCCGCGAGGGGATTATATCGCCAAGTTTTATCGCCCCGGCATCGACCATATCTTTAACCCTCTCGATGAACGGGCCACAAAGTGGAACCTCTTTGACGATATACATACCCTTCCGGACGTTTCAGCAATCGTTGAATCAATGATTCCGCTGGGTGTTGGGGGCTTACCTCCTTTTTGGAATATAGCCGCACAGGGCGTCTTGCAGGGTGTTATAGAGGGGCTTTTCCTTAAGGGGGAACCATGGAAAAATCATGAAAGTCTTTGGAAAGCCCTTCTTTCTTCCCCAGCAGAAATTGCAGATCTTTGCCTGAGTTGCGACGAGGGAAAGGCAGGTTACATCTATTTGAAGGATGATAAGGTATCAACAAGCCTTTTAGCCTTTTTGCGCGAGTATCTTGCATGGCTCGAATTGACAACTGGCAGCGGCTTTTCGGTTCAGACATGGCTTGATAACCCCGGTGACTCTTGCATCTTTCTGACTGGAGATTATGTCCAACAGAATGTACTTAGACCCTATCAGAGTCTAATGATTGACCTTCTTGGTAAGCGGCTTCTGAGCCTTCCGGACGATAAGGACCGCAAACTGTTCTTCTGTTTGGACGAGTTCAGTAATCTGGCTAAACTCCCTATCCTTGTCCGGCTGTTAGCTTATGGCGGGAGTAAAGGGGCTAGTGTCATACTCGTTTTTCAGGATTTCGGCGCCGTTGAACATATCTACGGCAAGGCGGCCATTACCATCTTGAACAGTTGCGGATCTTCCCTCGTCCTGAAGCTGAGTGACGAGACGACAGCCAAAATTTTCAGCGGTCGTTTCGGGCACCAAGAATATTGGTTTGTAGCAGAAGTTACGGTATGTTTTGGCGACCCCGACCATAACGGACTTCAGCGGCAGAAGACAATCGAAAAACTGATCTTGCCAAGCGA